>Ga0255047_10001551_pt1 | contig 16503 bp, 19 predicted proteins | sample JV7_2_1_MG_FD_183640 | JGI IMG/M metagenome (GOLD analysis project Ga0255047, IMG submission 183640) | Seawater microbial communities from Jervis Inlet, British Columbia, Canada - JV7_2_1 | ecosystem: Environmental > Aquatic > Marine > Inlet | place: Canada: British Columbia | collected 2016-10-06
AAGGAATTGTTTTTACTTGCCGAAAGAACAGCATAAATTTCCCTATCAATGGTGCCTTAAAAATAAATACCCAGCAAAAGGAATTACTAAACATAACCTAAAGGTATTTGGAACTTTTTTATGTGGTGGAGGTTCTTCTATGGGTTATAAGTTAGCTGGTTATAATCATCTTGGTGGAATTGAAATTGATAAAAAATTAACTGATGTCTACAAAACTAACCATAATCCAAAATATTTTTATAACGAAGATATTCGGGATTTTATAAAAAGAGATAATTCTGATTTACCAAAAGAGCTTTTTGATTTAGATATACTTGATGGCTCACCTCCTTGTAGTAGTTTTTCGATGTCTGGGAATCGTGGGAAAGATTGGAATAAAAAAAAGAAGTTCAGAGAAGGTCAAACAGAACAAAAACTTGATGATTTATTTTTTGAATATATAAAACTTGCTAAAAAATTACAACCCAAAGTTATAATAGCTGAAAATGTAAAAGGTTTAATCCAGGGCAACGCTAAAGCTTATGTTTATCAGATTAACAAAGCTTTTATAGATACTGGGTATAAAGTTCAGTTATTTCTTTTAAATGCTGCTTCAATGGGCGTTCCTCAAAAAAGAGAAAGAGTATTTTTTATTTGCAGAAGAAAAGAATTAAAATTTCCAGATTTAAAATTGTTTTTTGATGAGCCTGGAATCGTTTTTGGGAAGATTGAAGATAAAACTGCTGTTAGAAAAAATATTAATAATTCTCTTGTTATAATAAGGTGGGCGAATACTTTACAGGGGGAAAATCCAAAAGCTAAATCAGGAAATACTTTTGGGTTTATTTATAAGGCAAGCCCATTGAAAGTTTTTTCAACAATAGTCGCTGGAAGTCAGTACTACCATTATTTAAAACCTGAATTAATAACTGATAAAGAGTTTATTTTTATAGGTTCTTTTCCATTAGATTATGATTTCAAAAATATTGAGCCAAAATATTTAATAGGCATGTCAGTCCCTCCGATTATGATGGCCCAAATATCAAATCAAATTTATTTGCAATGGTTCAAAAAACAGGTTGACCAATAAGATGACCAAAAAGCCAAGAGGAAAAACCCAAAAAGCAATAGACATGGTTCTTATTCGCCATTTAAGCAGTCTTGGATGGTCAATGAATAAAATCCATAGTCACCCTGATTTAAAAGACCATATTGGCTTAACTACAATTAAAAATGATGTTAAAGAAGTCCTTGCAGAATGGAAAAATGATACCCCTCTGGATTTAGATATATATAAAATTCAGACTTTACAGATACTTAATTATGCTATTTCTGAATCTTCTCAAGCCTGGGAAAAAAGCAAAGCTGATAAAGTTAAAAAGACTTTAAAAACTAAAGGCTTAGGCTCTGCAAATAGTCAATCTGATGTACCTCTGGATAAAGAGACAGGGGTTCAAACAGAAAATGCTTTTGGTAATCCCAATTACTTAAAAAGATTACTTGATAGTGTAGAAAAAAGAAATAAATTACTTGGCTTATACCCTGACATTAAACATAAGCATACTGGGAAAATAGCAGTCCAGCCTATAACCGGAATGAGAGTGACTTGACAGAATTAAGATTTTTAAGTTATTATATTTTCATCAGTTATTTAAACCTTTTTGCTACTCCAAAATTGGTGGCCCTGGTTTTTTTAACTGCTAATGTGGGGTGGAGCAGTTCGGTAGCTCGTCAGTCTCATAAGCTGAAGGTCACTGGTTCAAATCCAGTCTCCGCAATAAATGAAAATAAACCAAAGAAAAAGGGCTTAGTATTAATTTACTGAGCCCTTAATGATTTTTACTCTTTTCCCTTATAAACTATACTTTTTGTATGGAACTGCATTTCGACACCAAAGATAACCCAAAGCAAAAAGAATGTGCTGCTGCCTGGTTAGACAATGAAGTTAGGGAAATAGGATATTTCGGAAGTAAAGGAGCTGCTAAAAGTTATACTGGCGTTTCATTAATTTTTGGAACTGCTTTTACTTATCCTGATACCCATTATTTTATTGCCAGGGAATATTTAAACGATTTAAGAAAATATACCCACCCTTCAATATATGAAGTTTTTGAGCATTGGGATATTGATGAAAAATATCATTCTTTTAATGGTCAAGATAATGTCTGGACTTTATATAATGGAAGTAAAATTTATTATGTAGAAGTCCGGTATCAACCTCGTGACCCTGATTTTCAAAGATTCGGATCGCAGCAATATACCAGGGGTTGGATTGAAGAAGCTGGACAAATAAATTTCGCAGCAAAAAGAAACCTTTCAGCAGCTACCGGACGCTGGAAAAATGATGAATATGGCTTAGTTAAAAAAATCATTTTAACTGGTAACCCTTCCCAGAACTTTATCTATGATATGTATAAAGATTGGCAAAAAGGAACTTTAAAGCCAAGAGTTAAATTTATAGAAGCCTCCCCGGAAGATAATATTATGATAACTAAGGGTTATTATGATGAGCTGAGGCAGGACTTATCCCAGGCAGAGCAAGAAAGACTTATTGATAATAACTGGGAATACTCAAACGATCCAAAATTACTTTGTTCTTTTGATGCTATCAAAGATATTTTTACAAATGATTTTGTAAAAGGAACAGGTATAAAATCTATTTCTGCTGATTTAGCTATGCAGGGCAGAGATAGATTTATAGCAGGTCTATGGGATGGCTTAGTTTGTAACCTTAAATTAGGAATTGACCAGGCTTTAAGTGATGGTCCTTCTATCGAAAAAGACCTGAAAGAATTAATGGTTTTTGGTGAAGTGCCTCGTTCCAGGTTAGTTGGCGATTCGGATGGATTAGGAAATTACTTACAAGGCTATTTAAAAGGAATGAAACCTTTTCATGCTAATAGTAGCCCTGAAAAGCCTGAGTTTGCAAAGCTAAAAGATGAGTGCGGATATAAATTAGCTGAGCTAATAAACAAAAGAAAAATTAAAATAATCTGCACCCCTCTCCAGGAAGAAAGAATTATCCGGGAATTAAATGTTTTAAAAGCTGAAAGCCTGGATAATAAAAACAAAAAGAAGATAATTAACAAGGATAAAATGAAGGATTTACTCGGTCATTCTCCTGATTACCTTGATATGTTATTAATGGAAATGGTTTTTTATATTAATGATATTGCTGATTTAGATGATTACGAAGATATACCGGAGGAAGAAATGACAGCCCAGGAAAGAATAAGAAGGTTACTAAATTAATATGGGATTTTTAGATTCTATAAAAGAACTTGCTAATACTGATATAAAAGATATTTTTTCCAGCAAGGCTTCTCCCGGAGAAAAATTAAAAGATGAGCTTTATCCTGATTTAGAGGTAAAACTTTTACCTGAGGAACAAAGAGAAAATTTTGAGCTTTTTCTTAGGGATACTTTTAAAAAGAAAAAAGGTGAAGAACTGGAAGAAGCTGTTGATTACAGCCTTTTTCTTTTTGACCAGGGAGAAATAGAAAAAAGAAAAGAAGCTACCGGAAAACAGCTTGAAGAAGGGTATCATGATGACTATTCAGAAACTAAAGCTGGTATAGATAATAGATATCTTTCAACTTTTATAACTGAAGTAGCAGAGGAAGGCATTTTTGGATATTCTACCCGGGATGAAATCAGGCAAAATAAAACTGATGCTGAAATTGAAAAATGGCTCCGTGATCCAAAAGTAAAAAGCTCATACAAAATACTTTCTTCTAAAGTTTTTGCTGATCCTTTAATAGTAGAGGCTGCTGGTGATTCAGATCAGGATAGGATTTTAAAAGAGTATATAGAATCCTTAATGAATGAGCTTAAAGGCTCGTTTAGAAAAACCCTTAAAGAAGCTCTTATTGTTGCTTTTAGTTATCAAAATGCTTTATTTGAAATAGTTCCTAAATGGTCAGAGCATCCAGATTTTAAGGGCAAAAGAGTTATTAATTTTTTCGCTTCTAAAAGACCGGGATTTTTTGAATTTACTACTGATGACCAGGATAATACTTTAGCTATTCATTCTTTAATTAACTATGATGAATACTATGATTTAGAACGGTTTTTTGAAGTAAGCTTTGATAATATGTTTTCTAATCCTTATGGGATTACTTTATTTTCTGGCTCTTATAAATATTGGAAAGCAAAAATTATTCTTATTCAGGAAATGTGTATCTATGCTAATAGATTTTCGCAGCCTATTCCCCTGGTTAAATATAAAGAAAGTAATAAGGAGCAAAAAGCAAAGGCTCAGGAACTTTCAAAAAAACTTTATGCCGGAGCTCATGTAGCGGTTCCTGAAGGAGTTTCTGCTGAATTTATTCATGCCCTAAAAAATGGTGATAATCCTTTTATTCCTATCTTAGAATGGCTTGATAAGCAAATAGGAATAAGTATTGCTGGTATTGATTTAAGCCAGGGTTCTTATGCTGCTGATAAAGTAATTGCAGATGAAAGAGCTTTAATGGTTTTAGATATCCGGGAAGATTTACAGGAGTATATTTTTGAACAAATTATTAAACCGTATTGCAGCGATAATTTTGATAATAGTGTTTTTACTCTGGCTAATTACCCACGCATTAAGTTTGTTGCACCCAAAAAACCTTTAACTGCTGAGCAACTTACTTCTGCAATTCCTATGTTAGAAGAAAGTGGTTTTATTAGTACTAGCAGGCTTTCAGATGTCAATAAAATACGTTCTTTTTATGGCTTTGATGAAATTAAGGAAGAAGAATTTAATGATGCTGAAACAGATGATGGAACAGAGGATTTAAGCCTGGATGATGATTTAAAAAAAGAAGATATTATCATAGTAGATAAACTTCCTGCTTTTCCTAAAGATGAAGCGGAAGAAATCATGAAATATTCTGATCCATATCTTATAATAAATTAGTTTTTGCTATGCCAGTAAAAATAAATGTAGCTTCTATAAAAAAGCTTGATAAGCAACTGGGAAAGAAAGAAAAACTTTTTACTCCTAAACTAGAAAAAAGATATGATTCTTTTGGAGTTGCTGCTAAAAAACAGGTTAAAACTTTTAAATCCGGTACCAGAAAAAATATAAAACTTTCCCCTGCTATTAATAGAAAAGTTCAGGCCAATTTAAAAAAAACTTTAGATGGATATTTTTCTGATATAGAAAAGCTTTCTATTAATTCAGTAAAAAAAGAACTTAGTAAACATGCAAAAACTAAAGATGAGTTTTTGAATGTAGCTAATATCCAAACCTCTAAAAGTGTTAAGGGAAATAAAAGATGGGCTGGAAAACTTGCTGAAAAGCAAACTAAGGATTATGAAAAGTATATTAATAAAGCTCTTAAAGATGCTGTAAAGGTTAATCCTGATATTTCAGAAAAAGCCCTTAAGAACCTGATTGATCAGAAAACAAAAACTTTTAAAAATGTAAGGCTTGATAATACTGTTTTAAATGAATCTAATCGGATTCAAAATCAAGTAAGAATAGAAGCTTACAGGGAAAGCAATTTAGTGAAATCAGTAATGTTTGTGGCTGTTCTGGATACCCGGACTACTCAAAATTGTCAGGATAAAAACGGAACTGTTCTTGATTTAAATAGCTCTGATTTAAAGTTTTTTATTATCCCTAATCACCCTAAATGCAGGTCATATCTGGTTTATATTCTTAAGACTGATACCAGGATTAAGAATGATTCAAAAGCAGAAATTAATCGATTAATTTTAAGATTTGGAAAACCTAAGACAGTAACAAATCAACCAAAATATTATGAATATGAGGCTGCTTAATGATATCTGATATTGAAGCTATTAGAAGGGCTACAAAGAAAGTAAATAAGGATATTAATTTTCAATTATGTTTAATTAGGCAAGAGAAAGGGGATAAAATGTGGGCCCCTCAAATATCTCAAATACCTACTTATAAGAACTGCCCCGATCCTCCTCCACCAAGAATATTTAGTGGTGATAAAAACAAAAGCAATAATTATATTTTTCCTACTCGTAAGCTTTCAGATTTTAAAAGTATTTCCGAGTTGCCTGAAGATTTTAGATTTTATAACAGTAGTGAATTAGAAGAACTCAAGAAAAAAATAAAAGGAGTATAAATTTAAATAATGCCTAAAAAAAACACTATAACTCAGAGACATATAGATTCTTTAGTTAGTAAATCATCTGTTTTAGTTCAAAAAATTGGAGATAAAACAACTATTGTTCAGTTAGTTTTGCCTAATGGATTTGCAATTAATGAATTTTCTTCCTGTGTGGATCCTGAAAACTATAATGAAGAGTTAGGAAAAAGCATTTGCATTGAAAGAATTAAAAATAAAATATGGGAGCTTGAAGGATACCTTCTTCAAAATAAAATTAAGTTATTAGACCTTGAGCATTTTAAAGATACCGTTCAAGGTTTATATGCACTTGATAGAGATCCTAAGCTAACTGACATTGATACTATTAGAAAGATAGCTTTTAGGATAGATTAAATGACTGATAAAAATAATTTTGCTACCATTGGAGGAACATCTACCCGAACAGCTACTCCCGGAGCTACCAGAAAAAATGTCGATTATGATGCTTCACAGGAAAAAGTAGATTTTACAAATATTTTACTTTTTAAATCAGGAACTTTTAATAATATAAAGTCTGACCCGGAGCATTTAGAAGGAATGGTAAATTTTCAAAATGACCATCCCTTAATTTATGCAGATTTAAAACTTGATCATATTGATGATAAAAAAACCAGAGACGAAACTTATCCGGTTTTTAAGAATTTCCCTTTTACTTTAGGAAGGGTAAAAAAACTTAAAACTAAAGATAATAATACTGAATTATATGGTGATTATATCAATGTTTTTGAGCCTGTAAAAGCTGCCCTGGATGATAAACTTTTTACTACTCATTCAGCAGAAATTTATTATAACGTTACCAGTAAAGAAACCAAGAAAAAATATCCTGCTGTTCTTGGTGCTGTTAGCATTTTACCAGCAGGAAAATTCCCGGCACTAATGGAAGTTTTTAAACCATATATGTATGATCTGGGAGATAGTGAAAATGATGAAAGTATTCTTTCTTTTAATCAAGACTCTTTTCTAAAAGATTTTGAATATGAGAAGAAAATAGTCTGTAATTTAGATTTTAATTTTAGTAAGGAGTTTGAGAAAATGCCTAAAGAACAGTATCAACAGAAAATGAAGAAATACATGGATGAAAACATGAAATGTAAAAGTTATGACGATTACATGAAAATGGATGAGGCAGGGCGTAAGGATTACGAAGCTTTCATGGAAGATAAGTACAAAGAAATGATGGGTGATAAAAGAAAAAAGAAGTTTGAAGCTGAAGGATTTGGTTTAGTTCCTGGCTCTGATTCTGATATTTCTACCCCTCCAAAAGCAGAAGTTTTTTCTATGGAAGCCTTAACTACTGCTATTAAAAATGCCGGAGTTTCTACTGATAAAGAAAATGCTGCCTTAAAGCAAATTTCTGATTTAGTAACTGATAGTAATAAAAAAGCTTTTGCCAGGGTAAGTACTTTGGAAAATCAACTACTTAATATTACTAATAATGAAAAGAAATTAAATGTATCAAATTTCGTTGATACGCTTATTGATTCTGAAACCCCTCAGTTATTACCTAAACATAAAGAAAAGGCTATCTATGCCCTTATGAGCTGTGATAGTACTCAAAAAGTTAACTATAACCTGGAAGGAAAAGATATTGAAAAAACTTCTTTTGAGCTTTTGAAGGAGTTGCTTTCTGATTTACCCAAGATTCAGCAAAAGTTTTCTATTACTAGTTTTGTTACTAATAAAGATGGAAACCCTGTTGAAAAAAGTGAGTTCAGCGTTTGTTTTAGTAAGGAATACTTTAGCCAGCCAGTAGCAGATCAGGAGGCTATTCATAAGGATATTGTTAAGCAAGCCCAGGTATCAGAATTTGATATTAGTCAAAGTTGTGAAAGTAGAATAGAAAATTATGCTATGGCTATGGAGGCTTATACCTTAGTAAATGAAGCTGCTATAGTTTAATTCTTTCAAAAAACAATTACTTTTAATTTTCAAAAACAAATTTTTTATAAATAAGGAGATATAAAATGGCTGTACAAAAAGGGATAAACCCTATTTCGTATAGGGCTGAAAGTGCCGTTGGGCAGTATGAGCCTGTTAAATTTGGAACTGCTGCAAACTCAGTGGTTTCACCGAGTGCCACTACTGATAAAGTAGTAGGGGTTACTCAGTTAGATCAACCGACTGCTGGAGGGCATGTTCCTGTAGAAACTACTCCCGGAGCTGTTGTAAAAATGAGAGTAGGTGTGAATGGAGTTACTGGTCAGGATTCAGTCACCATAGATTCTACTGATAAAACTGAAATTGATACTCTTACCAAAAATCAGGCAGGAGTTAATCTTGCTTTTGAAATTGGAGTTGTAGATGCCCCAACCAGTGTTGACTATGCGGAAAATGAGTATGCACCTATTAGACTTGTTCTCGCTGATGCCCCAATTACTTAATTAATTTTTACCGGATAAAATTATTCGGATATTTTTCTATAAATAAATCTATTCTAACTTTATAAGGAGTTAAATTATGCCTACTATTGCAGGTACTTCGACAAGAACAGCAACCGGACAGATTATTATCCGTAATAATTTACATGGCCTCATTCAAGAAGCCGTAAGCCCAAAGGTTCCAGTCGGAAAGAAAACCCAAAAATATTATAAATATGATAATTCACATTTTCGTTTGGAAAATGATGAATATACAACCAGAGGCGGTTCAACAGAAATTAACCGCAATTATTCTACTGCTAATCTTGATATAAAAGGTTATGCTTTTAAAGAATGGATTGATGGTGATGTCCTGGATGATGCTGATGCTGAGATTAGACCGGAAATAAAACAAGGGGCTATCCTTGGAATTAAAGATGGTTTAAAGCTTAAGTCAGAAAAAAGATTAGCAGATTTATTATTTACTGGTAGTAATTTCCCTGGTCATACTGCTGCCCTGGCTGGCCCTGATAGATGGAATTTATCAACATCTGATCCAATAGCTCAATGGAAAGTAGCTAATAGAGCTGTTTTACTTGATGGAAAAGCCCCTGTTAATACTGTTATTTTTGGTTATGATGTCTGGAATAATATTGCATATAACCCCGCTTTATTAGCCCTGTTATCTGATAATTCTATTAAGGTATTAACCCCTGAATTATTACAAAAAATCTTTATTACTAATCAGGTGCCTGTTCAGCAAGTTCTTATTGGAGCTGCTGTTTATAATGCTGCTAAAGAAGGAGCTGCTGAAGATAATCAATTCATCTGGGGTAAGTCTGCTTTATTCTGTAATATTGATATGTCTCAAAGAACTGTTAGAGGCTCAACCCTTATTAAAACCTTTGTTCTGAAAAAGAAGCCTGTAGAATATAAATTCTATAAGGATGCTGATGAGGATAAAGAAGGTCTTTGGGGTAGAGGAAGATTATATTATGAACATAATTTAATTGACTTCAATCGTGGATACCTTTTCACTACCGCTGTAGATTAATTTTATCCAAAAAAAATAGAGCTTATTAAAGCTCTTAACTATTCTAACTAAGTATATTTTATCATGGAGATAAATTAAAATGGAAAAAATTAAATGTGTAGTAGAAAAGCATCTTGACAGATTTTATACTGGTTCAGGTCGTTTTTTAACTGGCGGTGATTTAGTTGAGTTAGGTGCTGAAGAGGCATCTAGACAAGTAAAAGAAGGCAATGTCAGGCCAGTAGGAAAAGAGGAAGTAGCAAAAATTAAAGCTGTAATGGCTGCTGATCCTAAAAATACATTAATAAAGCAGGAAAAAGAAATTGCCAATCTTTCTGCTGATAAAAAAGAAGCCCAGGCACTTGTTAAAACACAGTCTGATAAACTTGAAAAACAAGGAAAAGATATTGAAAAATTAATGGCTGAAATTGAAAAACTAAAGAAAAAGAAATAATTTAAATTGTACGTTTAAATATAGCTTTTCTTTCTGAAAATATAATTCTAATCGGAGAAAATAATATGGGAATAAATAAAAGGCTCAGTACCTTTTTTGCCTCTATAATGCTTTTATTTTTTCTTACTGCCCCAGCTCATTCGTTGGAGGGGTATATAAGAGGAAATTTAATCGTTAATGGTAAAACTATTTTTACTGGGCAAAATCAAAAAGTTGAAAAACCTGTAGGAACTGTTACCGCTACTTTAACCGGGATTCAGTTTGCTGCTCATAAGGATATTACTATTACTGGCCTTGAGATTGTATCTGTAGTTGATATTACCCCGGATGATACTAACTACTGGTCTTTTGATTGGGTTAATCGTGGTGATGATGGAGCAGGTTCTACTAGTCTTATAGTTGGCGGTGATGCTGCTACAACTAAGGCAACCGGAGGAAGTGCTATTGATATTTACGAAGTTCGTAGTTTTGCTTTAACTGCTACTACTGCTGATTTAAATATTGATGAAGGAGAGGTAATCAGTTTTACTATCACCAAGGCAGCTTCAGCAGCAGATTTAACAGAAATTTCAGTAATTGTAAAATATACTGAAAGATAAAAAATGACTTCTTATGTAATTGGTCAGGAGCTATACGACCAGTTTTCTACTATTACCAGCACTGGCATTCCCAATATAACTGATTATATTGAAATGGCAATGGAAATAGTAGATTTGGCTATCGCTGATAGATACTTAACTCCTGTTGAAACTGAAAATTTATCAGGAACTATCAGTGTAACTGCTGGATTAAAAGCTGTAACCGGAGTAGGAACTTCTTTTATTTATGAGCTAAGAAAAAAAAGAAGGAAATACCTTATATCAGTTGAGACAGGCGACTTAATTAAGGTTGCTAGTATTTCTTCAGATACTACATTAACTCTTCAGTATGACGCTCCTAATACCCTTACAAGTAGTGATTTTTATTTTATCCCTGGATACATAAATAAAACTACTAAGTTCTGGGCTGCTTATTTAGCAATTATCAAAGAAAGACTTGAACAAGGTTCTGAAAAATCTGTAATTGCTGAAACAGAAAGATGGAAAAAACTTGCTGAAGAATGTACCAAAAAAATACAAACAGGAAATTTTCTTGATTGTGAATTGCTTTTACAAAAACCCGCTGCTACAAGCGATAGGTTAATTTGTATTAGTGATGATAATGATATTAGAGATTTAGTTGATGAAAATAACTTAACTTTTCTTTCTTCTGATTTTTGTTAGATGACTACTGTTGCTTTTAATTTTGGTCTTGAATATGATGATAAGTTAGCTCAGGTTTTTTTAGATGCCCTGGCTGCTAAAATGATTAATTTAGAACCAGAATTTAGAGAATCAGAACAGTATTTATTTTCTCAGGTTCAGCTTAATCTTAATAGACAAGAAAATCCTGATGGAAGTAAATTCCCTGTAACTGTAGAAGATCAAAGAAGAGCGTTGCTTACTACTAATTATCGGAACAGTATAAGTGTGGTTGCTGATGGAAATGGAGTAAATGTTAAATCTGACCATCCAGGAGCAGCTACCCATACTTTAGGTTTATCGGTAAACATTTGGGGCAGGGGAGTTTTATATCCATTTCCTGTCCGTGATCCGTTCTGGTTTTCTAATGAAGCCCTAAAAAGGGTAGCTGATAATATTTTTAGAGGTTTTTAATTTTGCCACAAGCAAGAAAGTATATTTTTGAAGAAGTTGTTGATGTTATTACAGCTATAATTAGGGCTGATACATATATTTCAGGGGTTTTAAAAGTCCTTTCCAGTGGAGTTACTTTACCAACTGCTGATACTCCTATTTTGCCTATTGGTGAAACTGCTATCTGGCGATTGCAAGCACCTCATTATCCTTATGTTTCTGTTTATACAGAAGGTATAGATTATCCCTATGATGAGGATATGAATAAGGAATCTTACCGACCAAAAATTTATTATGACATTTCTTTTAGGGAAGCAAATATTGCAGTAGCAGAAAAGAAGTGTTTCCGGCTTAATGAAGATATTCGTGAAACTATTGAAAAAGGTTACAAAAACCTATCTAAAACTTTAATTACTGGATCTGGTGGGAAAAAGATTGGTCAGGTTCAAAGGATAGAAATAAAAAGCTGTAAATTAATAAACTTCGGTAAAACGACTAACACAGCTTTAACGTCTACAGAAGTTTTTATAAATACTTATTCTTAATTTTTAATTATTCATAAAGGAGAAATATCATGACTGATATTGGTTATAAAGAAGCGGTTCCTTCCCTGAGAAGGATGGAGGACGCTAAAGAAGCAGAAACATTTGATTTTGATGTAGAGTGGGCACCCAGGGGCAATTCTAATATAAAAAACTTTGAAAAAGAAGGTTGGAGAGTATTAGCTGTTTTAGATGGCGAGTTTGATATTAGTTCCCAGGTTGAAGAATTTTTGGCTTCTGGTGGATCTCCTGAAATTGATTTCGGAGCAATTAAAGTTGGTCACAAAAAGAGTTTTACTTTAAATATTAAGTTTATGACTCAAAAAGCAAAAGCCTGGTTATCTAGTAAAAATGATCCTACTGTTAATTTAGCTTCACCGACTAATAACACAACTGTAGATACTGCTACTGACCCAACTTCTGAAACTATTCAAGTTGCTGTTGGAACCGGAGTTAATTATACAGAAGGAATGTCTATTGATATCTCTACTGGTGATTCTACTTACGGAACTTATCCTGAAGAAACTTACATAGAAGATGTAACTGGAGATATTATTACTTTTTTCCCTCCAATTTCACAGCTTCCTATTCATGGAGCTGCTGTTCGTCAGGTTGACTCTTATGATAGGGATGAAGATACAAGCTGCTTTCCTGATTCTGTTATGCTTCGTTTTCTTATGTATGATAAAAACCGGGAAAAAACTTTAGCTGTGGTTATTGAGAAATATAAACCTAAATTCGGTGCTTATAACGCTGGTGACGGCAAGTCTAATGCAACTGCTGCTCTTAACGGAACTGCTCTTGCTGTTCATGATGCAGTAAATGACAGGTATGTTATCTGTAGAATAAGAGAAATTAGATAAAACTTTATGATATATTAAAGACGGTGGGGGAGTAATATGCTCCCATTTTCTTTATTTATCGTGGGGGTTTTATGTCCAAAAAAAAAGCAGTTACCAAAAAGTTTATTGATAAGATTGAAACAGGTGCTAAGGAATTAAATTTAAGAGTAAATTTATCTGGTGAAAATGTAGGATTTACCCTGGCTGTTCTTAAAAGGTTTTCTGACTATTTAGATATTAATAATAAAAAGTTTTTACTTACTTTTGTCACAAATCCTACGGACTTTGTTTTAAATATTATTGATGTTATTTCTGGTGATGATTATAACTTTGAAGAAAGAAAATTCGGTGAATTAGGTGGGTATTTGTTTGAAGCTCTCTCCCTTATTTTTGAAAAAGAAAATTGTGAAAAAATAAACGTTTTTGAAATCCTCAATAAACTCGGTGAAACTAAAAAAGATGCTGAAAAAGAAAATAAAAAAGATTTGTCAGAAGCCGAGGCTACGACCTCGGCAAGCACACCTGGGCAATAACTTTTTATAGGAACAGGATAAAATCTGAAACAGAAAAATTCAAAAAAGAATTGCATTTTTTTACTCAGGAATGGTGGGAACCTAATTGGTGGGAAGATTTTGTTTTTTCTCCGCTTCAAAAAAGAGGTTTGTCATATACCGAAACCAGGAAACTAAATGTTTTTGAAGCTCTTAGGAAATTAGATTCTTTTTTAAGGATTGACGAATTAGAAGCTGCTTTAAATTGGGTTGATGAAACAGAGGGGCGAATTTACAGAGAAGCCAGGGCAAAAAAAGAAGGGCCAGACAAGAAATTGCGTGACCCTACTCCTGGTGAAATAGTTGCCGAAACTAAAAAACTAAAAGCTCTTCATTATCGTTTTGAGAATACACTTGAAAAAGATAAATCAAACTATAAAGAGATTTATAACTGGAACAAAAAAATGAAAAGTAAAGTATATAAAAGTAAGGAAAATAAATAATGAAAAATTCCGAAAAATTAAAATCTATAGCTGTTGCTTTAGATTTAGAAAAACAATTTGAAAATGCTGAAATTTTTATTAATAAAATATACGGAAAAGTAGATGCTCTTGGTTTTCCTGGTTTAAGTCAGGATTTAAGCCTTGAATTAGCTATCAGAAAAAGAGATTTTCCTGATAAACATTCTGCTTTTATTGTAGTTTCTTTGAATGAACCTAAGCTTAAAAAACAGCCGAAAGAAAAAGTAATTGCTCCTGAAAAACAGGAAAAGCACTATTCATTAAAGGGTAAAAATAAGAATAAGGATTTTTATACTTATTTTTATTCAGAAAAATATTTATCTGATATTGCTAAAGAAAACGGTTATGAAAAAATAAAGGTTTTTCCTTTTGGAAAGTCTATGTTAAATATTGCTGTTTTGTTTTTTAAGCCTGTACCAGTTCCCCTTTCACCAAAGCAATTAAAAAGACTAAAGGAAGAACAGGCATTGACAAAGAAAAATCAATTAGCAGCAGAAAAAGCTCAAAAAAAAGAAGAAGTTGCTAAAAATAAAACTACCGGGATTGAAGCCCCAAAAAATAATAACTAAAATATAATTTAAATTTTTAAAGGAGATTACTTAATTATGGCTGTTACAGTTACTATATCTATTAAAGGAACTGCTTCTAATGGTGATGAAGTTAATGAAACAAAAAGCTTTACAAAAGCAACTGTTCCAAGAATTTTTAAAGACACTGTTAATTGCGGAAATGCAAGTGAAGTGAATCTTTTGAATATTGGCACTGTTGAAGCTGCTACGTTTGCTGCTTTTGATACTGCTTTTTTCTTTAATGAAGATGCTGAGGGAGCCGATACTGTTGATATTAATAAAATTAAATCAGGTGCCGAAACTGCTGTTGTTCCTATTGCCCCTCAAAGATTTGCAATTATGAATACCAAAAAACTTTTTGCTCACGCTACTGGTGGAACAGGAGCTTTAGTTGATGCTACTGCTATTACCGGAAAAGCTCAAGCTAATAATGCTGATATAAGAGTAATTGCTTTTTAATAAAACCAGATGCTAATTGTAATAATAAGAGCTGTTAATTCAGCTCTTTTTTTTTAATTTAAAATGGCTGCTTCAAGGGGTTTAGATGTACTCTTAAGGATTGTAGGAAATGCTACAAGTGGAATTAATGCAATTAATTCTACTACGTCCAGCCTGGATAAATTTAAGGTCGGAGTTGGAATAGCTGCTACTGCTATCGCTGCTTTTACTGCAAAACTTTCCAGTGATGCTTTTGATGCTTTTAATAAGTTTGATGCTGGGATGCGGAATGTTCAAAGTATCACTTTAGATACTGAAGAAGCTTTTTCTTCTATGACTGATCAGGTGCTTGAGCTTACTAATTCCGGGCTTTTGGCTTATGCCGATGAAACAGCAGAGGTTTTATATAATGTTCGTTCTGCTGGAATTGACGCAGGTTCGGCAATGGCTACAACTAATAAAATCCTTCAGACTTCTGCTGCTACTTTAGCTGACCAGGGAGATGTGGCAAAGGTAGTCACAGGCTTGATGAATGCCTACGGTGAAGAGACTGTAGATGCTGCTAAAGCCGGGAATTTATTTGTAAAAACAATTCAGGAAGGAGTGACCTCCGGGCGAGAATTAAGTCAGAGCTTTGGAAATGTTAGTAAACTTGCTGCTTCAAGTGGGGTTTCCCTTGAATCCTTAACTTCAGCCGTTGCATTATTAACAAAATCAGGTATTAAAACTCCTGAAGCTATTACCGGGATTAAAGCTACAATTTCATCTTTAATAAAGCCAGCTTCTGAAACAAAAGAACTCATGGAAGAACTTGGCTTAAGTTTTTCTGCTGCCGAGTTAAAGGCTAATGATTTGACCGGGATGATGAAAAAAATTGCTGAAGCTACTAAAGGCGATACTGATACATTAGCAAAGCTTATTCCTTCTGTAGAGGCTCTTAATAGTGTATTAGTTTTGACTGGAAATGGTGCTAAAGATTTTGTTGAGCAAACAGATAGAATGAATGATTCATCTACTGCCCTGGCTGATTCATTAGAAAAGCAACAAAAATCTGTTACTGCTAATGTTGATAAAATGAAACGATCCTGGAACCTGTTTTTAATAGAAATAGGAAAAGCTGTTGCAGAGGTGTTTTTGCCTTTAATAAAAGCTGTAACTGAAGCTATGCAAACTTTTAATGCTATGGATAAAGAGCTTAAAAAAGCTTATTTAACAGCTCTTTTATTAGTTCCGGTTATTACTGCAATAGGAGCTGCTATTGCTGCTGTCGTAACTGTGGGAACGCCTGTTATAGCGTTTATTGGTGGTCTTATTGTTACTTTTGGTCAATTAGCTGCTTTATTGGGTAGCACCACTTTAGCTCTGGGAATTTTTACTACTGCTTTGGGAGTTGCTGTAACTGCTCTTGGTGTAATTGGGGGGGCTATTTTTACGGTAAAAAAATCCTTTGATGCTCTAAAAGCTGTAATAGATTTTGATAAAGATATTACTGAT
>Ga0255047_10001553_pt1 | contig 16483 bp, 18 predicted proteins | sample JV7_2_1_MG_FD_183640 | JGI IMG/M metagenome (GOLD analysis project Ga0255047, IMG submission 183640) | Seawater microbial communities from Jervis Inlet, British Columbia, Canada - JV7_2_1 | ecosystem: Environmental > Aquatic > Marine > Inlet | place: Canada: British Columbia | collected 2016-10-06
TAAGGGGGCGAGAGCGAGGGAATGTTAGCGGAGGGGCTTCATTGTCAAAGCGAGAAAAGGCAAGCCGACCCCTTCCTTACCATGACCCTCACACTGGGCTGCACTACCACTGAGCTAAGGGGGCAACTCGCTGAGCGGATCGCAAGATAGTCGACGTTCTCTGGCTGTAAACGAGTCGCACGTCGCACGTCGCACGCTGAGGATGGCAATAGGCAGTAGGCAGACTCAGTTGCATTCGCGGCTGTCGACGAGCTCACCTTGCCGGTTGAGGAGATGGACGGTGTCCCCGGTCTCTAGCCATCCGCCCAGTGGCGCAAACAGAGGGACCTCGCCGCGGTTGTCGGCAATGGCATCCCGCCCGTACATGAACACGACGGTCCGGGCATGATCGATCAGAACGGTACCCAGGGGTGCTACATGGTCCTTGCCCTCGTCGTGGAGAACCCAACCGTCCAGGTTCCTGGCTGAGTTCGCCTGATTGAGAAGTGTGATGGTCTCTTCGGATACCCGACATGCCGCGATCACAACGCCCAGAAGAGGACGGGTTGTCGACGTGGTCGTAATCGCTGCCGAATCCCCTCGGCAGGCGGGCGCCGCGAGGGCGAATGCGAGGAGTGCGGCAAACGTCAATCGACTCATGACACAACCGTACCGGCCGCTACCAGATCGAGCTCCAGGTAACGCGCACCGGCATCGCGCATTTGGCAATGGATATCGGGCTCTGATACTCGAGCGGCTCGTAGGCTGAGATGAGAGGTCTTCACCCCCCGTCTGGAGGTACCCGTATGACCCACCCCAACCTCATCGTCGAGCAACGAGAAGCAGTCGCCACGCTGACGCTGAATCGCGCTGAAAAGAAGAACACGGTGGATGCCGAGATGATGGCCGCGATGATCGATTCGCTTCGCCACCTCGGCGACAGTGGGCCGCGGGTTGTACTACTGGGAGGTGCGGGCGAGCATTTCTGCGGCGGACGTGATCCCGGCCCGGCCAGGCCGGACACCGCTGCCGGATGGAGAGAGGTTCTCGGCCAGATTGTGGCGACCAACCAGGCTCTGGGTGAATTTCCTGGCATCACCATCGCCCTCGCCAAGGGCTCGGTCCGTGGCTTCGGTTTTGGGCTAGCGGTGCAGTGCGACGTCACCCTGGCTGCGGAGAACGCCCTTTTCAGCTTCCCTGAGGTCAAGGCCGGCTTCCCGCCGTCCGTAGTGATGTCCTACCTGAGCCGGTGGACAGCGCGTAAGAAGGCGTTTGAACTCGTGATCACCGGTGATGAGATCAGCGCCGGGGAAGTGGAGCACCTCGGGCTAGTGAACCGGGTAGTGCCACCCCAGGAGCTGGATGCCGAAGGGCAGCGGTGGGTGGGCAAACTGCTGCAACTTGACCCCGCAGCACTCGCGGCGTGCAAATCGTTCTTCCGCGACTCCGCCTTACTGCACCCTGACGATGCCGCCACCTACGGGGTGTCGTTCCTCGCCGACTTCAACACTCGGGCAACTAGCAATTGAACGGTGCGCGGGACCTCGCTGTCCCAAATCGCCAACCGCCAAGGATCATCCGCATCCGGCCCGGATACCTCGTGCCTAGCCTTCCTGCATGATTCCGACGGTGATGTTGGTGGGCGCCGCGGTCCGGCACTGGTGGATCATCGTTGTCGCCGGATTGTTGTGGCCGCTGGCGGTGGTGGTGTGGGGTGATATTGACAGTGTCGCCGGGTTCCTTGGGACGGGCCTCCTGGGGGCCGTTAACGCCGCTATCGGAGCCGTCATTTGTACCGCCATCTGGGCATTGACAAAGAGCACCGCGAGAAGTCTGAATCGGTGAGCTCGGAGGCGAGAGCACAAGAAGGAGCCCAGTAACCCTGAGGATTGACGCCCATCCCGATCGCTGCGCTCTCCGGAGAGGTGAGATGACCGCCGCCGTTCCTGGTGATGACTGACGACCAATGCCACAAAGGGCCGCGGAGCACTCAGGAACTACAAAGGAACCCGAAGGGTTCCCGTGGTGGGAGGAGGATTTGAACCTCCGAAGGCTGTGCCGGCAGATTTACAGTCTGCTCCCTTTGTCCGCTCGGGCATCCCACCAATTTGGTCGCCATAGGTTAGTTGGTACTGAACCGCGCTCAGACCAGAAATAATCCCCGCATCACGCAGCTCAGACTTCTTTCTGGCCGAAAGCCGAAAGCCGAAAGCTGATAGCTGGTTTAGCTAAACGGACTCGCCATCTCTTCGAGACGCTCGATTCGATCGGCGATGGGTGGGTGGGTGGAGAACAGCTTGCCCATCGAACTGCCACCTTGGCGGCGGTTACCAAACGCCTTCAGCGGATCGGCGATGTAGAGCGGGGCTACCGCCGGGTTCACTTCCATCGGAATGCTGGCGGTGCCGGCTTCCAGTTTGCGAAGGGCACTGGCCAGCGACAGGGGTTGTCCTGTAATGCCGGCTCCAGTTTTGTCGGCCTGATACTCGCGAGCGCGGGTAATCGCCAGCTTGATGATCATCGCCGCAATCGGGGCCAGGATGATGCTGACCAGGGCAATGATCCCTCCCAGTGGGTTGTTGCTGCCACGCCTCCCGCCCAGGGCCCCCCACATGGCCATGCGGGCAAAGATCGAGAGGGCAGCCGCCATGGTGGCGGCGATCGTCCCGATGAGAATGTCCCGGTTCCTGACATGGGCTAGCTCGTGGGCGAGGACCCCTTCGAGCTCCTCATTGGTCATCAGTTGCAAGATCCCGCCCGTCACCGCGACCGCGGCATGCTTGGGGCTGCGGCCGGTGGCGAACGCGTTCGGCTGAGGAGAATCGATGTAGTAGAGCTTGGGCATGGGCATGCCCTCCATCTGGGCCAGCTTGGAGACGATGGAGGTGACCTGAGGCATCTCGTTCTCGTCAAGTGGCCTGGCCCGCGAAGCCTTCAGCGCCAGCTTGTCAGAGAAGAAGTACATTCCAAAGTTGAGGACGGCGGCAATCCCCAGGGCGATAATCGCCCCGCTGGTACCGCCGAGGACCTGGCCGACCAGAACGATGATGGCGCCGAGCCCGGCCAGCAATCCGACCGTTTTAAGATTGTTGTTCATGGGGTAATCGTACCTCCCGGCCGCTACAACCGTTCAACGCCTCCCCGTTTGAGGGTGTTCCGAACACTCTCTGAAAGCCGCGAAAAACCGCTACGGAACGCGAAAACACGCCACCGCTCAGAGTGGCAGACAGGCTCTCACACCACTACTCTCGCGGGCGAGTTCACAGGCGGAGTGCCTTAGCGCCGGACCAACCGCTGGCGTAAAAGGGGCCTGTAGACCAGCAAAGGGCGCCTCCCTCGGGGCGCCCTTTGGTCGGGAATCCTTCGGGCTCCATTCCTTGGCCGAGTTCTGGGCTCTTCCTTGGCGTCTATGCCGTTCCTTCCAGGGGGGCTTGAGGGGTGGGGCAGTAGAAGGCGGAGCTGGTATCGGCGGCGTGATAGGCGTAGCTGGTGTCGCCGACTCGCAGCATGACCAGGGATCCCGGAACCAGCGCCTGGGTGTAAGCCAGGCCAGGCTGAGGACACCCGACGCTGCCGTCCCGCCAGGTGACTTTTCTGGCATCCAGCACCTCGATTGACGATCGATCGATTCCCAATCGAGCGGCCAGATCTCCGACTGCCTCTTGAGCAACACTGTCGGGCAGCGGATCCGACGGGAGCACCGGCGGTTGAGAGGGGGCCGGAAGGTCCCGGTCCGGGGGCGGGGTCGGCTGGCCGCGGACCGGCTTGGGAGACGGGGCCGGAACGGGGACTGGAACCGGCTGCAGGATCGGCTCCGCCGCACGTTGGGGAGTGTCCGCGGCGGTGTCCCGCAGGTCAGGAGTTGGGGCCGGGCTCGGCTCGAGGTCGACCGGGGCAGCGAGGGAAGGGCCGGCCGCCGTCGGGACGGCCTTCTCGGCGGAGGCGACACCGCAGGCAGTCGCTGCCAGCGCCAGCAGAGCCACAAAAACCAGTCGGTGTCTCATGCCGATCGGACGCTCCGAGATGCGTACCCGGTTCCCCTCCAACTAGGCTGCTCCCTCTGCAGGATAAGAGGGAGGAACCGGATGTTTTGGATTCGTCGTTTCAGGGCACTCACATTCGTTATCGCGTTGGCGCTCGTGGCCACAGCTTGCGGCGGCGGAGGCGACGAGGCATCCGATGACCCCACCACAACGACGACCACCTCCCCTGGGGACGGTGGGGGGACGGACGACGGATCCTCCGACCCGACAACTACCACCACGACCGCCGCTCCGGTCTCAGGAGACAGCGACTCCTCCTACTGCGATCGGATCCGGGAGACCACGGAAGGCGATCAGACCGGCCTCGACTTCAATCCGCTCGGCAAGACCCCACAAGAGATCCAGGCGCTGTTCGAACGAAACCTCGAGGTTTTCGAAGACTGGGAGGACCAGGCCCCCGACGAGATCAAGGATGACGCCTCAGTCCTGGTGGAGGCGTTCCGGACGATTGTCGAGCGCGGCAACGAGTTGGAGTGGAATCTGCAAGCTCTGGTCGACGATCCGGTCTTCAATGCCTTCGACACCGCTGAAGTGACCGCCGCGGCCGACAACCTGGACGCCTACACCCGCGATGTTTGTGGTGTCGACTTCTCAACGCTGGGAGATCCGGGCTCGTCCCCCGGCCCGGGTAGTGACGAACCTCAGGACGCGGTATCGATTTTGCTGGGCACGTTTGGTATTCCTGCCGGCTTCTTCTCAGAAGATGACATCGAGTGCTTGCGGGAAGGGCTGGGCTCGGAGTTTGAGGCAAAGATCACGCCCGACTACGTTCTCACTCCCCAGGACGCTGAGCTGCTGGCAGCGGCCATCGAGGCCTGCGATATCTCTCTCGGCTGACACGATGCGCCTCGCAATGCCACGGTGCGAGCAGTGACGCCGACGTTGGCTCTCAGCCTGAACCGGAGCGAGTTTGAGAGCCTCCTCGAGTCATCTCCCGGCGCCGCCGACATAGTGCGGCGAGTGGCAGCCGACCGGATGGAAGTCTGAGGGTTAGAGCCGGGCGACCAGAACTCGGAAGTCGCCTAGACCCCGTGGATTGAGAAGAGCATCTGCTCCGGTGAGTCGGGATCGCACTTGCAGCCGGGCCATCTCGTCGCCCGACCTCGCCAGCTGCAGCTCCTCCTCTCGCAGGCTGCTGATTGCTTCTCGCAGCCCCCAGCCGCTGAGGAAATCATCCTGACGATGCAACTCCACGGTGGCCCCGGTCTCAGCCGCAGCATCACGAAGGGCGGTGAAATTTACGTCGGCTGTGATGTCAGTCAAGCCGGGCTCGGTCAGCGGATCGGGTCCCAAATGGTGAGCCCGGTAGGTACGGAGGGTTCCGGTGACCCGGCGCCCTTCCAACTCCTCGGCCGAAGCCCCGTAGTCGATGACGACCAGGGTCCCCTCTCCGATCAGCTTGAGAGTGTCGCGTATCCACTCCGCCGCTGCGATCTGCACCTCGACCAGGCCGCCCTCGCCGACCGGTCCCGAGAACCGGTCGGCCCACCCGGCCACCGTCGGCCTGACTTCGACCTCCGCCATCGCCAGCCCTTCGCCATCAGCCACCACCCGTATTTCCGTCCAGCCGGAGCCCCGTCGAACCGCAATAGCCATCGGCAAGTTGTCCAGCAGCTCGTTGGCGATCACCACTCCGCGACCGACGGCCTTCCTGGGATCGGTAACCACCCGGGCAGGCGGCACCACGGTCTCGAGAGACTCCCGGGCCGGAGGCGACACCTCAACCGCCCACGCTTCAACTGCCACTACTTCCAGGAGCGCCGAGAGCAGTGAACCGGATCCCGCGCCGACCTCGACCAACCGGAACGGTTCGCCGAGGCGGTCCCGCTCGGCGGCTACCAACCGGGCCAGCGTTGCCCCGAACATCGGGCTGACCTCGGGGCTGGTAAGGAAATCTCCCGCTTTGACCGACCGCAGCGTAGTTCCGGCGAAGAACCCGCCCGGCCCATAGAGGGCTGCCCGCATGAAGTCGTCGAAGGGCATCGGACCTGCCTCACCTATCAGACGGAGCAGTCGCGGTTTGACACCGATAGATCTGTGGCTTTCGTCGGTCATCGAGGCACCCTAGGAACCGGTGGCGGGGAAGGTGTCAGCCGCCGGCGATTGAACTGGCTGCCTGGGCGAACTGGCCGATGGCTTCGGGAAAGACACCGACCAGGACAACGGCAACCGCCAGGATCCCGAACGCCAGGGCCAACGAGGGAGAAACGCCCGTCGGCTCCGGCTCGGGCGCAATCTCATCGGGTGCGGGGTCCATCCAAACCGACTGAACAACCCTGGCGTAGTAGTAGAGGGCAATGACGGCGTTGATGGCAGCGATGGCGGCCAGGGCGACCGTCCAACCGTTGGCGTTTTGGAGGACTGCCAGGAACATCACAAACTTGGCATACCAGCCGGCCAGGGGCGGGATGCCTGCCAGCGAGAAGAAGAACATCGTCAGCAGGATCCCGATCCCCGGGGCATAGGAGCCGAGCCCGGCCCAATCCCGAATCTGTCCGCTGCCGGTGCGGCGGGCACCGGCGATGACCACTGCGAAGGCGCCCAGGTTCATGATTCCGTAGATGAGGATATAGGTCACGGTCGCCTCGAAAGCCTGGTTGAGACTGTCACCTTCCACCAACCCGGCCGCCGCAAATGGCACCAGCATGAACCCGGCATGGGCAATGGATGAGTAGGCCAGGAGCCGGACGATGTTCTCCTGCCGCAGCGCCACCAGGTTTCCAATCGTCATCGAGAGAGCGGCCAGGATCCACAGTGCCGGTCCCCAGATATCCGAAGCACCGGCAAAAGCCACATAAGAAACCAGCAGGATGCCAACGAAACCGGCCGCCTTCGACCCGACCGACAGATAGGCGGTCACCGGGGTCGGCGCCCCCTCATAGGTATCCGGAGCCCAGAAGTGGAAGGGAACGGCTGCCACCTTGAAGCCGAACCCGACCAGCACCAGCAGGATCCCGAGGACAAAAACGGGTTCCTCGGACATCGAAGCCGAAGCCTCCCGAATGCCCTCGAAGGTGAGAGAGCCTGCCATGCCGTAGACCAGCGACATCCCGTAAAGGAGAATGGCGGCCGACAAGACGCCGATGATGAAGAACTTGAGGGCCGCCTCGTTGGATCGTGAGTCGCCCTTGCGCCACCCCGCCAGCAGAAACGCCGGGCCTGACACCAGTTCCAGTCCGACGAACAAGGTGACCAGGTCACGGCTGGAGGCCATGACCATCCCGCCCAGCAGCGAAGCCAGCAGCAGGAAGTAGTACTCCCCCTGGTAGTAGCGGTCGCTCTCGATGTAGGCGACGGACATCAACAGCACCACGTAACCGGTGAGGATGAAGAACCCTTTGAGTACGAGAGCAAAATCGTCCACCACGTAAGAGCCGTCGAACATGGCGCGCACGCCGCCATCAGAGGCCGCCAGGGTGAAGATCGGGATCAAAGCCAACGTCAGGCCGAAGATACCCACCACGGCCGACAACCACTTCCGCCTCTCGGGAAGGAACAGATCGGCACCCAGCACCGCCAGCACCGTGATCCCGACTATGAAGTCCGGAGCCAGGGCGTGGTAGTCGAACATGCCTCAGTCCCCCCCGCCCGCCGCTGGGATCGTGGTGCCGAAACGAGGTCGGGTCAAACAGTGCATCTAGAAGAACGCCTTGTCCATCAGCGCCTGAACGGCATCGTTGGCAGCCCCGGTGACGATCTTCGGATAGACGCCGATCGCCACAATCGAGATCAGCAACGGGATCCAGGCGGCGAACTCGAACCGGTCTACGTCGTGGAACTCATGACCATCCCACTCCGCCTTCGGCTCGCCCAGGTTGACCTTCTGCAGCATCCACAGCAAGTAGCCGGCGGTCAGCACCGTTCCGATGGCTCCCACCACCATGGCAGTCCGGAACACGCCGAGGTTGAGGCCGTCGAGTGGCTCGTAACTTCCGAGCAGGGCCATGAACTCGCCCCAGAAACCGGCCAGACCCGGCAGTCCGAGGGAGGCCATGGCGGTGAAGCCGAGCATGCCCCCCAGGATGGGCATCAGCTTGAGGTTCCCGCCCAAACGTGCCATTTCCCTGGTGTGGTAACGGTGCTGCATCGAGCCGGCCAGGAAGAACAGCATACCGGTAATGACTCCATGCGCCACCATGCCGATGACGGCGGCGGTGATTCCAACCGGGGTGAGCGTGGCAATACCCAACATCACGAACCCCATGTGGCCGACCGAGGAGAAGGCGATAAGTCGCTTCATGTCGGTCTGGGCCAGACAGGCCAGTGACCCGTAGACGATCGCGATCACAGCCAGGATGGCGATGGCCGGGGCCCAGGCCTTGGCCTCGTCAGGAAGGATGGGAATGGCGATGCGGATGAAACCGTAGGAGCCGAGCTTCAACAATATGGCCGCCAGCAGCACCGAGCCCACGGTCGGCGCTGCGGTGTGAGCATCAGGCAGCCAGGTGTGCAAAGGCCACATCGGCACCTTGACCGCAAACCCGAGGAAGAGCGCCCCGAACACCAGGAAAGCGAAGGTGCCGGTGAAGGCGCCGCCGGCACCCAGGTCGGCTAGCTCCGGAATCGAAAAGGTGTCGCCCTTCAGACCGAGGGCTAGGAAGCCCAGCAGCATGAAGGCCGAGCCGAACAGCGTGAACAGGAAGAACTTGATGGAGGCGTAGAGCCGGATCTCCACTTCCTTGTTGAAGCCGGGCAACTTCATCCTGGACCGGTCGCCCCAGATACCGATCATGAAGTACATCGGCAGTAGCACCAGCTCAAAGAAGATGAAGAACAGGACCAGGTCCTGGGCAACAAAGGTGCCGGCCATGCCGGTGGCCAGGAACAGGATCAGGGCAAGGAAGCCCTTCGGGTTGTGAGGCTCAGGCCAATGGTCCCACGAGTAGATGATGGATAGAACGACGATGGCGGCGGACAGCACCAGCATCGGCAGGCTGATCCCGTCGATGCCGATCTCATAATCGGAGCCAATTGCCGGAATCCAGCTCAGCTTGGTGCCGAGCTGCAAAGCGCCGGCGTCGCCGTAGTCGAAACGAACCGCGCTGGCCACAGCGAAGAAGAGCGACGCGGCAGCGGTGAGGAGAGCGAGCCACTTGGCGGTTTCTTCTTCTTTGCGGGGTACGACGAGCAGGGCCAAGGCTCCGACCAGTGGTGTGAACACCACCAGGCTGAGCCCCCAGCCGTTATCAAACCACTCCATACCGTTCTCCTCCTATGTGATGCTGATCCAGAAACCGATGACGAGCACGAGGGCGCCTGCAAACAGCGCGCCTGCATACTGCTGAACCTTGCCCGTCTGGATGTAGCGCAGCTTGCCTCCAAGGAATCCGGCGCCGGCGCCGACCTCATTGATAGCCAGGTCGATGCCGCGCTGGTCGAGACCGCCGTAGACGAAGCGACCAAGCCCCTTGGTGAACAGGCCGGCAAGGTTGACGACAAGATCAATGATGTAGCTGTTGGTCCAGTTGATGAAGCGGGCGATCGGTCCTTTGACCGGATTGACGATGCCGTTCATGTACAGGTCGTCGATGTAGTACTTGTTCTCGAGCAGTGGCCACAGCACCGGGATCCGCAGGCGATCCCTCTCTTTTTGGGTCGGGGCATCCCGGTAGTAGAGGCGATAGCCGACCGCGATCCCGAGGACAAGGGCCAGGAACCCCACGCCGAGGGCCATGATGTCAAAGCTGGTGGCGTGCTCTCCCAGCAACTCGTGCGACACCGACCGAGTGGTGACAAGGTTGTAGAAGGAACTGGTGAACCCGGGCACATTGAGGTAGCCGACCAATACCGCCCCACCCGCCAGACCAAGCATTGGGACCGTCATAACCGCCGGCGATTCGTGGGGGTGGCCGTCGCCTTTGTACTCACCGAAGAAGGTGAGCGAGACCGCGCGCGTCATATACAGGGCGGTTATGAATGCGGTGATGACGCCGAGCAAGAAGACGATCGAGTGTCCCCCCTCGTTGAAGGACGCCAGGATCTCGTCCTTGGAGAAGAAGCCCGCCAGGAAAGGAACTCCCGCCAGCGCAGCCGAGCCGATGATGAAGGTCCAGAAGGTACGCGGCATATCCTTACGCAACCCACCCATGTCCGACATGTTGTTGGAGTGCACGGCGTGAATCACCGAACCCGCTCCCAGGAAGAGCAGGCTCTTGAAGAAGGCGTGGGTGAAGAGATGGAAGAGGCCGGCCGTGTAGGCCCCTGCCCCGAGGGCGGCCACCATGTAGCCCAGCTGGCTCAGAGTCGAGTAGGCCAGCACCCGCTTGATGTCGTCCTGCACTATCGCCAGCAGCCCGGCGATCACCAGGGTGATCGTGCCGATAACCAGCACCACGGTCAATGCGTCGGGGGCCATGTGCTCGAAGAGCGGAAACATGCGAGCGATCAAGTAGACCCCGGCGGTGACCATGGTGGCAGCGTGCATCAACGCGGACACGGGGGTGGGGCCGGCCATGGCGTCGGGCAACCAGACGTGGAACGGGAACTGGGCGCTCTTGCCCATGGCGCCGATGAAGAGCAGCACCGCCACCACAACTGCGACGTCGTCGAGGGCGGCGTCGGACTCTTCCACCTTGTCCATGATCGTCGACAGGGTGAACGACCCGACCGTGATGCCGGCGATGATGATGCCGATCATCAGACCGATGTCGGCGATCTTGTTGACGATGAAGGCCTTCATACCGGCCGACGAGTTCTCCTTCTGTTCCCAGTAATGGCCGATCAGGAGATAGGAGGAGACGCCGACCAGTTCCCAACCGATTAGCAGCTGGATGAGGTTGGCGGCCGATACCAGCATCAGCATTGCTCCGGCGAAGAGTGTGAAGCTGGCGAAGAAGGCGGTGGGGCGCACGTCGCCTTCCATGTAGCCGACGGCATAGACGAAACAGGCCGTGGACACGACGCCTACTACGAAGAACATCATGATCGAGAGGCCGTCGACCACCCAGGCCCACTCAACTTCGAAGCCACCGAACTGGCCGATGGTCACGGCGCCCTCGTAGACGATCCCGTCGCCCATCCAGGTGCTGAACAACAGCACTGTGCCGTACACCGCCACGAAGGCAACGGCTCCCACTGCCAGTTCGGCTCCATTCCTGGGCAGTCGCTTGCCGAAGAGAGTGATGGCGAGGGCGGCAACGAACGGCACAAGCACGATCAGCCAGGCGCCGGACGCCAGCACCCCGCCATCGCTGTGATGAACCGCCTCCTCTCCGCCGGCGGCGAGGATGGCAGGCCCGGCGAGAAGAGCAGCGGTTACCACTTGAGTGCGTCCAGTTCATCGATGTTGGCCGAGGCCCGGTTGCGGAAGATCAGCAGGACGATGGCAAGTCCAATGCCTACCTCGGCCGCCGCCACCGTGATGACGAACAAGGCGAACACCTGGCCGCCCGCAATTGGATCTGCCATGTGTCGGCCGAAGGCGACGAAGTTGATGTTGACGGCCGCCAGCATCAGCTCAACCGACAACAGCACCAGAACCGCATTGCGACGGGCCAGCACGCCATAGATGCCGATGGAGAACATGGCGGCAGACAGGACCAGGAACTGGGCGATGGTCATGACTCGGGGTCCTTCCGGGCCAGCACGATGCCGCCGATCAGGGCGGCCAACAGCACGAATGAGACCACCTCGAACGGCACCACGAACCGGTCAAAGATCGAGGTTCCGATATCAGAGGTCCGGACCGCCGCGATCCGGTCGATCTTCTCGTCTCCGAAGAACGCCACCGCCGAGCCGGCCAGGACTGAGAACGTTGCGATCGCAATTACAGCCGCCGGCCACGAATTGGGGTGATCGAGGGTGTTGGAACGGCCGACCCCGACCCGGGTGATCATTACCCCGAACAGGAACAGAACGATGATCGCCCCGATATAGACCAGCACAACAACGGCGGCCACGAACTCGGCTCCGAGGAGGATGAAGATCCCGGCCGAACCGCCCAACGCCGCCACCAGCATGAGGGCGGCGTGCATCACGTTGCGGCTGGTGACCACCACCAACGAGGACACCACCATCAGAAGCCCGATGACCAGGAAGAACCAGTTCTGGGCGAGACCGAGATCCATCAGGTTTCCAGCGCCGGCGGGTCGGGAACGGTGGCCAGCCAGTCGGTGAGGCGGTCCTTGTCATGAAGCATGGCCGAGATTCTCGTCTCGGAGTACTCGTATTCAGGGCTCCAGAACAGCGCATCGAAGGGGCACACCTCAACGCAGATCCCGCAATACATGCACAGGGCATAGTCGATGTCGAAGCGGTCGAGGGTGGCACGGGTGCGGACCCGGCCCCCCTCCTTGGCCGGGGGCTGCTCTTCTTTGTGACCCTCGATATAGATGCACCAGTCGGGGCACTCCCGGGCGCACAGCATGCAAACCGTGCAGGCATCCGTGTCGAGGGCGATCACTCCCCGGGCCCGCGGGACCGGCACCTCCTTCTCCTTGGGATACATCACCGTTGGAGGCTTCTGGAAGAGAGTCTTCAGCGTTAGCCACATGCCCTTGAACAGCCCCAGACCGCGAGCCGCCATCAGAGGGCCACCTTGAAGATTGCGGTCACAGCGATGTTTGCCAGCGCGATCGGGATCAACCATTTCCAGGCCAGGGTCTGCAACTGGTCCTCGCGCAAGCGCGGCCAGGTCCAGCGGATCCAGATCATCAGAAAGGCCAGCAGGCCCACCTTGGCGACCAGCACGAACGGACCGAAGACAGTGGGGTCGAGGCCCCAGAAACCGTAACCGCCCAGGAACAGGGTCGAGGCGATCGCCGCCATCGCGAAGACGCCGGCGTACTCGGCCAGGAAGAAGGTGGTGAAGCGAAAGCCCGAGTACTCGGTCAGGTATCCCATCACCAGTTCGGACTCGGCGACCGGCAGGTCAAACGGCGTGCGATTGAGCTCCGCGAGGCTGGCTGTGAAGAAGAGGACAAACCCGACCACCTGGCCGCCTATCAGGTACGGGACTCCCATATCGATCTGGGCCTCGACGATCCCCACCATCGAGAGGGTACCGGCCTGGATGACCACGCCGATGACCGCCAGCACCAGCGGCAGCTCGTAAGCGATGATTTGAGCCGCCGCCCGCAACCCACCCATCAATGAGTACTTGTTGCCGGATGCCCAGCCGGCCATCAGGACACCGAGGGCCGAGAGTGACGAAATGGCCAGGGCGAAGAAGATGCCCAGATCGAGGTCGGCGGCAATCAGGTCCGGGCTGAACGGGATGATGACGAACACCGCCAGCGTCGACACCATCAGCAAATAGGGCGCTAGCTTGTAGACCTGACGGTCGGCGGCGGCGGGAACCAGATCCTCCTTCTGGAAGAACTTGACACCGTCGGCCAGTGGCTGAGCCCATCCCCACCGACCGCCGGCGAAGTACGGGCCGATCCGGCTCTGCATGTGCGCGGAGATCTTCAGTTCACCGAAGATGATTGGAAGAATCCCGGTCAGCACCACACCCGTGATCGCCAGAATCTTCAACGCCAGCAGCAGGTAGAAGTTGATCTCCAACGCGACCGGCATCACGTCAGGCACCGGGGCACCTCCGGAAGTCGTCCAACTTCCTACGCCCTACGTCCCACGGTTGGTCCAAGTTGCGACTATCCGATGCGGAGTGCAACGTCGCCCAACCCAATGATTCGAAAGCTTGGGACCAGGGACTTGGGAGCTCGGACGGGTTCATCTATCCACGTCTCCAAGCACGAAGTCGAGGCTTCCGAGCAGAGCGATTATGTCGGGGATAATGAGGCCCTTCAGCGCCCACGGCAAGATCGACAGATTGGAGTAGGAGGCGCTGCGAATCTTGAGCCGGTACGGAATCCGGCCGCCGTCTGAGACCAGGTAGTAACCCATCTCACCCTTCGGGTTCTCGGCCCGGACGTAGGTCTCGCCCCTGGGGACTTTGATCACCCTCGGCACCTTGGCCTGCAGCGGCCCCGTTGGGATCCCTTCGATGGCCTGCATCACAATCCGCGCCGCCTGGCGAATCTCTTCGACACGCACCAGATAGCGGTCGAAGCAGTCACCGTTCTCGCCGGTCACGACATCGAACTCGTACTGGTCGTATGGCAAGTAGTCCTCATGCTTGCGAAGATCGAAAGCCACGCCAGAAGCTCGCAGGTTGGGGCCAGAGACCCCGTAGGCAAGGGCCTTGTCGGCGGGAACGATGGCCACTCCCACGGTGCGGGCCCGGAAGATCTCGTTGCCCGACACCAGTGTGTCCATGTCGTCGCAAACCGCCACCACCTTGTCCATCGCAGCCCTGGTCTCTGCCAGGAACCCTTTCGGCAGGTCCTGAGCCACTTTCTTCTGGGTGCTCCCTCCCCCGGCGGCCGGCTTAACGCCACCGATCCGGTTGAAGTTGGGATGAAAACGGCCCCCGGTGACGCCTTCGATGAGCTCGAGCACGTGCTCGCGTTCGCGCAAGGCGTGCATGAGAGGCGTGGCAGCCCCCAGCTCCAGCGGGTATGAGGACAGGAACACCAGGTGATTCGAGATGCGGGCCAGCTCGGTGAGGATGAGGCGGATGGCCTGGGCCCGCTCGGGCACCTCGATCTCCATCAGGCGTTCGACGGCGACCATCAGCGGAATCTCGTTGGCAAAGCCCGACACCCAGTCGATCCGGTTCACCAGTGCGGTTATCTGAGGATAGGTGCGGACTTCGGACAACTTCTCGTATCCACGGTGCATGTAGCCGATCACCGGCTCGACGTTGACGATGCGCTCACCATCCAGATCTGCCACCAGCCGGAGCACGCCGTGCGTAGACGGATGCTGCGGACCGATGTTCAGGGTCATCCCCGGCGTCTGCAGCTCAACAGAGACGGCTACCTCGGACATGTGGGCGGCGGCCATGGGGTCGATGGTCTGGCTCACGCGTCTGCCCCCTCGACGCCGTCCTCGTCTCCCTTGGTGGTATCACCCTGGGGCATGGCCTGTTCCTGCACATCGCCGGGCGGCGCTACTGATGCTGCCGCCGCGCCTTCCGCGTTCTCCGTTGAGGGCATGTCCTCTACATCCACCATGCCAGGCCATGGCTTGATCTCGCGGCTGAGCAGGGGGAAAGTCTTGCGAAGGGGGTAGCCCTCGAATTCGTCGGTGAGGTAGAGCTTGGTGAGGTTGGGATGACCCACGAACTCGATGCCGAACATCTCGGCTGCCTCCCGCTCGTGCCAGTTGGCGCCGCCGAACACGTCTACCAGGGTCGGCAGCCTGGCGTCGTCTTTGGGGATGTTGGTGGAAACCGTGACCCCATCGGAGGTGCGGTCGCTGCTGAGCCTTACCAGTACCTCGTACCGCTCCTCGACCGTCTCTTCAAGTGGCTCCCCCACCGCAACCTCGTTGCTCCAGTCGATGGCCGAGAGGAATGAGAAGAAGGGGAGTCCCAGTTCGTCCCGGACGCTTCGCACTGCCTCTACCCAGCTAGAAGGACTCACCTTGATCTTGGCGCTGCCGAAATCGGCCGACCAGGACTCCGCCCCGGCGGATTCGGCTGCTCGAGCCGCTAGCTCGGCGGTGGTGTCGGTTGTGGGCTCTTGCTCGCCGACCCCGGCGGGGTCATCAGGCGGGCTGGTGGTCACGCTGATTCCACTTCTCTTTGACGTCCTCGTTGGTGATCTTCTCCTGCAGCAGCACGATCCCCTCCATCAGCGCTTCGGGCCGGGGCGGGCAGCCGGGAACGTAAACGTCGACGGGGATGATCTGATCGACGCCTTTGGTGACCGAGTAGGAGTCCCAGTAGGGCCCACCGCAGTTGGAACACGACCCCATCGAGATGACGTACTTGGGGTTGGGCATCTGGTCGTAGAGCCGACGCACGGCGGGCGACATCTTGTCGGTCACCGTCCCCGCCACCACCATCAGGTCAGCCTGGCGGGGCGAGGCGGGGAGCGGGATGATCCCGAACCGCATGAAGTCGTAGCGGGGCCCGGACGCCGCCATCATCTCAATCGCGCAGCAAGCCAGCCCAAATTGGAAGAACCAGAGCGAGTACTTGCGAGACCAGTTGAGCAGCCACGACAGCGGCTTGGGAGCACCGAAGCGCTCGATTACTCCCACTTGAGCACTCCCTTGCGGATGGCGTACAGCAGGCCCATCAGGAGGATGCCAATGAAGATGAACATCTCCCACAGCGCGAAGCCGCCCAGCGCCTCCAGTTTGAGGGCCCAGGGAAAGATGAAGACCGCTTCCACGTCGAAGATCAAGAAAAGCAACGCAAACACGTAGTAGCGGATATGGGTCTGGCTGTAGCCGCCCCCGATCGGGTCGATGCCAGACTCATAAGTCTCGAGCTTGGCCGCGGTGGGATTGCTCGGCCGGATCAGCGAAGCGAGGCCGATTAATAGCCCTACGAGGACGGCCCCGAAAGCGCCGAAGGCGAGAACGGTCAGGTATTGGTCAAAGTACTCCGACAACAACGCTCCTCGGCATGCCGGGCGGGCGAACTTCGAGGAGTATAGGCAGCGGGC
>Ga0255047_10001555_pt1 | contig 16476 bp, 23 predicted proteins | sample JV7_2_1_MG_FD_183640 | JGI IMG/M metagenome (GOLD analysis project Ga0255047, IMG submission 183640) | Seawater microbial communities from Jervis Inlet, British Columbia, Canada - JV7_2_1 | ecosystem: Environmental > Aquatic > Marine > Inlet | place: Canada: British Columbia | collected 2016-10-06
TTACCCAGATTAGTGATGATCGCTTAGTGAAGGCATTGGGCGCCATAGATGAAATTAACGATAAATTGACAATTTTAATAGCACATTTTGAATACTTGAACGAATCAATAATTTTAAAGGAAGAAACAAAGGAGTAACCAATGTTTATACAAAACGGACGCGGTAACGGTGATTTTAGGGCAGGGGTGGACGTGGACGGGCGCGTATTTACAAAGTCGATTGTAGTACATGACGACAATAACGCCAATGAATTCGGGTTATCCTGGACCTTTACCTTTTCAGTAACTACCACCGGAACAGACAACGTTATTTTTTACGTAAAAAACACCGGGAATGATGAACTAGAATTGACCGATATAAGGATTTTTTCGGACCAGGCTAATGATTATGACTTTGCAGAAGTGACCGGAACCCCTTCGGGTGGGACAGCGATCACGCCAGCTAACAAAAACCTGGGAAGCGCCAAAACCCCGGAGGTGACCGTCGAGGATGGAATAATTACCGGGCTAACCTATGGAACCCAGCTTTATAATATTTACGTAAAAGCTAATGATTTATCGTCTTTTAAAACTTCATCCCATATTAAAATCCCAAACAATAAAGCCATGGCCATTCGATGGCGTGGAACTACCGGCGCAGTTTTGAAGGGAACGGTTTCAATTCATAAAGATGTATTTAACCATCCAGAATTGATCTAATGATAACCACGGAGGTCCGTGACGGGACGGGGAGCGATTTTAGACAAAAGGTCACTAACGAAAATGCCGCCCTGGTTTCGGTAGTTCCGCACCCCGATCACGGGACGCCTGAACACAGGACAATTTTCCGTCAATTTATGACCTCCACCGGATTGGCTGGTGGGTCGCGTGATATGCGGGTGGATGGTTCGACCACACCCGTGGAATTCTGGGTCCCTGCCAATGGGACGAAAGATCGCTATATTTCGATGGCTACTTTTTTAATAGTGGATGCGGGGGCAAAATTAAATGTTTTCGGGAATATAGGGGCGTTAGCTTCGCCAGGGTGTAAGTTAGAATATGACACCGGAACGGAACGGATCACGATAGCCGATGAATTATTGACTAACTTTGATTTTTTTAGGATGACTAATTTTAATAGACCTTTCGGCACGGGTGCGGCGGCTTATCAATTAACTAATATTGTATCAACGGCTGAAGGTTACGCGCCCGTTTTAAGCCTAAAAGATGATTATATGCCGCCCTTCGGTATAAAATTAGCGGCGGGTTCTACTCAAAAACTTATTTTTACAGTGGGGGCGGATATCAGCACCCCATCAGTGGATCAGTTTGATGGGTATTGCGTTGGTTTTGAATTGGGGGAAAAATAATGGATATAGAATGGGCTTGTTTTAAGACCTTTGTTCTTTCGTTCCCGACGCCGCCATGGGGTGAGTGTTTTTATTGTGTTTGTGGCGACTCCACCCATGTATGGATCTGCAAGGGTGGAGGGGTGATCGAATGTAGGATCGATATTATGCACACCGCCGACCTAGAAAATTTTACCGATAATTATAAAAGCCTGATGAATCAATAAAATGGCCGACGAAAAAAAGATAGCCCAAAAAGTTTTAGACGACCTGAAGAAACTTAAGCAGATCCAGCAAGCCAGCTTTGAAAAGGCCGCCACGGATATGGAAAAAGATTTCGTGTTAAATATCCAATCGGCGCTAACTTCCATGGAACGCCAGGTAAAAAACACTATAAAAAAACTTTCGTCCACCAATGGGATCGTAGACAACAACGCAAAAAACATTGCCTTTATAAATGCCCGTATGCCCCAATTAAGGCGGATCGTTAAGCGATTTAATACCATGGGGCAAGATTATTTTGCAGATCAAGGCATGGAAACCCAAAAAATAAGCCAGGAAGATTTTAACGAATGGTCCCAACGCGCCGAAGAAGGTGGGATCCGTGTGGACGCCAGTCTTTTAAATGAAAGGAATTTAATTTCAGCCAGTAACCAATCGGTTTTATTATGGAACGATTTTACTAGTGACCTTGCCGACGTGGTTCGGACTGGTTTAATTCGTCGGATAATAGGCGCCGCTGATAAAACCCAGTTAATAGAAGATTTTGCCTCACAAATACCAGGGATCGAAAAACGAAAAAGTAATGGCCAGCGGTTTAGGCTTTCGGCATTTAACCGGGCTAAGTTTATTGTTCGAACGGAAACCACCCGACTTTACGCCGCCACACAAGATAAATTGGGGCGCCGGGCCTTCGGGAATAACCCATTTATAGAAAACTTTAACCCATTGGACGCCAGGACCGCTCCGGTTTGTATCGATGCGACCGTAGCCACGGAAGTTCCTATGCGGCGTGATGATTTTATAGCCGCCCACGGGTTACCGCCACGGCATGTAAATTGTCGATGCGTTGTTAGCTATATGCCAGAATTCATAGCTAAACAAATGGGCGCTTAACTTGTTTTTCACGGACATTTTTTTTATTGTTTTAATGGGTTTTCTTCAAAACCTTGTAAATTTGGAAAATATTTATATATTATTAGGAGTAGGTTATGGCCGAAAATGTATCGGATGAACAAAAAAGCCAGGTAGCGGACGCACCAAAAACCAACGATTTGAAAGCTGAACTGGATAAGCAAAAAGCCTTAAACCAGGAACTAATTGACCAGCGTCGGACCCATAAAGATGGATACACCGATTTAGAATCGAAATACAATGATTTGTTAAAAACCGTTAGTGGAAACGACGGGGACAAAGAAGCATTGGTGCAACAAAACGCCGATTTTAAACTGAAATTAGACCAGCTATCACAGTGGAAAGAACGAAACGACCTTAAGGAAAAAACCCGGCTTGATAGCCTTTTGGGGACTATCCCAGAAGATAAGAAGGGATTTTATACTGAAGAAATAATTAAAGGTTTAGGTATTTCCGGAACTATCGACCATATAGAAAGGAACCAAAAACTTTTATTTGGCCCACGGATTCCAGAAGGGATCCCGGTAATTCCGTCCGTTAATCCACCAGCAAGCGAACCGCCGAAAGTAAGTATTTCGGATCGCGAATGGGCGTTAATAAAAAACCACTTTCCCAACAAAGAAAGGGCGCTAAGGGTGAAACAAAAAGATCCCGAAGGTTTTAAAAAAAGAATTGAAAATCTAAATTAAACACTAAGAGGTTTACAAAAATGGCCGCATTAACAAAAGGTCAGGTGGTGACATATGGACCCGTGATCGGGACCGTAGAATTAACCGCCGCCGATGTTTGGAAAAAATTGGGGGGCTATTTTTGCACCCTTGCAAGTGGGAAAGCCGCACAAGCAACCGCCGCCGGGAATACCGTTTTCGGTTGGGTGGATATTGGATTCCAGGATAATAACGATGCTAACTTTGCTAGCGGACAATTAACCGTTCCTTCCACAACAACACGTTATAAATTTAACGTCTATGGTCCTGGTTCAATTTTCTACTTGCCCGCAAGTGGAGCCGTTTCCGCTTCTACCCATGGACTATACGATCTAATTGTTACGTCTAACGCTGTGTTGGCTGATTTAGCCGCCAGTGCCAAAGACATAATTATAGTTTTACCACCAACCGCGCAAGAAATTGCTGATGGTTGGGTTAGATGCTATATAAATCCAGCGAAATACGCTTAAACTAGGAGAATAGAATAATGGCACATTTAAGACATGAACTAGTCGAAGGCGTATTAGATGATATGTATGCATTCTGGTGGGCGATCAATCAAGAAACGATTGCACAGCCAGCTTATCGACAGATTTTTAACAGTTCCTCAATTTCAGGGAGCGCCGATGTTCAGAACAGCGCCCTAATGAACGCAACTTTACGGGAAACCGCAGAAGGCGCAGACGTTCAGATTTCAGATCCTACAGCGGGTCGAAAATATGTGGCGAAGCTAAGAAGATTCACCGCCGGGACTATCATACCCGACGAACTTTTAAGCGACGCCTCCAAGCCCGCCCTGGTTAATTTCGTAACCGAATGGCAACGGGCCGCACGAACTACCCTAATGCTAGAACAGGAGCAATACTACTTTGACCTGTTTAATAGGGGTGGTTATACCGCAGGACATAGCATTTTTAACCAAACCTCCGCAGAATTCGAAGATCCTTCCGGGGATTTCGCTTTTGACTCCACCGAATTATTTAACTTGACTGGGAATAGCCGAAGTTTTTTGAAACTTCCCGATGGCGTTTCTAGCAATGCGTTTTATAATTCATTGGGAGCCACTGGCAAGCCCTTGAATTCTGATAACTTTGATTCAGCCTATACGCTTATGAGCGCCACTAATTCATTCAACGATGAAGGCAAGCGGATCATGAACGTTCCCGAACTATTGATCGCACATCCGAACAATAGAAAAGCGGCACACCAGATCGTCGATACCCCTATGGGTGCGGGCGTTCCCGGTGACACAGCAAACGGGGTAAACCATAATAATGGGATCGTTTCTTTGCTGTTAAGCCCTTATTTACGCGACGCCACATCATGGTTTATTTATCGGAATAACGGGATGTGGGAAGCACTAGATCAGGAAGCTCCGGAGTTTCGAATTTGGCAGGATAACAAAACTTTCACCACTTACCTGGCTATGAAAGTTCGTTATGGCCATCGCATAAAATCGTTTCACAACGCCGCCGGCGGCAACATTCCAAGTTCTTAATTATTAAAGGTCTTTAAAAAATGAAAGATATAATTATCGAACTGGAAGGCGCCGAACTGGTAAAAGCCCATAGATCACCCGACCTTTTAGAGGTCGGAGGGTTTAGGGTTTTTCGTGAAGGTAAATATGTTGACGTGGGTCAATTTAAACGCCTCACACCAGCTAAACCAGCGCCCGCACCAAAGCAAAAAAGAAAAAAGGGAGCCGATAAATAAATGAAAAATATATTATTAACACTAATTTTTATTGTTCTTGCCGGTTCCGTGACCGCAGAAGAATATTCTTATCGCATTAGAAAGGCATCGGATTGGGATACCATTATTTATCAGGTAGACCGCGAAGGTGGCGACCTTTTTAACCGTGATGGTTTCAACATTCCATTAACTAGCGGATTGGTAGCCAGTGGCGCCGGTTCGTTGCTTTTGGTAGGGGCGACACCACAGCCCGATTTGATAGCCGTTTTATCAAGCGGATCCATGTTCTTACACATAGAAGATGGGGAAACCGCGTCCGTTTCCTGGCGTTTTAGGGTTCCAGAAAATTTCCTTACTGAAGGGAATATAGTCCTAACCGCCAGCGCGTCAAGCAATGTCAGCGCCGATGTAAATATAGGGGCAACCGTTTTTATTAACGGCGTGGCCAATGTATTAACCACGCAGGCCCTGGCTAACGGAGCATTTGCTGATGTTACCATCGATTACACGTCTTTAACCGTGGCCGCTGGTGATGATATTGTTCTAGAATTAGGCCGGGCCGATGAAGTCTCCGGAACCGGATCTTTAGACATAGCAAACATCTATTTTAGATACAACGAAACCATTACTATAGCGGATTAACACAAATAGCCCGTCAAAGGGTTAGGGCGTCAGTTCCCAGACTTCTGGCGCCCTAACCTTCTTCCAATAAAGGGGAAAACATGAAAACTTTTTTAACATCGATCCTGATAGGGTCGTTTTTTTTAGTTGGATCTTTAACCGCACAAGACAGCGGACCACGGGCCACTTTGGTTCCTATGGGCTACATGACCGAATCATATAATTTGACAGTTTTTAGGGCTTTTAACCTGGCGGCTAATGCTACAGCCGGATACCAAATCCAGGCGCCCGTTAGCCGTTTTTCCTTTTACATGGAGGGCGGTAATGCTAGTTTTACCTTTAACACGGCCACCGCAACCGCTTACATAGCAAGCCAAACGGATTCGTGGGAAAGCTACAACGCCTCCGATCCGGTTCATTTAGAACCTATTGAACTGGCTAGCGGATCATTTATTTGGATTCAAAATGGCGGAACCGCTCAAACCGTCCGAATAAAAACTTATGGCCGGCAGAATTACTAATGGCCACGCTAGTTGTTACATATGCAACCGATGCCGAAGTAAGGGCAAGTTATCCACAAATAGATAACGCCATACCCGTAACCATGATAAATGGCGCGCAAGACGGATCCGGCGGTTCACCCTTAACCACTTTAAACGTGAATTCGACGAATAACTTTCCATATTCTGGTGAACTTTCGATCCTGGATTCCGCAGGGGTCACCGCTACACTAATTTACACCCGCCACGAATTAACTGTATTTTATTTGGATCCTTCATCTACCGCTAACATTCCCGATAATAGGATCGTAAAAGCGTCCGATTATATAATGAACGAATTACGCCAACGGGCCAAAGGCGTGGTGGACGGCCAGTTAACTAACCCTTCGATACCCGCTGAAATGAAAAAAGAAGCCGAAATTATTTATACTTTTTATTCAGCCACCCGATCCCACTGTGATCCTGAAGTGCGAACATGGGGCCGCGAAGCCTTGCAAGAATATAATTCCTACCTGGCGACCACTTTAAGGGCATATCCACCAGCGATGCGGCAAAATGTAGTATTTCTAGCCGAAGATAATTTATCCGATACTGAAAAAGATATTTTAAGAAATGGTCCGGGGGTTATTTAATGCCCTTACTAGCCAACATAGATAACAACATTGCAAAATTGAAGGTAACCGCCGAACAGCTTAAGGATCCGAAAAATCTTAATAAAGCCCTGGACGCGTCCGGGGAAATTATAAAACTTTCTATCCAAAACGGTTTCAAAAAGCAAAAGGATCCGAAGGGTAAAAATTGGGCGCCACTTTCCCCAAATTACACCAATCGACCATTAGAAGGGGAGAAAATTTTCGGCTTACCAATTATCGACCTTTCAAAAAATCCAACTACGGATCTTTCAAAGCCCTTAATTCACACCGGGGACATGCGCCAGCACATCGATAAAGTGGTTGTGGACCAATATACCGTTGTGATCGGATATACCGATAAAGAAAGCGGGGACAAGGGCAAAAAACACCAGAATGGAACCGCCTCCGACGTTTATTTAATCGATTCATCGGACGAAGATCACGAAGCCACGGTAATAAGTATTAAGCCAGCCCAAAGAAAACAAATCGGATTCGCAACATGGAGCCGCGTAGGTTCTAAGCCGGACAAAGCCCAAGTTTTAGATATGTTCCGGGAGGTGTTTCGAAATGCCCTTCGGAAATAGTGAAGCAGAATTAACAGGAAGGGCCTTAAGGCGCCATTTGAAAAAACAAGGCGTAAAAACACCCGACGATATTAAAAGGGCTATAGGCGACGAATACAGCGATCCACGGACTGGCAAGAAATACAGAAAAGCCGGTGGAATGAACGACCGGGAAATTATCGTAGCCGATTGGAATAGCGTAGGGTCGGAAGCTGAAAAAGCCGAAAGCCTGGGTTTAGAGCATTCAATAGTTAGGGCGGGCGTTAAAAACATAATGGAAAACCATGGCCTGATAAATAATTCAAAAGGTATAACTGATTTCGAACCCAGGCGGGACGATGTTTTTTTTCTAGTGGGCGCTGGTGGAAGCGTGGATTATAAAAATAAAAATATGATCGCTAAAATGGCCGAACATGGAACCACTTTCGCAACTAACCGGGCCTTAATTCCTTTTATCGGTATTGAGGAAACTTTGGATTATGCTTTTTTAATGGATTCAAAATGCTATTTATTCGTTTCGGAGGATTGGTGGGACGACCTGGATCGTTCGAAAGTGGATTGTGTGGCTAGTTTTAATACGCACCCCACAGCCCTGGATTTTAACGATCATTATTTTTTCGGCCAGGCGGCGGGGCAAACAAAACAATGGGTCGAAACCGCTGGCGATTATGGGATCAATATTGAAAAATTCGGTGGACTGGATTCCGGTTGGTGTAGTTTATATTCTAACCTTCACCTGGTCCACAAGATTAACCCTAAAGCGACTATAGTGTTATATGGTCACGACTTCAGTTTTGTAAATAATTTAAAATATTTCAATCAACCTTTTAATCTGGAAGCTGAAAAAGAAAATCTTAAACATAAAAATTTTAGGTTCGTTATTTCAAGGGACCACGAAGGAAACCTTTTAGTAACCCAGGAACAATTATCCGTTCAGGCCAACGCCATAGCCATGGCCCTAAAGAATTTTACCGATGCGGGTGGGCGTGTAATAAATGCCAGCCCCGAAGGTATGCTTTATTCCGATTTCGTAGGGATCGAATTGATACCCATGGAAGAAATCGTAAAGGGGGGCGTTTTGTGAGTTATTCAGGACTAGCCGAAAGCATGCGGACAGCTTTAAAAGCCAGCGCCACCCTAGACGCTTATCAATTCGATGTGATCATTAAATTTCAGGGGAAAAATTCTTGTGTGGCTAATGCCGATTATTTAATTGAAATACACGTTCCCACGGATGAACCTTTTAGCACACCTCAAAATGATTTTCATTCAAAGACGGTTACCGAAACAGCTATAGCCATTAGCGATCCTGGCGAACAGGACTTTGATAAATATGTATACAATTTTAAACTTTATGCCACCAGGCATGGCTTTACAGATCGCCAGGAATTGAAGGGCGACTCCGCCTATAATTCCGTTTTTGACTTTCACCGCGATACTCAAAGCGCCATTAGTGCGGTGACCTGGCAGGATACCGCCTCCGTGGTTCATTACGAATTAGGGCCGTCCACTTTTGTGGAAGAAGGCGAAGGCCAGGGCAATTTTTTAATAGAATTCCAAACATTTTTTGAACAACAAGTGGAGATAGCTAACCGATGATTAGAAATAAAAAACTTTTGAAAGACAGGCAGGAAGCCGAAAAGCTAATGGCCGAAGGGAAATTATTATCATATAGTGAAGTAGGCGGGCGCTACTTTGGGCAATTTCCACAGGAAGAAAAAAAGGAAAGTTTAGCCTTTTCCTTTGGTAAAAAATCTAAAAAATCTAAAAAAGAAAAAAAAGACAATAAGGAGTCAATCTAATGGCCGCTTTAACTGGCAGAAAAGCCACAGTCCATCAAATCGTAGGCACGGCCAGCGCTAGCGCCTATACAAAAATGACTTGGAACACCACCGCTAAAACAGCTTCCGTGGGGTCGAATTTTTGGTTAAATTCCGACGAATATCCGGTTTTACTTCGCCTTAATGGCGTGGTTTCAGTGACAAAAAATTGGATAGTTCCCACTGGATCAAATTCCGTTCAGGTAAAAGGCTTCACTGTAAACCTTGCCGGAACGCAAACCACAGTAGCGAGTGCCACCGTTGCATCGTTAGCAGTAGCCACCGCACCGGGTCGGATCGTTTATTCGATCATTTACACCAGTGGCGGCGTTTCAGCAGTAGCCGGCACAAGCGGAACAGCGACCGCCACCCGCGGCTCCGTAGGTGGCCCAGGATTCGTGGCCACCAATGCGGTGTTATTAGGATACGTTACCAGGGCTTCATCCGGCGCGGCATCGATCACCACCGCAGAAATTACCCTAACTTCCTTCGACGGGACCGAATGGACTAATTCACCTGGCCCATTCGAACTTAGACCTATGAAGGGTCGGGCCGATTTCGATGAAATGCCGGCTTCGATTCATACGGGGACTTTACCGCCTAACATTTATTGGCAAGGCTATAATTGGTCCGCATTTTCAAGAATAGGTGAGATCGTGGACTGGAAAGTTTCCGATGCGAATAACAGGGAAGAAACAACCACCCAAAACAGTGGCGCAGATACTAGCGACACGGGTAGAATTGGTTATAGTTTAAGTTGGAGTCAATATATTCCGGAAGCGGCGGCGTTAGATTTCGCGGTTAAGCAAGACATTATAGTTAAACTTTACCCGGATCGAACTTCCACATCCACTTATTGGGCGTGCCAGGCAGGTTTAGGCCATGACATGGATCTCCCACAGGCGGATAAACAGAAGGACAGCGTTACCGCCGCCGTGTCAGGATATATCGAAAAATTCACCAGCTAAATGACGGGATAAATGATGAAAAAATCTAATAGCTTTATAGAAAAATTAAAACAATCACAAAACCGCCGGGTAAACAAAACCTTTAAATACCCGGTGGCGGAGTGGAGTGAAACCCTGGAATTAAGGCGCCTCACAATGTTAGACCGGGAAACCGCTGGCAATTGGGCGGCAAAAAATTACAGGGAAAAGGAAGAAGTAGCCACAGGGGTGGCGCTGGTTTGTCTTTCGGTGGTGGGTGATATGTTACCGCTAGAAAGGGAAACAGTGGATTTCCTTCTTAATGAACCCGTGGAAGTTGTTAATGGTTTGCTTTCCGAAGTAAACAAAATTAGCAAGATTACAGGGGTTTAACATTTTTCTAGACGGTGCGAAATTATCAGAATTGAAGGGATCCCAGGATAAACGACTGGGATCCCGCCTTTCCAAATATGTTCCGGACTGGAAGGCCAACGTTAAGTTAAAAAAATTAACGGCAAAGGATTTAATTCTGGCGGAGCAAATGGGTTTTTTCATTGTTAATGGGGAAAAAGAATTTTCCGAAAATGCCAAAAAATTGATCCTGGTAAGTTTAGGGATCGAAGGGCTGGAAGGCCAAAAGGAATTTTTAGAAGGTGAAGCCGCCGGGTTAATCGATTCGATACTAGCGGAAATTTGGTCCCATAGTGGTTTTAATACACTTTTACCGGATGAAGTAATAGAAAAGGCGGTAGAAGCTAAAAAAAAAGACTAAAAAGGGACTACATAGGGATCTACACCCTTAAAATAGCATTTGAAATGAAGATCGCACCGGCGCAGGTTAGGGCGATGCCACCAGAAGACTTTATAAGTTGTGTGGCGTTTTTAGGGTTACAAGACGACGAAGCAAAAACGGCGGAAAAGGAGGCGTAAAATTGGCAAGTGCAACGGAAACATTATTCGTTAATATCAAAACCAGCATGGACGCCACCGGCTTAAACCAGGGGTTAGAACTTTTTAGTAAATTTAACCAAAGTTTACAAACCGCCACTAACTTCCTTTTGGATAATACGATTGGCGCGTGGGCGAAGCTAGAAAACCAAATGATTGGCATAGCTAGGACCACGGGCTTTACTGATAAGGAAATGAAGAACCTTACTAAGGAACTTTTCACCCTTTCAGCGGCTACGGGTCAGGCCGTGGAAGAATTGGCAAACATCGGCCAGGTTGGTGGCCTTTTGGGGATCCAATCGGATCAGATCGCGACTTTCACCGTGGTGGTTAATCAGGCCGCAATTGCCTGGCAAACATCAGCCAGTGAAGCCGCCCTGGCAATTGCGAAGATATCAGCCGCCTTCCAAATAGACCGAACCGAAACAGGATTAAGACGGATCGGTGATGTTATTAACACCCTTGGAAACACCGCCGCCACTAGTGGACTAGAAATTTCAGCCTTTTTAAAACAGTTCGGTGGGTTCGCTAAAAATATAAATGTAAATTTGGAGGAGGCCGCGGCGCTTGGAGCCGTTTTGATAACATTGGGCGCCGCACCTGAACTAGCTTCCACGCAGTTGATTAGTGCCTTAACCTTTTTAACTGGAAAGGGGTTGGAACAAGCCGCCGAATTTTCTGGCGTAACCACGAAAGCCTTTAAAGCCATTTTAGATAAGGATGTTATAGAAGGTTTTGAACTTGTGATCGGTAAGCTGAAAAGCACCACTAGCCTAACCGACCGGCTAAGCACGGTGACGGAAATTTTTGGCAGGGTCGGAGCAAAAACGGTTATTAAGTTAATTGAAAATTGGGAGAAATACGCCGGACCTGGTGGAGCGTTAGACCGTGCGAATAAAAGAACCTTTACCCTTCAAGTGGAATTCGATAAGGCCATGAAATCGATAACCAGGCAATTCGGTCGAACTAAAGAAGCGTTAAAAAATATTGGAAAAATTATAGGGGTTCAGATAGGCGAAGATATTAAGGGGCCGATGACACAGGTAGGCGACGAATTCGGAAAACTTTTGGAAAAATTCCAAAAAAGCCCGGAAGCCATTAAGCAATTCGCCACAGCGGCGGAAGTTATTTTAGCTATTGGGATACCATTGGCCGCGTTGTCCGCATTTATAACCGCGTTCGGACCTGGATTAGCCGCTATAGGTGGTCTGATGAAATTGGCCTTTGGTGGCGTGGTGTTAGGTAGTATTAAAACTTTTGCCGTGGTTTTACTGGAATTAGGCGGATTTTTAACCACCAAGTTTTTCCCAATAGTTAAAGTTATAGGCGCGTTTTTCTTAGGTTGGAATATAGGAACAATTTTAAGGGAGATCCCTATTTTAGGAAAAGCCCTGGATACTATAGCCACCAAATTTGCTAATATGTTCCTTTCAAGCGGACCAACGGCACAGTTTAACAGCCGGGCGTTAGCGAATATTGATAAATTAAATGACGCATTAGCCGCCGCCGATAAAAAGTTAACAGGTTTTGGTGGTGGTTCGCCTACCACGCAACAAGACAAGGCCGATCAGCGAACAAAAAAAGCCTTTGAAAAGTTCGAAACCGAAAAAGAAAATAATCTTTTTAAAAATATGTTTGGAAATATCGGACCCATTACACCCTTCGAAAAATTCGGAAAATTCGATAAAGACACCGAAACGCCGATAGCCGCCAAAAGGCGAAGGGAACGGGAGCGATTATTAGCGGCAAGGGGTAAGGGAAATTTAGCCAGCAAACTAAGCACGGATGAAGAAGACGTTAAAAAACGCGCTGAAAAGGATCGGGAAAGACGACTAAACGAAGCCGAAGCCAAAAGGGATCGCGACGCCAAACTTTTATTAGCCGTAGTTAGTAGACCAATGGAAAAGCTATTAGATACTAAGTTAACGGAGCGCGGTTTCGGCACGTTCACAGCGGGGAAAAAGGGTAAGAATGAAACGGTTGGGAGCAGATTCACCAGGGTAAACCGGGATCAAAAAACATTTGAAGCACTCCAAACATTTAGGGCCGCTGAATTAAGAAAGACCGAAGCCGAAATAAAGTTAGTTAATGCAAATATTCAGTCAAATAAAGATTCTAGCCGGCGGAATGATGAAAAAGTTAACCTTGAAAAAATGCTACTACGTTCAAAAATAAACGCTACCAAAAAGGGAACCACCGGAACGCTGGAAATTAAGGTTCCGGAAAAGGGCGACGCCATTTTAAACACCCTTTTAATGGCCTTAATTAAAGAAGCCAGGTTATTAAATACCTGTAGTTGTGGGTGTTAATATGTTTTGCAATTTAGGCCACCCCGGAATAGGGGAAGTTATTTTTCCAAAGTTAATCGGTTTTAACCCAGGTAACCCGGAAAGACCAGGGGAAAGGTGGAGATCGGTTACCGGAACCACCGTCCACCAAATAAACAAAATTGAAGAAACTAGCCGGGAAATAAATATCCCTTTGAAGATAAATTTTTCCAACCGGGCCACCCTGATTAGTCTATATAATGACGCTTCGGATCTGGTGATAACTTTACAGGACGGGGAAAATGTATACTCCGGTTATATTTTTAAACTTGAAGAAACTGGAAACCCACGTAATAATTTTTTTAGATATACCGTCACGTTTCGGGTAACTGAAAAGCTAACTTAAGGGGCGCCAATATGACTTTGACAAGTGGCGAACCTGGTAACGCAATAGTTGGATCGGATCACGTAGGGTGGATCTGCAAATATTCGATGGTCCGGGCGAACGTGATAAACCAAGCCCTTTTGGATAGCCTTTTAACCGGAAATTGCCATAGTCCAGTGGCCAGGGTTTACCTGGAAGATTCAGCCACAGCCGTTCAAACAGAAATAGGCCAGTTAACCACTTTTTTCCGTGCTGAAAACCAAAAATCATCCTTTAAAGGGGTTTTTTCCGGAACGGTTAGGCCCGAAAAACTTTCAAGTTCTTATACAAATTTATACCGCTCAAACATGACTCCCACCCTGGCAAATTATTTCATAATAAAAGCGGGTTACCACTTTGACGGGTCGGAGATACTTGTTTCCCTTTTTAAAGGGGTGATGAAGGACCGGGCGGCAACATACGGAACCACAGCCGGATTAAATATTAACGGTTTCGACTTCGCGGATAGATTGGAAGGGGCGCCGGGTATATGGTCCGGTGATGATTACCCCACAGCCCAAAGCCTGGCCATAGCTATTTTGAACAGCGCGGGAATAACCACGTATTCTTTTAATGGGTTTACCGATTTTTCAATTTCCGGAATATCATTTAATAATCAAAACGGGCTAGACACGATCACCCGCCTGGCAGGATTTCAGGGAACCACTTCATGGTATTTCGATGGCGCCGGAATTTTTAACATGTCAGACGTTCCCACCGATACGACTGTAAAATATGATTATTCGAACGCGCCCGCCCAAAGTTTAGAATTTCAAACCACCAGCCGGGATATTATCACCGATGTTAATATAGTGGGCAACGGAATAGCATTACAGCGCCAAACGGATTCCAGCGATCAAGCCCTTTATGGTTTTATAAATAACGTCCACCAGAATTCCATTATATCCACACAGGCCGAAGCAATAGCGGCGGCGGATCTGATAATAAACGAAAGCCGGAAAAATGACGTTTCTTTGACCGTAGCATTTAACCCTTTTTTAGTTATAGACGACGTGATCAACATTAACCACGCCGAAACGGGCGACGCCGATAAAAAATACAGGGTAACGGGCTTCACCCACTTTTTTGACGCCGAAACCTTTAAAACCAGGATAACGGCGGAGGAAGTTAGCCCAACACTTCCGACCATTAACACGGTGCCATAATGCCTACAATTTCGACGAATAACACAGCCGATGGCGTTGGGGTTGCCGCGAATGGAACCCACTTAAACACCGCTACATGTTATAACGGGGAGTATCGCGTATCCCAAACAACGGGAACTACTGACAATTTCGCGGAATTCGGTATAAATGAAGCCGCGCCGGGAACAGCGTCCGCGACAATCACTCGAACGGTGGTGGCATCGCAAATATTGGGGACGACTTGCGGCGGGCCTGGCCAGTTACTTGGGTTTAATTGGACGGTAACCTATAAGTTGGTGACCGATACGGGAACGACGGTATTAAGGTCGACCACGGACGACGAAAGAATTTTTATTCATGAAATTATAACGGATCCGGGTGATGGTTCGGTAGTATGTGAATTTTTGCAGACTACAAAAGACGCAGTTTTTGCTCCCATAAATATAGTGACCACCGGATCAAGTGATGGATCCATAACGATTAACGGTATACCAGTTGGAGGGACTTTTTCCCCTATGTCAACGGATGGGAACGCCTTCGGAACTGGTTACACCACTATAGAATATGACGAAAGTTTTGATCAGGACGACGACGACGATAAGGAGTGCCCTTACCTAGATCCGCGCTGGTTAAGTGATTGTTTTATAACCGGAAATGTATCTAACATTTCACCAGGTGGATTTTATAAGGCCACTGGCGACAAATTCCGAAATAAAAATTTTTGGTTATGTTCGGCGGATAATTTGAGGGTGGGATCTGGCCTTGAACCTAGCCACGCGGTTTTGCTAAAAACCAGGGACGACCGTTTTTATTTAACTACTTGTAAGCGGATAAATTTTGGCCGATTCAATAAGCCAACGTGTAATAGTGATATTTGTAAGGCCCTGGCCTATTTATTTTGTGGGGAAAAAACAAAGGATAAGGCCAGCAAGGGATTGGATCCGGTTTCAATAGGAATTATTGTTAGCTCAACAAATACTAAAGCCTTAGTAAATTCACAAATTGGAACTATATTTATAGATAACGAATGGGGAACGCAATTACTCCCAGATCGTGAAGTGGTAATATTTAACGCGGATCCACCGGAAAATAATTTTGTTCTGGTGTTAGGTCCAACGGAAAAGCAATTCAACGAAACAGGGAGTAACTAATGGCCGCCGATTGTGATCTATATGACACTGGATTGATAGCGAAATTAGCCGATTTAATAGATCTGGGTGATTTCGAAGATTCCAGCACGACCGCGATCATTTCCTGTAAAATACAAAATGATGGCGATAGTTTAGCCACGGTGGTAAAGGTGGCCGCACGGTGTTTAAATGGCTTATATTCAGGGCAAGATGACAGCATAGGGAACGAAATAATTGTAAACCAGTATATTGAGGCCCAAGTAGGTGGCGGCGGTTACCAGGCCATCGGTGGGGATTTTTCTATAACGGATTCGGCGGGTAATTGGCTAGCAATTTCAGACATAGCGGCGGGTGCGGCCAGTTCACAGGTCGATTTTAGGTTAGTTTTACCGGCGGGGATTAGTTCGGCGGGAAATGTTTTATTTCAAATTTTAGTTAGTTTTAAACCGTAAGGAAAAAAGGGGATTTTATACAATGGCCACTATAAGTGAAGGAATGACCATACAAGCCACGTGGTTTGCCAATATTGATAGCACGGGATCTTTTATAAAAGATGTAAATTTTGTTAACACCAGCGATCCGATCCATTTTGTCCAAAATTCGGTTAATTTAATACAGTTAGAAACTGATGGCGATCTAC
>Ga0255047_10001556_pt1 | contig 16473 bp, 14 predicted proteins | sample JV7_2_1_MG_FD_183640 | JGI IMG/M metagenome (GOLD analysis project Ga0255047, IMG submission 183640) | Seawater microbial communities from Jervis Inlet, British Columbia, Canada - JV7_2_1 | ecosystem: Environmental > Aquatic > Marine > Inlet | place: Canada: British Columbia | collected 2016-10-06
GAGCTCAAAGTCTTTCTGATCCATGCTGCCCGACAAATCCACTGCCAGCATCAGGTTCCGACCAGCGACCGGTACATCAAGTTCTTCGCCAATGCGCTCCGGACGCGCGGCGGCGAGGACCAGCAGTATCCAGGCGATGACTGCAATCCAGAAACGCCAGTTGAGTAACTGCTCTGTCCCCGAGCGATCCTTGAGCGTCGAAAAACTCTCGATGCTCGGTACGCGCAGGCCTGCCTCGGACAGGCCTTTGGCCTCGGGCAACAGATAGCGCAGGATCAGCGGCAAAGGCAGCGCGAGCAAAACCCAGGGCCAGGCGAGAGACCACATCAGCCGGCGCCCCGGATCGGCGTAGCCAGACGCATTTTTACAGCAGCCAGCAGTGCGTTGATATCAAGGTCGCTGAAATCGCCGTCGGGATCCCGGTACGGCAGCTGCAGAAGGCTCTTGCCACCCTCTGTATGGAAATACGGTACTGGCAAACCCTGATCCAGCCATTTGAGCCAGGAATCGCCTGTGAGGCCGGCAACTTCGTGTCGCGGCGCATAAGCGAGCATGCCACGGCGCAATAGGGCAGAGACCTGCCGGCCCAGTGCGACAGGGTTACGATTTGTGAGATATTCAGCCTCAAGCTCCGCCAGAGCGCGAATCGTATAGCGCCGTGGTGCGTTGAATCGCCGCGTTCGCCACGCAAGCAACAGCAACCAGCCAAGCCCGAACAATGCGAGTGCGATGAGCAGCCACCAACCCGGCGCCAGTGGCCACCAGTCTATGGGTACCGGCAGATGTAAATCTCGCAAGCTAAGCTGGGTCGGGTCCATCAGTGACTCCGGCGTCCGAGTGTAGTTTGCAGCGTCGAAACCGGGTCGTCATCAGTAGACATAGGCATCAAATGCACGCCGTAGCGATGGCAAAATGTCTCCAGCACGTGCGCTCGCTCCGCGAACTCGTGTTCGTAATCACGTCGTGCGGCCGCAGCGTACGTGTCAATCGCCAGTTCGTCACTGGGCGATACGATTCGGTAACGTCCCGGCGGCGGCAATTTCCGCTCCAGCGGATCGTTCATGAAAACGGCCAGTACTTCGTTATGCCGGGCCACGCCGGAAAGATACGACTGCGCGGCACGATCGAAACCGATGAAGTCACTGATAACGACGACCAGGCTGCCCGGTCTTGCGACGCGACGCAGCGACGACATCGCCTGCGCAAAGGGGTCAGAGCCCTTTGCGATACCGCGATTCGTCCAGTCCGGGTGTTCTGCCAGCTGGTGCACGAATCGCAATGCCGCGCGTCGCCCCAGTCTCGGCTTCAATTCTCGATGCGTTGTGTCACCAAAGATCAATCCACCCAGGCGATCGCCGCGATGGTGTGCCGCCCACGATATCAGCGCAGCGGCGCGACTCGCATTCACAGACTTGAAACAACCGCGGGTCGCAAAATGCATGGTGGAGCGAAGGTCCACGACGACGAGAACGGGTCGCTCTCGCTCTTCGCGGAATAATTTTGTATACGCCGTCGTGCTGCGCGCGGTGACACGCCAGTCGATACTCCGTGGATCGTCGCCCGGTTGGTAAGGGCGTGATTCGTCAAACTCCATGCCGCGACCACGAAAGTGCGACACATAGGCGCCGGTCTGCAACGAATTCACTCGCAGCACATCGAGAGCGATCGCTCTGGCCGGGCCGTTGAGACGAATCAATCCAGCCTGGCTTACGCTAACCGGCGATGCGTTTTCATACAGGTGGTCGAGCACTAGGGCACTCCGACGCCATCCAGAACGCCCGCGACGATAGAGTTCGAATCCACGCCATCCGCCTCTGCTTCGAAGCTCAAGACCAGTCTGTGACGTAGAACATCGGGCGCAACCGCCTGAATGTCTTCCGGTCCGACGAAGTCACGACCTGAGAGCCAGGCATGCGCACGTGCCGCCCGGTCGATACCCATACTGGCACGTGGACTCGCACCGTATAGAACCTGACCCTCCAAATCGGCGTTTACCGCTCCCGGGTTCCGGGTGGCGACAACGACATTGACGATGTATTCCTCAAGCTCCGGCGCCAAATGCAGGTTCAGGATGTCCTGACGCGCCGTCATGATCGACTCCATCGACAACAACTCCGGCGGCTGGAACATGTCACGCTCGGCCTGCTTGGCTTCGTCCCGGTTCAACACCAGAATTCGGCGCTCGTCGTCGATCGTCGGGTAACCCACCTCTACGTGTAACAGGAAGCGATCCAGCTGTGCTTCTGGTAAAGGATAAGTACCTTCCTGCTCAATCGGGTTTTGCGTGGCCATGACCATGAACAGGCTTTCCAGCGGATAGCTCTGATCACCGACCGATATTTGTCGCTCTTCCATCGCCTCGAGCAAAGCGGACTGTACCTTCGCGGGAGCACGGTTGATCTCATCGGCAAGAATCAGGTTATGAAACAGCGGACCCTTTCGAAACTCAAAGGTACCTTCCTGCGGGCGATAGATGTCGGTACCGGTCAAATCAGCCGGCAGCAGGTCAGGCGTGAATTGCAGGCGATGGAAATCACCCTCGATGCTTTCCGCCAGCACTTTAATGGCGCGCGTCTTGGCAAGACCCGGTGCGCCCTCAACAAGAAGGTGTCCGTCACACAAGAGCGCAATCAACATACGATTGATCAAATGAGCCTGGCCGATGATCAGCCCACTCGCGTGAGTTTCAAGTTTTTGGAAGTGTTCTCTGACGCTCATTAATTACTCCGAAGGATACAGCGGCGTGCGATTCTAGTGGCGTGCCATTCTAGTGAGGATGCATGGGAAGACCAACCGGTCGCATCATTTTTTCTCAATTTTTCTGACTCAATTAAGTAGTATTGGCCCCAATTCCGACCACTGATAAGCGATTCCATTGCATCAGCCTGAAAAAAAGCCTGTTTCTGCGCAAAAACTGCCCTTGCTGGGCCTGCTCCTGTTCAGCACTTTGAGTGCCTGTGAACCGACTGCAGTAGAGCAACCCGCCCCGTCGCCAGCGCTTGTCGGTTCCGGCTGCGCCGAAAATGGTGCTCTGCAAACAGCATTGTTCGGTAGCTTAGAGACCACCGTAAGCTGGTCAGGTTCCGAGATGATCTGCGAAAGTATGCTCCGGCCAGATGGGCAAGGCATTCGATTGCGGTTTGCAGGAGACGTGGCCGGCGAGCGACTCGCGATTATTATTGCTGTTCCGAGCCTGGTATCGGTAGAGCCCGCAGCCGGATTGCCCAGCAACGTAACGATTTCCGTGGAAGGTAGCGGGCGATTTTTTAGCACACCGAACCTCGACTCTTGCTGGATGGACGTCATTTCACAGACTTCCGTACCAGGCAAAGTTGACTCCTATGACATTTCCGGGACGCTCTATTGTTTGTCGCCGTTGGGCGAAGTAAACGGCGATACCGCTGTATCCGTACCCGAATTGTCGTTCACCACAATCGTTAATTGGGAAGATAAATGACACGTACCCTGTCTATCCTCATTTGCGCCAGTGCACTGGCCGCGAGTTTTGCCGCGTGCAGTGAGCTGCACGAATCAGCACCTGCTAGGGTCACATCTCTGGATGGCGAATTCGGCCGCGGTACATTGACGGTTGAATCCGACGATGGCGCTCATCACGAATTCGACATCTATCTCGCAATTGACGTTGATCAGCAGCGCCGCGGCCTGATGTTCGTGCGCAGGTTGCCAGAGAGCACGGGAATGTTGTTCGTTTATGAGCACAGCGAAATGCATTCCATGTGGATGAAGAACACTTATATTTCACTAGACATGGTTTTCGCCCGGGCCGATGGCACGGTCTCATCTGTCATTCACGACACCCAACCCTTGTCACACACGTCCCAAAGCTCAATCGAACCGGTTAATTACGTGCTGGAGCTGAATGCCGGCACCGCAAGGCGGCTGAATATTGGTCGAAAGAGTCGCATCACATGGGAAGCAGCGAATGACTAGCAGCGTTAATCGTTTTGCAGCGTGGCAGCGATCGAGTCAGCAAGGTAGTTAACGTTATCAGGTGTAATGCCCGCAACGTTGATGCGGCCGGAGTCCACCATATAAACGCCGAAGTCTTTCTTTAGCTTTGTAACCTGCTCTGCTGTAATGCCGAGAAAACAGAACATGCCTGTAGCACGCACGAGATGGGAGAAGTCGTGATCCGGCACTTTCTCTGCCAGCGCATCATGCAGCAGCACACGCATTGCGCGAATCCGCTCGCGCATTACTGCCAGCTCATCAATCCATGCACCGCGTAATTCGTCATCATTCAGAATCAGGCTCACAACAGCGGCACCGTGATCCGGCGGAACAGAGTAGATCGTACGCACGAGGTTGTTGACCTGGCTGCTGACGATATCGCGAGCAGCGCTGTCGGCTGCGAGTAAGGACAGAATTCCCACCCTGTCGCGATAAAGGCCGAAGTTTTTCGAGCACGAACTTGCGACTATCATCTCGGGAACCCGTTCGGCCATGAGCCGTATCGGATATGCGTCGTCGTCAACATTTTCCACAAACCCCTGGTAGGCCATATCGATAAACGGGATCAGCTTGTTTTCGACCAGGACATCGGTAATGGCCTGCCATTCCTCCGCTGAAGGGTCCAGGCCCGATGGATTGTGACAGCAGGCATGTAGCAGGACGATGTCGCCAGCGGGAACCGCACGCAGAGTCTCCAGCATCTCGTCGATTTTGATCACGTGATTATCTGTGTCGTAGTAAGGGTACGACTTCAGGGTCACCCCGGCACCGGTCAATAGCGGCCAATGATTTGCCCAGGTCGGCTCACTGACCCAAACCGACGCTTGCGGCGAAGCTCGCAGGATCATTCCCGCAGCGACTCGCAGCGATCCGGAACCACCCGGTGTCTGAATCGTCGTTAATCGATCGTCGGGGCTTGCGTCGCCGAAAGTAATCGCTTGCATCGCCGCATTGAAGTCAGCAGCACCAGCGGTACCGATGTAGGTTTTGGTATCTTGCTTGTCGAGCAGTATTTTCTCTGCCCGTTTTACGACATCGAGTACCGGTGTTTCACCGGCTGCCGTCCGATAAACGCCGACGCCCAAATCGATCTTCTCCGCACGTGGGTCGTCCCTGTGTTCCGCGATCAAGCCGAGAATGGCGTCCGCGGATGCGGCGTGCAGTGATTCAAACAAGGGTTTTCTCCGCTCCAGATAGAGTTTGTGGTGCCTACAGCCGCGCATTGTACACACAAAAACGCCGGCTCAAAGGCCGGCGCTTCATGTTACGAGTGTTCTCTGGAAATCAGGCTTTTGGTGCCCAAACAGAACACCAGCCGGCAGCAGCAACGGCCTTGCCCGGGAAAATCTGGCAGGGACGCCATGCGTCGCCATCAGTGCCCTGAATCAGTGCACAGTTAACGCAGGTTTGGTCGGCAGCAGGATTGGTACGCGATGCAGGATCAACGCCAGAGGCATCATCGGTGTACTTCATGGCAGATGCCATCGGATCGTCTGCTGATAAATGTGGCAGATCATCGGCGCGTGCTTCGCGGCCCGATTGTACGAGGTAACCAGCAGCCGTAACGGCTGACAGTTGAATAAATGTTCGGCGTGGGATTGTGCTCAAGGGAATCTCCTTAACGTTCCAGTCTTGCGGTTAGTTTAATGTATATCGGCGCGCATTCTAACCAAGTTTTCTGAACGCCAGCACAACAGGACATGCGCATGAAATTAATGAGGTCATGAGAACGATTCTCATTGCGGCCTACAGCCCCCGCCACTGGGATATACTGCGTGGCCCGGACACCAATTCAAGGCCCAGATGACCACCAGCAGCCTCGCGATAACTGTTAGCAAAGTCAGTGCTGATTCCGCAAAATCGCCCGATCGCGATCTAGTTGAAGATCGGGTTGCGGTCGAGGAGCCTTTGGAGATCCGGCTGGGCTACGCTACTCCAGAGGGGAACACGGCAAGCAGCATTTCCGTCACGATGCGTACGCCGGGTGATGATGCCGAACTCGCAGTCGGTTTTCTGTTTTCGGAATCCATCATTCAAAGCGCTGCTGACGTGTTGAACGTTGCGCACTCCGGTCCGGCGGCACCTGATACCGGCAGTCGCAATATTATTCGCATCGATCTTGCCGCCCACGTTGATGTTGATCTCGGTCGTTTGCAAAGAAATTTCTATACGACGTCAAGCTGTGGCGTTTGTGGCAAGTCTTCTCTGGACGCACTGCGCGTTATCGGCGCCGAGCCGATCAAAGGTGACAAGGGCCGATTCGCCAAAGAGGTCCTGATCGCGATGCCGGACGCACTGCGTGATCGGCAACGAGCATTTGAACAGACCGGAGGCCTGCATGCCGCGGCCGCATTCAATTCACAAGGTGAAATCCTGGTGGTGCACGAAGACGTTGGCCGCCACAATGCCCTCGACAAGGTGATCGGTAGCCTGTTAACACAAGGTTTGCTGCCGGCCAGTGATATCGGCCTGCTCGTCTCCGGACGGGCCAGTTTTGAGTTAATGCAGAAAACACTGATTGCCGGTATTCCACTATTGGCAGCGGTCAGCGCGCCGTCCAGTCTTGCAGTGCAGCTGGCGAACGAATTCAACGTTTCGCTGGTTGGTTTTCTGCGTGACGATACTTTTAATATTTATTCCGCCGGGGAACGCATTACCTGATGGCTAAAATTGACGAACAAACGACGCGCGACATCGTCGCGCAATTCGACCACAAAGCGGAAATGCTGGTGCAGATTCTGCAAGCTATTGTTTCGCGTTTTGGCTGGGTGCCGGCGGAGACCATTCGTCAGCTTGCACAGGAGCTAAATCTGTCGCGCGCGGACGTACACGGTGTCGTCGAGTACTACCACGATTTCCGAACCGAAGAGCCGGGCAAACATATCGTCAAAATTTGTCAGGCCGAAGCCTGCCAGGCGATGGGCAGCCGCGAGCTAACTGAACACGCAAAGAACGCGCTGTCTGTCGGACTGCATGACACCAACAACGATGTCACCCTTGAACCTGTGTATTGCCTTGGCAACTGTGCCTGCTCGCCAGCGGTAATGATCGATGGCAAAACCCACGGCCGCGTCGATGAGTCTCGATTCGACGCCCTCCTCGACACAATGGGGGGGAACGACTAGTGGCCAGGACGAAAATTTATGTGCCGCGAGAAACCGCCGCGGTCTCAGTCGGTGCCGATGAGGTTGCTTTGGCGATCGCACGGGTCGCAAAGAAAACCTCAACCGATATCGAACTCATTCGCAATGGGTCCTGGGGCGCATCCTGGCTGGAGCCCCTGGTCGAGGTTGAGGTGGACGGCACGCGCATCGCTTACGGCAATGTCACTGTCGAGGATGTCGCCGGCATGTTCGACTCCGACCTGGTCGAGGGCGGTGAACATGAACGTCGTTTGGGACCTGTTAACGAGATCCCCTACCTGATTAACCAGGATCGCTGGACATTCTGGCGCTGCGGTCTCGTCAATCCGTTGTCGATAGAGGATTTCGAAATACACCAGGGCTTCAAAGCACTCGAAAAAGCATTTGCAGAGGGCGCGGATGCTGTTCTGCAAGCCGTAGTGGACTCCGGGTTACGTGGCAGAGGCGGCGCCGGCTTTCCGACGGGCATCAAATGGCGCACCGTGGCTGATGCGCCGGGCGCGCAAAAGTACATCGCGTGCAATGCCGATGAAGGTGACAGTGGCACGTTCTCCGATCGCATCCTCATGGAAGGCGATCCGCTCGGACTGATCGAGAGCATGGCGATCGCCGGCTTCGCCGTCGGCGCCAGCAAAGGCTATATCTACCTGCGCTCGGAATATCCGCTCACACAATCAATCCTGTCCCGAGCGATAGAGACAGCCCGCAACGCAGGATGGCTTGGCGATAACATCAAGGACAGTGGCTTCGATTTCGATATCGAATTACATCTCGGTGCCGGCTCCTACGTCTGCGGCGAAGAGACCGCGATGCTGGAAAGTCTTGAAGGCAAGAAAGGCCTCGTAAGATACAAACCCCCTCTGCCCGCACTGGAAGGGCTGTTCGGCAAGCCGACCGTCGTTAACAACGTCGTCACGCTGGCCTCGGTGGCAAACATCGTCAACCTGGGCGGTGAGCGCTATGCCGGCATGGGCATGAATCGATCCAAAGGAACACTCGCTTTTCAGCTTGCGGGCAATATCAAGCGCGGTGGCCTCGTCGAGAAAGCCTTCGGTGTCACCTTGCGTGAACTGATTGAGGATTGGGGCGGCGGCACCGCCAGCGGTCGACCTGTCAAAGCCGTGCAGATTGGTGGTCCTCTTGGCGCTTATATCCCTGCAGATCGACTCGACACGCCGCTGGACTACGAAGCATTCATCGAAATGGGCGCGATGGTCGGACACGGTGGCATCGTCGTGTTCGATGACACTGCGGATATGGCCCAATTGGCGCGCTTCGCCATGGAATTCTGCGCAATCGAGTCCTGCGGCAAGTGCACGCCTTGCAGAATCGGCTCCACCCGGGGCGTTGAGGTCATCGACAAGATGATCGGCGGCGACAATAAAGACGAGAATTACGAGCTGCTGGTCGATTTATGCGACACGATGGAAGACGCCTCCCTTTGTGCCATGGGTGGAATGACCCCCTACCCGGTTAGAAGTGTTCTAAAATACTTCGCGAAAGACTTTGCGTCTTCAAAAGGGAAATAGCTCATGAATAAGGTCCGCCAGGCCGATCTCGGCACTCCAGCCGCCGCCAGCACTGAGACAGTGCAGGTGGAAATCGACGGTATGCCTGCAACGGTGAATGCCGGTTCGAGCATTCTGCGAGCGGCGCGTGAGACTGGCGTCGACATCCCCAAGCTCTGTGCAACCGACAGCCTCAAGCCATTTGGCTCTTGCCGAATGTGTCTCGTTGAGGTCGAGGGCCGCAAGGGCTATCCCGCGTCCTGTACTACGCCGGTCGAAGACGGCATGAAAATTCGCACACAGACCAGCGAGCTTTCGAAGCTTCGCCGCAATGTCATGGAACTCTATATTTCCGATCATCCGCTGGATTGCCTCACCTGCTCGGCAAACGGCGACTGCGAGCTACAGGACATGGCAGGCGCGGTCGGTCTGCGCGATGTGCGCTACGGTTTCGACGGCGAAAACCACCTGGACGGTGGCGTCGATGCCAGCAACCCCTACTTTCAGTTCGATGCCAGCAAATGCATCGTCTGCTCAAGATGTGTACGCGCCTGCGATGAAGTTCAGGGTACGTTCGCGTTAACGATTCAGGGTCGTGGTTTTGAGTCCAAAGTATCGGCCGGAATCGACGAAGGCTTTCTCGACTCGGAGTGTGTTTCCTGCGGCGCCTGCATACAGGCTTGCCCCACAGCAACGCTCATGGAAAAAAGCATCGTCGACCATGGCCAGCCCGATCACAGTGTCGTAACAACCTGCGCCTATTGCGGCGTCGGTTGCTCGTTCCAGGTTGAGATGAAAGGAGACCAGGTGGTTCGCATGACGCCTTATAAAGACGGTGAAGCGAATCATGGTCACTCTTGCGTGAAAGGTCGCTTTGCATGGGGCTACGCGTCGCACCAGGATCGCGTCATGAAGCCGATGATTCGTGAGACTACGGATGATCCGTGGCGCGAAGTCAGTTGGGAAGACGCAATTCAATACACCGCGAAACGCCTCAAGGAAATTCAGGACAAGCACGGTCGTAAGTCAATCGGCGGCATAACATCATCGCGTTGCACGAACGAGGAAGTCTACGTCGTGCAAAAAATGATCCGCGCCGCATTCGAGAACAACAACGTCGATACCTGTGCTCGCGTTTGCCACTCTCCAACTGGCTACGGCCTGAAAACGACACTGGGCACATCTGCCGGTACACAGCCGTTCGACAGCGTCATGGACACCGATGTGATGGTTGTTATCGGCGCGAACCCGACCGCCGCACATCCGGTATTCGCATCACAAATGAAACGACGTTTGCGAGAGGGCGCGAAGCTGATCGTTATCGACCCGCGCGAAATTGGCCTGGTTCGCTCGGCACATATTGCTGCGGAACATCACATCGCCTTGTCGCCGGGCACCAATGTACCGGTGGTTAACGCGCTCGCGAATGTCATTGTGAGCGAAGGGCTGGTCGACGAAGAATACGTTCGCGAGCGCTGCGATCTCGAATCGTTCGAGACCTGGAAAACCATGATCCTCAAGCCGGAAAACTCACCTGAGGAAGTGGCGATCGTCGCAGGCGTTGACGCTGAGACGATTCGCGCAGCGGCACGGCTTTATGGTTCGGCCGAAAATGGCTCTATTTATTATGGCCTCGGCGTTACCGAACACAGCCAGGGTTCAACGATGGTTATGGGCATGGCCAACCTCGCGATGGTTACCGGCAACATCGGTCGCTCCGGCGTCGGCGTGAATCCTTTGCGCGGGCAGAATAATGTGCAGGGTTCCTGTGACATGGGGTCGTTCCCACACGAGCTACCGGGATACCGGCATGTCTCGGGCGATGAGGTACGCAGCCAGTTTGAAACGCACTGGGGCGTCACACTTGATCCGGAACCCGGTTACCGTATTCCCAACATGTTCGACGCGGCTTGTGCCGGCGAATTTATGGGTATGTATATCCAGGGCGAAGACCTAGCGCAGTCAGATCCCAATACGCACCACGTCGAAGCCGCACTCAGCAACATGGAATGCATCGTAGTACAGGACCTGTTCCTGAACGAGACAGCGAAGTTCGCGCACGTATTTTTACCAGGCACCTCATTCCTCGAGAAGGACGGCACCTTTACCAATGCCGAGCGCCGTATCAACCGGGTGCGTCCCGTCATGCCAGCCCAGCAGGGCAAGGACGAGTGGCAGATCACTCAGGATTTGGCGCAGGCGATGGGCTACAACATGGACTTTGAGAACTCAGCACAAATCATGGATGAGATCGCAGAGCTCACGCCCGCCTTTAATAACGTCAGCTTCAAGTTGCTCGATGATATCGGCAGCGTGCAGTGGCCGTGCAACGAGGCCGCCCCGGAAGGAACGCCTGTTATGCACATCGATGAGTTCGTGCGCGGCAAGGGCCTGTTTGTCGAGACTGATTATGTGCCGACAGAAGAAAAAACGAATCGTAAGTTTCCTTTGCTGCTGACGACGGGTCGCATTCTTTCCCAATACAATGTCGGTGCACAAACTCGCCGCACCGAAAACAATACCTGGCACGCTGAAGACATTCTCGAAGTGCATCCTCATGATGCAGAAACTCGTGGTGTCCGCGATGGCGAACTTGTGTCGCTGGCGAGCCGCAAAGGCGACATCACATTGCGCGCCAAGATCACGACTCGTGTCAAACCGGGTGTTGTTTACACGACTTTCCACAATCCGGAAACGGGCGCGAATGTTGTCACCACTGAATACAGTGACTGGGCAACGAGCTGTCCTGAGTACAAAGTGACAGCAGTGCAGATCGCACCGGCATCGCATCGCTCCAGTTGGCAGGAGGAGTTTGCTGAGCGTGCTGACAAGCAAGGGCGAATTGCTGACGTACCCGTTTAGGAATCCTCTCCTGTTACTACATGCCGGTTGGTTGAAGTGGGGCTTGGCGAATTGTGCTGAGTGGTTGCACTGGCGTTGTGATCAGTAGGAGCGCTCCAAGAGCGCGAACCTCGGTCCCGCTTGCGGGAGCGTCGCGGTAGCCGCCAGGCCATTCGAGATCTTGACCCTGGCAGAGGTCGCGGCCTAAGGGCCGCTCCTACAAGGTCCGGCCGAGGTGGTCGCGGCCTAAGGGCCGCTCCTACAGTGGCTATTCAGTATTTTCTTCCTCTTCCGCGTCGAAGAGCCAATCGTCTATGTGTTTTTTTGCATAGATCGGAAATATCCAGAATGCCACGCCTAATCCAATGGCGCCGAACGGGGGTGCTATCTGCACAATATTCACCGGCCAAATGAACGCCTGCAGCGTATTTTGCAACGAGTCGATAATGAAATTCAAGATGAAGTCAATGACCTGGCCGTCGAACAACAGGTGAATCTGTTTGAAGTCTTCAATGAAAGATCCGGCTTCCAGCCACAGAAATGTCACAGCGAAACCGCAGGCGTAAAGTCCGCCGCCGCGAACATCCCACACCTTTCGAAACCAGGTCCGAAATCGACTGTGCGACTTGCCAGGAAGCGCCCGTGCTTCCTGGCTAATCCGTTCCGATAAAGATGGCTTGCTCAGGACTTATCGAGCTTTGAGAATTTTGAGCCTTCGAGCGTCAGGTTATACATTAGCCCTTTCGACCCGAATATAAAGCCAACGACTGGATCCTTGATGTTATTGGTATCGATCGTTTTTCCGGCTCCCAGATCGATCAGTGCTACCGAACCGTCAACGCCAACTTTCCAACCGCTGGAATCGCGAAATTTCTGCAACGACTCTTTGGTCATGAACGCGATGACTATCGACTTGGCTTGTGCACCCAGTTGTAGTCCAACCGAACCCGAAGTCGTTCGGTAGTAAGCAATCGTTTGACCACCTACGCGCAAGGCACCTTCACCCGTCTCGGCACCAAGACCGATGCCAACCTTGATGACTCTCGGGAAAATCAGGTATCCGGCGGACTGGTCCAAAAACACCTGAGCACCGTTAACATCTTCTTTGAAGACCTGTATTGCCTTGTTTGCATCGCTATCGATTTTCGATGCGGACGCTGCCAGCACTGTGCTCGTAAACAACATCGCGATAAGCATACTTACCGTGCGAACTGCCTTACTGTATTTCTTCATCATTGAATTCCTGTGATATTTGGGCCAACGCTTCGGACCGTTAATGGCGGCTATGATAGCTCATCGTGGGCAGCATATTAATGTAGCGAGGCTGAACAGCTACTGAACCGGCTCTGCAGCAACAAAAGCGCCCAGCATCTTGCGCAGAGTATCGCGCAGAGCCGTGGCCTTCACTGAGTCAAACGCGATCGTGCGTTCATTCATGTATGCCCGTTGCGCGATCTCCAGCTGCAACGCCTGTATGCCATTATCGGGGTCACCATAGTGGCGCGTGATATAGCCGCCCGTGAAACGGCCATTAATAGCAACACTATGGTTGCTCGCGGTGGCAATGGCGCCGACAGCGTCTCCAATTGATTGCTCACAACTTCCGCCACTATTACTACCGAGGTTTAGCTCCGGTAATTCACCCTCGAACAGCCGCGGTACAACACTTGGGATCGAGTGAGCATCCCACAGTAGTGCGAAACCGTGTTCTGCCCGCAGGGCATCGAGTGTGTCGCGAAGATGTGCATGATACGGACGCCAGTAATTTTCAATACGATGCATCTTCTCATTTTCGTCTACGCCACCAGAGTGGTAGATAGACTCACCGGCGAACGTTTGCAGCGGACACAATCCCGTTGCAACCTGCCCCGGATACAATGCAGCATCGTCTGCCGGTCGATTCAAATCAACGACGTAGCGAGAATAGTTCGCTACCAGGATATTGGCGCCCATGTCAACGGCAAAACTATACAAGTCAGCTACATGCCAGTCCGTGTCTGGTATGGATCGTCCGACATCGGTCATGCGAGTCTGCATATCTTCAGGAAGGTCGCGCCCATCGTGTGGCACACTGATGAGCAACGGTAACTCGCCCGGTTGAAATCGAAAAACTTCGTTCATGGGGCCAGGCTGGGAAGAACCGACACCGCATGCTTGCAGTAGATGCCATTATCGACGCTTGCAGCGACCCGGCGAATATCTGCAGATAATGACCGGTCTTCCTCATACGCGGGCGACATCTCGCGTAACTCCGCGACGACCGTTTCGATTACAGGCGAACTTTTTCCTGGACGATGAAATTCGATCCCCTGCGCCGCGGCCAGCAATTCTATCGCGATAATATCGGCAACATTATCAATCATTGTGTGCAACCGTCGTCCGGCGAACGTCGCCATGCTGACGTGATCTTCCTGGTTCGCCGAAGTGGGCAGGCTGTCAACGCTGGCTGGATGAGCGTGTGACTTGTTCTCGGATGCCAGAGCAGCAGCAGTAACTTGCGCCATCATGAAACCACTGTTCAAGCCGCCATCTTTCACCAGGAACGCCGGCAGGCCGCTCATGTGTGAGTCAATCAGCAGAGCGATACGACGCTCTGAAAGTGCGCCGATTTCGGCTATCGCCAGTGCGAGATAATCGGCTGCGAGTGCAACAGGTTCTGCATGAAAATTGCCGCCTGAAAGAACTGTCTTCGTATCCGTGAAAACCAGAGGGTTGTCTGTGACCGCGTTGGCTTCCGTTTCGAGTACGCTACACACGTGTCTGAGCACGTCGAGACACGCGCCAACAACCTGTGGCTGACAACGAATGGAATACGGGTCCTGAACATGATCGCACTTTTCATGCGACGCTCGAATTTCACTATCGTGCATGAGATCACGCAGTACAGCGGCGACAGCAATCTGCCCACCATGTCCGCGCACGTTCTGTATGCGTTTATCAAATGGCGTATCGCTGCCTTTGATCGCGTCGGAAGACATCGCACCAGCCATCATCACAGCGGCCAACAGATTCTCGGTCCGAAACGCTGCGGCTAACGCCAGCGCCGTCGATACTTGTGTACCGTTGAGTAGCGCCAGCCCCTCTTTCGGGGCCAGTTTTACGGGTTTGATTCCGGCGTCTGCAAGTGCCTTTGCTGCTGGCAGCACTTTACCGTTGACCCGCACTTCGCCCTCGCCAATCAGTGCCCCGGCCATATGCGCGAGCGGTGCCAAATCACCCGACGCACCGACAGAACCGCGCGAGGGAGTTCGTGGATAAATATTGTGATTGATCATCTCGCATAGCGTTTCGACAAGTTCCAGACGAACACCTGAGAACCCCTGGGCCAACGCAATGACTTTCATAAGCATCGTGAGTCGCACAATGTCATCGCCAAGGTCTTCGCCAACACCGACCGCATGTGACCGCACCAGATTAGCCTGTAAGTGAGCAAGCTCATCGTCACTGATGCGAACAGATGCCAGTTGTCCGAATCCGGTGTTCACTCCGTAGACCTGCTCACCGCCAGCGACAACCTCGTTGATCAATTCGTTCGATTCGGCAATTCGGCGTTTTGCGTGATCACCCAGCGAGACCGTGAGTGGCTGCTGCCATGCAGGACGAAGAACGTCGAGGGTGATTAGCTGGTTGTCGATCGTTAGTTTCATGTCCGGTCTCCGCGACCGATCATCGGCAGGTTCAGTCCAAACTCATGCGCACATTCAATCGCGGTTTCGTATCCTGCATCGGCGTGGCGCATCACGCCACTTGCCGGGTCGTTCCACAGTACACGTTCGATGCGCTTGTCTGCCTCAGGTGTACCGTCACAAACGATGACCAGTCCAGCGTGCTGTGAATACCCCATGCCGACGCCGCCGCCATGATGCAACGATACCCAGGTGGCACCGCCGGCTGTACTTAGCAACGCGTTCAGCAATGCCCAATCTGATACCGCATCGCTGCCGTCCTTCATGCTTTCGGTTTCGCGATTCGGACTCGCAACCGAACCGCTATCAAGATGATCCCGGCCAATGACTACAGGTGCCTTCAATTCACCGTTGCGTACCATTTCGTTAAACGCTAACCCGAGGCGCTCGCGCTGCCCCAGCCCCACCCAGCAAATTCTTGCTGGCAAACCCTGAAACTGGATTCGTTCACGAGCCTCGTCGAGCCAGTGGTGCAGATGTTCGTCATCGGGAATCAGTTCCTTAACCTTCGCGTCGGTCTTGTAGATATCTTCCGGATCACCAGACAATGCGGCCCAACGGAATGGACCAACTCCGCGGCAGAACAGAGGTCGCACATAGGCCGGGACGAAGCCTGGAAAATCGAATGCGTTTTCGACGCCATCGTCGAACGCTACCTGACGAATATTGTTGCCGTAGTCGAATGTTGGAATGCCCTGCTTCTGGAACTCCAGCATTGCCCTCACATGTGTCGACATCGACTTGGTGGATGCGGTGACAACGGCGTCAGGATCCTTCTCGCGTTGCTCATACCATTTTTCGACCGTCCAGCCAATCGGCAGGTAACCGTTGGCGGGATCGTGCGCCGATGTCTGGTCCGTAACGGCATCGGGCCTGATGCCCAGCTTCACCATCTCCGGCAGAATCTCTCCGGCATTTCCCAGCAGACCAACCGACACGGCCTTCTTGTCACGAACCGCCTGCTCAATGATCTCCATGGCTTCCGGCAGCGACTCAGCCCGCACGTCCAGATAGCCCGTCCTCAGGCGCATGTCGATGCGATCCGATTGACATTCAATCACCAACATCGACGCTCCGGCCATTGTGGCTGCCAGTGGTTGCGCACCACCCATGCCGCCAAGACCCGACGTCAGAATCCAGCGCCCGGCAAGGTCGCCTTCGTAGTGCTGCCGGCCCATTTCCACAAAGGTTTCGTAAGTGCCCTGCACAATGCCCTGACTACCGATATAGATCCACGACCCGGCAGTCATCTGGCCGTACATCATCAGACCTTTCTTATCGAGTTCCCGGAAGTGCTCCCAGTTTGCCCATGCCGGTACGAGA
>Ga0255047_10001558_pt1 | contig 16441 bp, 23 predicted proteins | sample JV7_2_1_MG_FD_183640 | JGI IMG/M metagenome (GOLD analysis project Ga0255047, IMG submission 183640) | Seawater microbial communities from Jervis Inlet, British Columbia, Canada - JV7_2_1 | ecosystem: Environmental > Aquatic > Marine > Inlet | place: Canada: British Columbia | collected 2016-10-06
TTGAGCCTCGCGGCGGGCTCGTGCGTTCGCGTTCATGCCGGTAGCGCCATAGAGAAAGGGTCTTCCTGTAAGAAAACGTTGGCGGTGTAGAGGTCGCCGTTACGCTCCCAGCGGATGTCTTGCTTCACCCGGGCGTGCAGAACGATGTCATCATCTGGATCGGGGATGCAGATCAGTGGCTCCTCTCCGAATGCCGTTCCCACCCGCAGTTCGGTCTGGACTTCCCGGTAGTCTGCGAGGCTCTTGCACAGCAGGCGCACCGTGCCCGACCGTTGTGGGTGGTCGCTGAGATTGGTCGCCAGCGCTTGAGCCGTGGGTCCCTCCGGCTGTCGGTTCTGCGGCATGGTGTTGATGGGAGCCCATCCGATCACCGTGGCCCCGAGCTGCTGCTTGGCACCAGCGCCGACCTCACCGATGGAGATCGGATTCCCGTTGGTGCCATTGAACTTGATTCGCATGTACTGGTGGCTCGTGTAGCTCGGCATCAGCACGTAATGTGTGGGGGAGGCCAAGTTGGCGAACGTGATCGTCGCTTCTGTGACCGGGCTCGTAAAGCTCGCGTTGTCATCCGACAGCACAGTGATGGACGTAATCCCCGAGTCGATATTGTGCCCGTGGATGCTCAGCATGGTCGGGGTCTTGGCGCTGCCCCAGTTGAAATCGAGCGTGTCATCGGCCCCAGCCGCGTTGAATTTGAAAGGCTTCGCTGGCCACCCCACCCCCACGTTGTCGGCGTCGAAGTTGGTGTCCTCCGAGCTGGGCGTGATGGTCGTGGCTGCGAGGGTAGCAAGGTTGTTTGCGAGCCCGGCAAGGTAATCAAACGTGGACATGATCTAGCTTATCCCCTTGGCGATTTCCTCGTCACTGAAAACGATGGGACTCACCACCAGGCTCTTGATCGAGCAGAAGCTCTCCTCAGTCGCCACGCCCGAGCCGATCGCGAGAATCGATGCAGCCGCCTCCGTTAGGTCCGCAGATACGGTGTCCGATACCGCCCCTTTGACCCCGTCCAGGAAGATATCGATCGTGTTGTTGGTGAACCCATGCTCCCCCGAAGAAGAGGTTTTGCGGATCGTGATACGGACTTCCGTGCCCCGCGTGAAGCCCGGGGAGGTAAACTGGGCCAGCTCCGTGGTCCCCGCGTGCTCGTATGCAAACCGTAACGGATTCGACACCCCATTGTCGTGATGCTTGATGCGGATCCCGTTGTTCGCGTCGTGGAACAGGTTGAGCAGCGTGAAGTCGCTCGCGAGGTCCACCGAATTCCACTCGGGCGTGAGGATCATTTCCGCCGTGAACTTGTCCACCGGCCACGTGCGCTGGGCCAGCGTGGACGCGTTGTCGATCTTGTAGTAGTCGGCAATCCGCGTAACGGCTGTCGCCTCAGTAACGATCCTAGACGACGGGAACCCGTCCGACGCGTCCGTCTCCACCTGTGCGTGATAAATGTTGTATTGGGTGGTGTTGATGGCCCCGACCCCGATGATGTAAAGCTCGTGCGCCGAGGCGGTTCCCTCCGTGGTGAACGCCATGAGGTCGCGCTGCTGACTGCCCACCGTGGTCCCCAGCGAAATGTCGTCCCGAGACGCACCCCAGGTTCCGTTGGACTGGAGCCAATTCGCGGTGGTCTTGTTCTTCAGGGCGAACTTCACCGTTGCCGCCTTGTCGATCTCCCAGTCGACCGAGACGACGTACGAGGTCGTTGCCCCCAGGCTGTCGGTGTCCCGGGTGATATCCAGGTCGTGGGTGGCGGCTGTCGAGATCACCTTGACGGACTGGGCCGACACGTCGGCATCGAACAGGAGCTTCGCCGTGTCCGTTCCGAACGAGCCCGTGCCCGTGTTCTGATTCAGGGTCCACCCGGTGGTGCCGTTCACGAACGACGACTGCGTCAGCAGGTTGGTGCGCGCTCCCTCGATCAGCATCCCCGCCGGGGTGATGCGCTCGCGACCGTCCCCGAGCAGCTGGATCACGCCGCCCACGTCTTCGTGGGTCGCGTCCGAGGCGCGCGTGAACGTCTTGTCTCCACCGTTGCAGTCGATCCGGGGGAGCCCGTCGAGCCGGTCGGAGTCGCCCGTCACGGTGAGGTCCCATCGAGCCCAGAACGTGGTCTGAAATCGACGCCGATTGACGATCGTGCTCTTCACGCGAGGAACCCCGAGAGATATGACTTGATGCCTAACGCGACCGAAGCCGCGCTCCCAGCCCTTGAGGCCCCAGCCCTTCCCGTCGAACGTGGGGCCGTCCGCATGGGAGAAGCCGACGGGACCCATCAGCTCTGATTCCAGTGCTTCGTACCCGTGGACCAGCGTGACGAGTTCTTTCGGCTCGCGCCGGTCGCGCAGCAAGCGGGTGGCAGCTTCCCGTTGCTGCTCGACCATGACCGACAGCGCGATCCAGTCCAGGAGCATCCACACGGACGTGACGCGCAGGTCCGTCGTGGGAGGGTTGGTGCGCGCCCGCACGCGCAACATGAAGGTCGGATTGAGCAGGTCCTCCACCGTCCAGCTCCCGCCCCCAGGGCGAGGAAGGGCGGCCACATTCGTGTTGGCGTACGAGGCAGAAGCGCTGAACGTGGCCTCGGTCTCGGTTCCCAGCACCGCGTCCATGCGAGCGGCGATCCCGATCGTCTGACTGCTGTCATCGGGCGAGCGCCAGCGGACCAAAGCGCCCAGGGACGTGACACCTCCTACCTCGGTGGGGATTGGTGTCATCCCAAAGTCGTTGGTGTCCTGATCGCCTGGCCCGGTAGTGATCTTGCAATAGGACGTGTCGTCGTCGTGCGCCAACAGTGCGCCGGGGTCCACAGCCTCCCACGCGCTCGCGGCGCCGACCTCGTCCCACTCGGCCGCGTTGGGCTCCGATATGGGTCGCAGGATCGTCAGGGGCATCGCGTCACTCCACGTATTGGCTCTCGCGCCAGTGGAGCGGCAGCGCGACGGCCGACCCGTATCCTTTGCTGGAGTCCTTGACCGTCAGGTGGTCTTGGAACGCCCCGTCGGCCTCCGCGTAGAGAAAATCGGCGCTCACCTCGTCGACCAATCGTGACGCGTCATAGCTCACCTGGATCACCGACGGCGCCGGAGAGATCTCTTGCCGGAGATGGGGAGCGTCAATGTAGGTGTCGGTGAGGCAGTGATCGTCCGGCCGCACCGCGATCTTTCCGTCGTACGTCCAGAAGCTCGGCACCTGAAATTGCTTGGTCCACTCGTTCAGGACGTCGATCCCTCGCGTTCCAGCGGTGATTACGCGCGAGCCCTTGGCGATCTGCTTGTTGGAGAAGAACGTCTCCGTTTCCGCAAAGAACGTCTCGTCGATGTTGTAGTCGCTCGCGGAGAGCCACGCGGAGCTGGCCTGCGTCGTGCTGTTGCGCCAGTCCCCGAAGACGAAGTTGGTCAGGAAGTGCTCCAACTGCGTGGCCTGGTTCTGGATGAGGCCCCCGCTCGACAGTCCCTCGCAGTCGAACGTAACGTCGTTCGTGCCCTGGTCCGCCACGAACGTGATGATGGTCCACCACTTGCCCCTGTTGAAGTACGCGGTGTTGATCGTGTAGTCCGTGGTAACCGTCTTCAGGGTCCCTCCGGAGTAGACGTTGGGGATGCTCGTGAGAGGTCCCATGCTGGCGGCATACCGGAAGTTCACGTCGTCCACGTAGGTGGCCGCGACCATCCCGCTGACGGAGGTCGCGCCGCTGTTGTGCCGCCCATAGACCGCTTGGGAGGGTAGTCCGATCGATGCGGTCGGCAAGTTGAGCCAGTCGTACCGCTGGAAGTAGTCGATGTTCACGAGCCCCTGAAGGGCCTTGTCATCCCGCTTTAGCGTGATGTCCCACAGCCGGGCGCGGGGCATATTGAAGCTCTCGATCACCCCGGCAAACACCGTGAACCACTTCGACTCTGCCTGGGTGCGCGAGGCGATCTTGATGCGGGCGGCGCTTCCCGAGACGGCGCCGACTTCGCTCCCCAAGAAGACTTTCTCCAGATCCCGATCCTTGTCCCAGATCTGCACGCGCGCCGTGTCGCGGGGGAGGTTGTAGCTGCTGTCCGACACGCTGCGCGTGATCTGCCCTCCGCGCACGAGGAGCCCTTCGTAGAGACGCGCGCTCGCGGCGGCCCATGCTTCGGAGTACCCCCTCGTGGTCGGGAGGTCCAGCTCCGCGAGCACGATCGTTTTCGTGGGGCGGCCCTTGAAGTCCGCTAGGAGGTCCGCGTCGACCGCCGCCACTTACTGACTCCCTTGAAACGTACCAGACAGCGCATCAGCCATGTTGCCGACAGCGTCGCCTAGGTTCTCCTTGACCACCACTCCAACGGCGCCCGCGATGCGCTCGGCCATCTCGCCGTCGGTGATGATCTGGGCGGACTCCGGGATCGTGACCGGGATCGTGATATTGAACGTGTTCCCGCCACCACCGCCACCACTACCCAACGGTGTTACCTTCACGCGCTCAGGCCCGCTTTCGCCGACCAAGCCGAGCATAGGCCGCCTGGCGATGAAGTCGGCGCCGCCTGCCGCGGCGAACGACGGGAGGGCGCCACCACCCGCTGAGCCCACGTCGAGCCTGACGCCGCCCGCGAGCTCGCGGATCTTGCCAAGCTCGCGCGTGAGCTGGCTCACCGATTGCGTCCCTACGGCCGCTTGAGCGGCGAGATCTGGCCCGAGGGACTGGCCCAAGAATTCGGCGATCTGGCTCAGCCCTTCGAACTCGACACCGAAATGCTTCGACGCGCCGAGTAGTCGCTCGAGCTGACTCACACCGGCGGCGCCGAGCTGGTCGAGGTGTGGGAGTAGGGCGCTCACGGACGCGTTGAGCGCTTCTTGCGCCTGTGCGGACGTGATCTGACCGCGCTCGAGGAACGAGAAGGTGTCCGCGGCGCGCTCCGTCAAAAGGTCGAAGTTTGCGGACCCGCTAGTGATCGCCTCGTTGATGATGCCACCGAGGCCGAGCGTGGCGGCCGTGCTCAGGTCGGGCGAGAGGTTGTTGAGCGCGTTTTGAAGGCCCTCGGAGATCTGGGCGCCGAAATCACGTTCCACCGTTTCGGCGATGTTGGCGCTTTTGCCGAATAGGCTCCCGATGAGCTTCCCTATCCCAAGCACGCCGCCGCCGATGAGCCCCGCAATGCCGAGCGGTGAGGTCAGCCCGCCGAGAAGGCCGCCGATCCCACCGCCTTTGCTATCACCTCCGCCGCCGAACAGGCTCCCGAGACTGAAGCCGCCTCCGCCGCCACCGAACAACCCGCCGAGCCCCCCCGTGAGTTTCCCAAGAAGGCCGAGTACGCTGTTGAACATGGAGATTCCCTGGTCGAGCCAACCGATGAGCTTACCGAAAGCCGAATCTGATTCGATCCCGAACAGGTTCATTGCTTGCTGACCGACCCCGATCGCGCTCTCGAGCTCGCCCATGGCGGCGCCCGCCTCGAGCGTCTCGAGCGTGATCGGCTGAATGGCGCTCGGGGCGACGATGCCGAGCTCCTTGGCTTTCTGTGCCGCTTGCTCGAGGTCGATGTTGTGCTGCGACTGGGCGAGAGACGCGCGCAGTGACGCAGCTTCGGCGTCAGAGAGCCCGGTGCTGAGATGGGCCGATGCGGAAGCGAGTACAAGGGTCGCCGATGCCGCTTCTTTCGTGGCAGCGGTCAGAACTGGGAGCCCACTGCCGCCAAGGCTAGCGACGGCACCGCCAAGGCTAGCGACCGGCGGCTCGAGCTCGCGTGTAACATTGAGAAGGGCAACGAAATTATCCGCCGTCTCCCTGGTCGACGCGGCGAGGTCTTTTTGTCCCTCCGCCATAATTCGAAACTTCTCCGGGTCGGGGACGTCGGTGAGGATGTCAAAGCCGGGGATTTTGCCGGCGAACTCGGCGAGAGCGCCAAGCGCATCGAACACACCGCCCACGAAATCGGCGAATAGAGCCTTCGTTTCGGACAGCGCAATGGCGAGAACGCTCAATGTCTTAACGGCGAACGCGATCCCGTTATCGACCCAACTAGTGAGCGCGGTCTCGCCCGCACCCATCGACTGATTAAAGCCGCCCATGATATCCGTTACGTTCAAAACTGCCGTCCGTAGCTGCTCTGAACTAGCCACACCGATACCTAGGCGGCGCCATGCGGCTTCCGCCGTGCGGCCTAACAGGTCAATATCCTCTTCGAGCTTATCGACTGCGACCACGGTCTCTTGGTCGATCACAATCCCGAGCTCACGCATCCGAGCGTTGAGTTGAGGCAGTGCGTCGCCGGATAGAGCAAGCAAGTTTCCGCCCGAACGACCAAGGAGGATCATCGCGTTCGCGGCCTTCTCGGCTGGGTCGGGAATCTCACCGAGCCGCTGCATTATGAGCTCAAATTGCTCCTGCGGCCGTAGAGCCTTGAGCTGTCCGATCGAGAGATTGAGGTTTTCGATCGCGCGGTCCGTTTCGGCGGTACCTTCGCCGATCGCTCGCTGCATTCTTTGAATCGCGGTGGTGATGGCGGCCGGCCCCTGGCCGGCTCGTTCCGCTGCCGCGGCGTAAACCTGAAGTGCCTCTACACCTACTTGAGTCGCTCTGGACTGGTTATCCAGGCTGTCCGCGAACGCGAGAACTTCCTTCGTGGCAGCGACGAGCGCGACGGCGATCGCGGCGACGGCCGCTACGACAGCAGCAGAGGCGACGGCGGCGGTTTTCGCCGCTGTCGCGAGGGCAGGCGACATGTTGTCTTTCGCCTGTAACATTACCTGCAAGGCGCCGAGACTGATCACGCGAAAACCTCCCTTGGCGGCGCATTTGACTCTCGGGTTATACTTCCGCCCCCACTGAGGAGGTAAAAATGGCCACACTGAAACAGTGTCCTCATTGCTCGGAAGAAGTCATAGCCACGGCAGAGGTTTGTAAGCATTGTGGTCGAGACATCAAGCGAAAGACGTCGTTTGCCGCGAAGGGGTGTCTCGTCCTTATTCTCCTGAACGTTATCTGGCTTTTCCCTCTGTGTGATTGGTAGGAGGGCGGCGCCCCAGATGTTCATGTGGAGCCCCCGTTTTTCGCGGCGTCGATATCCTCTCGCGCCACGCGGAACTCGATCTCCTTCACGAGATCAATAGCTTGGCTTTTGGGGAGAGGGCGCTTCTTGGGATTCCGGTCAGCGCAGTGCGAGTCGTACGCCTGCTTAGCGCGCTCAAACGAACGCAGAGATAGGATCGTCGAAACGAGGTAGTCCGCGTCGTTTTCTAGCTCTCGTATCGCTGCGCTTGGCAAAACTCCGAACTCCTCGCATACCCGGCTTATGACCCACGCTTTGGGCGGCTCCCCGTCGTCGTTCAGGGCTCGGAAGAGCTGCCCGAGTCTTTTTTTTGCTCCTCCTCACCCGGAGGCTTGTTGATATCGATGATCTGCTGCTTCGCCCATGTAGCCGTCGCACCATCGATCTCGTCGATGCTCCCTGCTTCCACGTCTTGCTCGTAGCTCCAGGCGACGATCCCGAACTCCAACAGAGCGCCGGTCCCGAAGTTGGACGGATCCCATTGCTGCGCCGCGGCGATCTTCTTTGCTTTCTCGGCGCCGCCATCCGACGTCAAAGCCTTCACCCACTCTACGCCCCAGATCTTCGCCTGTTCGGCGTTTTCCACTAGCCCGGCCGTGCGCGCTTTGGCGAGCTGCTTCCACGACAGCTTGCAGAACTCGATCCACGCGCCCTCTTCGTGCGGGATGTCCCGCCGAATCGGCTCTCTCGTTACCAACATACGTTTCTTTCTCCTGGTGCGCGGCTCTCGTTTTCGAGGTCCACGCTTTCGCTTACTCACACCTTCAGGCGTATAGCCGTCAGGACCACACCGCGGCGCCGGTCGGGATCAGTTTGACTTTGATTTTCTGGATGTCGTCCTTCGCCGCGATAACTTCGCGCTCAGCAAGACGCACATCGCGGGTCCACGTCTTGCTGTCACCGAAAACGGCCACGAGCTCGCGGCCGTCGTCCTGTGGACCATCGTCCATTGCTAGAAAAATGGCGTGTGTCCCGGTGGTGGCGGTCGTGTCCCAGATCATCTCGAGCTCGATCTCGGCGGAGTCCAAGAGCCCGGTCGGCGTGCGCTCTTTCCAGCTATCCCCGAGCCCGTGAGACTCGACCATCTCGGACATGTCCTTGGCCGAGAGGCCGTTCAGCGTAAAGTTTTCAAGGCCTCGAGGCGTCCCTCCAGGGCCGTCCTCGAGCGTGAGTGTTACTGAGCTGGGCCCGTATTTTCCCGCCATTTGGTTCTACCTTTCTGCCCGGTTTACAGGCGTATGCGTCAGCTCCTGCTGAGACCGCAAAAAACTGAGATCGAACCCGCCCCTGTTACGTTTCCATCGAAAGCGGTATACCGGTCGATAGTGCCTGCCACCGTGAGGCGCTCCGCAAACGGTGCCGACACGTTGTCTGCGAACGTGATGAGATCTGCATAAGTTATATCGTCCGGCGAGTCCCGAATCTTGCCGACAAAGTTCGTGAATGTCGCCGCGGCCGTGACTTGCAGATACCCGACTCCGCCATTGGCCGAATTGGCTCGGACAAACGAGCCGCCCGTTCCTGCCGACGTGGTGGCGTCCACTGGTACCGAGAACGTCGTCGTGCTGATGACGGTGGCGACCTGCTCCCCGTTGATATCCGCGTCGGAGCCCGAAACGCCAGAGATGAGAACGATGTCGCCGCTCGTGAGGCCATGGGGCACCGTCGTCGTTACAACCGAAGGATTCGCCTGCGAGTTCGACGTGATCGGGACAACCCGCTGCCCCGTGTCCGCGCTGTAATCTACCGGTGTCGACTCGGTGTCCCAGTCCGCGGTCTTGGCCGCGAGCGGCTGGAGAATGGTTCCGGGGTCTCGCTGCCCCGATACCGCATATGCCGCGTTCGCTTTCTGGAGATTGTCTCTCTCTGCGGCCACTTCGTATTCATGGCTGTAGGCACCCTTGATTCCGACGAACATCTCGCCGATCGTCTCGCCCGCGTAGCCGAAGCAGATAACCCGCTCGGTAGCCTGAGGGGAAGTCGGCACGCTCGTCGAAAGCGCGTCGTGAGAACTGCCAGTCGCCGTGTCGAAGAAAGCGCCCTCCTGCACGAGCTCCGTGTCCTTCTCGCCCGTTGGCGAGCGCTCTTTCCAGCTATCCCCAAGCCCGTGGCTTTCCACCTGCGTGGCGATCGCTTTGTCGCGCAACGCATCGAGCTTCGCCGCAGCCAGGTCGTACCCGTCGACGTAAGGACCGAAAACGCTCGCAGGACCGAAGCGGCCTGCCATCTACCCGGGCCCCCATGTGGTGCTCTCAGCTTTTGGCGGGGATGTGTCGACCTCTTCCACGTCTCCACGCTCCAGCCTGTTAGATCGAGAGACCGCGGGCAAATCGTCGCACCAGTCACCAGGCTTCACTGTTTTGAGCACCACCACCTCCCCGATGTCGTTGGTGAGGTGTTGGACTCCATCGGCGTCCACGACCGCGGTCAGCTTGGACACACCGCCTGCTTCCAGCACGATCGGCAAGCTCTTGGCGTCTGGATACGTGAGCTCTCTAATAGCGCGGAGTCTGTTAGCCATCGGCACCTATCTCTCGGTCGTGGCCGCACTTCATGCACACCTCTTTCCCGCCCAGGACTGGCTCGAATCTTTCGCTGTTCGCACCGCAGCCTGGACACGATCCATCCGTCGGAGGACGAGGGGCCACTTCAACGCCAGGCGGTAGCTCGATCAGGGGCTCGGTTCCGCTCATGCGGTGGGCTCCTTCTCGATCAGAGCGTTGAACGCAATACTCCATCTCCCCATATTCTTCTCACTCGGAGCCTCGAGAACGAAGGGCGACTGAAGCGGATGGATCCAGTTGTAGGTAGTCCCGCTCAGGGCTTGGGCCTCGACGCCAGCCAAGCTTGTCCATGCCGTCTTCGCATTCGCGCGGGGTCCGTCGTAGTCTTCTTTCGCGCCACGGAAAACGACCTGGATGGCGGGGGACTCAAAGCGCACCGCAGAACCGCCGAATCCGTGATCGGGAGCAATCCCGCCAGTCTCATAAATCACGCCGCAAGCGTCCGGCCTGGTCGGCATTCGGGCCGTGAACAAATCGGTCCCTGCTGTGCCGAGCCCCTCCGAATCAAGAAAGGCGACGATCTCTTCCAAAACTCCAGCCATCAGCGCATCGCCCTCTTGAGGTTGATTCGCTTCCCTAGCTTGGCGGCAAGCGTCGGCTTTGCGTCGAATGTCGCCGCCTGCAAAAACTTCGGCTGGCCGCTCGCGTGCGTCGCTTCCATGCTCTCATGCACGGCCGTGGCGTACGGTGTCGACGCGTCCCCGACGCCGATCGCGACGGACGCAACCCCACCGCGTACTTCGGGCTTAGAAATACGGTGGGAGTCCCGGAGCGCTCCGGACTCGACTGGTGTGCGGCGGCGGCTCTCCTGTTCGATCGGCTTTGCCTCTGCGACAAGCGCTCGGCCAGCTTCAGGGAGGGCGCCTTTTGCAAGGCGCTCGAGCTTTTGCCTGAGCTCGTCGGCGCCGATGAGCCCGCTCACCCCAGCCCCACCGAAAAAGAATAAGGCAAGCCGGTCGACGGGTCGACGAGCCCGCTCGCGCCCATGATCGGAGACCCTACCGTCCCGTTGGGGAGCGTGATCTTGTCGCGCGGATCGATCGGCTCTTCTCTGTTAGCGGCGCCGTTCGCCGCGACAGGTTGCAAGATGTGGATGACGGCCTTCACGGTGACCACCTCGCTCTTCGCCGTACGAAACGCCACCGGCCCTTGGTCGATGATCGCTGGAATCGTTACGGCGGTGGCGTACGTTGGCTTGGCTCCCGAAGTGGCCTGCCCCGTCCACGCGGCTAGCGTTATATCGGCCCGAGCCGCCGTCGTGGCGCGATTGGCCGCCGCCACTGACGAGCGAATGACCTCAGCGAGGCTCATGCGCGGAGCAGCTCCACTGTCCGCCCGCGCACCGCACCCCAACCGACAGGAAGGAGGTTTCTCACAGCCCCGGGAATGAGTCTCGTGTCGCCCGAGCCCTTGAACTTCATCTTTAGCGAGCCGGTTGCGAACTCAGTCAGGCCGAGAGTCTCAACGGAGGAATCGCCGGCCCGGTCGTCCGCCAGGAGTTGGCGAGCAAACTCCGCGCATGCCTCTTGGAGCTCAACCGGGATAACGGTGCTCAGCACAGAGTAGCCGTTCCGGTAATACATTCCGTAGCGCGGCCAGAGAAGTGCCTGCGTCGACGTGACGACCACGCCCGTCCAGTTGATGCGGCTGTCAAGGAGCTTTGTCGCCCAAAGGATCGCCGCGTTCTTCGCCTCGGGGAGCGCCGCCGACCACGTCGTCCCCACGGCCGGCCGGTCGAGATGGTACTGATTCGCCACCGCCAAAGTGACGTACGTATTCGCCGAGGCGCCGCCTGCTGTCGCGTCGAGAGTTGAAACTGCCATTGCTGTTAGTTCAGCCCCACTTCGATAAAGTCAAGTTTTGGCTCGGTAGTTCCCGCCGTGCCGAGATATGCGATATATGGAACCATGACATCGCCCGACTCAAACGGGCCGATGGCTGTCGGGGTAGTGAGAAGGGCGAGCCCTGTCTCGGCGGTCTGAGCGCAGTAATAGGTCGGGACGCCAGTAGCGCTCACCCGGACTTCGAAAATCCACGTCTCGCCGTCGCCAATGTCGCATGTCGCTTCGAGCTCGGTCTGGTCGGTGCCATTCGTCGCCGCCGCCGCCGAAGTCGTTCCGGCAGGAGAAGAGAAGCTCGCATAGGTGTCCTGTGTCGCGAGCACGTAGTCGTCGACATAGTCCTCGTTGAGCCTCCACCCGAAGTGAAAGACAGCGAGGTCAGAGACGTCACCCACCTCTATCCCGATGCGGAAGTAGTAGGCCGTCCCGAATTGGTAGCCTCCCGCTGTTTGCGGATCTTCCGCGAAAACAATTGAAACGCCCTCGCTCGCCCCTGCATCGTTATCGATGTCAAGCTGCCCGCCCGTGATGATGAAGGGCGAAGCCTGTGCACCGTCGAGACGGAAGTGGTAGGTGTTCTGCGGGTCGATGCTGTGGCGGCAGTAGGCGTGGTTCATCCCTGCGTCGGTGACGACTTCTACCGTGTCGTCTTCTTCGGTGACTCGGCAATGGAAGTCGAACTCGTCGCGGAAGGCGCTATGGACTGTCCCGCCGAGAATGGACAGCTTGCCGTTCACTACTCCCGAAGAGCTGATGTATGGCTCCGGCGTGACCAGGATTTGAGCCTGAGCTGCCACGGGAAGCGCGATGGCCATCGAAAACAGGAAGGCGCGCATCATGGCGCTGAGATCCAGAACGTAAATGTTCCACCCTTTGCGTTGCCCGCGTTCGAGATCACGAGATCGAAGTTGCTCGTCGCATCGTAGAACAAGGGTGGGTCGAACATGATGATCGTCGAGGTTGAATTACTCAGATTGGCCGCGACTCCATCGAGTACGTCGACGCCATTGAACGTAAACGTCGCGTCATAGAGATCGGACGGCTGTGTGCCGCCACTGTCGGGGGTGAACTGCGCTTGTCGAAGCGCGCCCCTGATGACATTGAATTGGACGGCGTTGCCGCTGACATCGCCGCTAGCATCAGACACCCATGCCACCGTGTATTTGACGAATCCGGATCCTACGTTCGTCGATGTGAAGGTGACCGTGCCCACAGCGTAGACAAGCGGCGCCGTCAGGAGGAGCAAGACCGCGACGAAAGCGATGAGGCGAGCCTTCATTTCGGTTTCGCTGCCTTCGGCTTCGCTGCCTTCGGCTTCGCTGCTTCGTGGAGAGCTTCGTTGAATTCGTCCGCGTTGATTCGCATGACGTCGCCCTTGAACTTTCCCTCTTTGAACTTCACTCTCACTGTCGGAACGCTTGCCATTTTCGACCTCTTTTTTGCCTTCGTTAGTAGCCGGTCACGAAGAAAGAAATCGTCTCCGTGCCAGTGGAATCAATCAGCGTGGCATCCCCGGCGCCGGTGGGCATATAGCCCTCGATCGTCAGAACGTTAGTCGCCCAGCTAAAGCTGAGCGTGCTAGTGGTCAAACCCGGAGGTGCTGCGGCACTAAGATTGCCCACCGCCCCGGTGATCGCGGTCATCTCAGGAATCGTAACCGCGATGACTCCGCTGACGAGTGTGGCCGTTCTAGTGATGACGAATTCCCGAGTGAATTTGTTCTGCGGTGCAATGACACCCATGTTTCTACCTCCGCCCCAAAGGCGGGAGCTGGAAAATCAGCCCCCGCCCTACGTGGAGCTGTTAGCCTGCGATTCGAACGCCGAGCTCTCGGCGAACGACGGACGCGCCGTAAAGCGCGTCGAAGGACCACTGCCACTGTTTGTTCTGGCGCGTACGCTCGAGCCGAAGCGTCAGCCCAGACTCCGGATCAATCGCAGTCGCCATGCCCGGCCCCTCCTCGGGAAGCGGCGCAATCGCGAATGCGATTGCGTTCCGCTGGATGAGCAGGTTGTTCGCGTGCGTAGCCTTGACGGTGATTACCTCATTACCGTCAGCCGTCGGAATCGCCACCTTGAGCGGGGGCTCGATGATTATTTCGGTGGTCGTCGGCGTTCCCGTACAAACATAAGTTTGGGTGTCGCCAGCGATGGTGATGATATCGCCCGGATTTACCGCGCCGCTGAAGCCGTCGACGACGAGAGTCGTCGTCCCGACAGCCAAACCACTGGTGTCGTTGATGGCTCCGACCAGGTCGGCTCCGGCCGTGTGGCTCGGGACGTTCTGCGACATAACCGCCGTGACGCCCATGATCTCGCCGATCTGACCGCGAACGACCGTCTCGTTGCTTCCTCGGGCGCTGGCATCGGCCACTTGCCGGAGGAGCATCATGTTTGCTTTCGCCGCCGGGTTCAGAATCAAAAACGTGTCCTCGGCGTCGATAGGCATGAGCTGCTCTTCTGCGAGCTTGATCGCTTGCGTCAGCGCTGTCAGGTCAGTAGTGAACGGAGCAGTTCCCGCCGTGCCGACGTATCCGAAAAATCCGTTCCCGTCGTGCGCTAGTCCCCACAGGAAATTGTCGATATTGTTCGCGAGAGATTTGATCGCCTCACTTACCTGCATCGGGACGATGCCGGCCTGTACCTGCGCCAGCCCTTTGTCGTCCATCGCGAACGGCGACTCATACCATTGGTCGAGGGTAACCCCGACACTCGTTGGCGTTACAGCGGTCACAGCGGGCGGTACAACATCCGGCGCAACAGCGCGTACAGCTACAGCCGCCGGGACGGCGACGTTGACCGTCGCGCCCCGCCTTGCTCCTGTGATGTCGCCCTGGACGTTGCTGTTGACGATCCTCGGTAAGACAACGCGCTCCCTGAGAGCCTTCAAACCCATAGTGACTAGGGTTTGTACAATATTGGTTGTGACCAGCGCACCGGCCATAGCTTGACCTCCTAGCTAAAAAATGTGGAAGTTAAGCCGGTGCCGACGGAACCGGTTTGCACGCGACGCGTGACAAAAGAAGTTACTAGATTGCTCTAACGAACAACGCTCGTTAGTCGTTCACGATCTGAATCTTACCGCTCGCAATATCATCCATGTGCGCGCCAAGCTGCTCAGGCGTCGGATTACGCAGAGTATTCGCGCCACCGCCTGGCTCCCCATTGGACGCGCCGCCCCTCGCGCCGCCCCCCGCGCTTCTCTTGAACGCAAAATCAAACTCTTTCGCTGCCGTCACCAGCCAATCGCTCGGCGTTACGGGCTCCCCCTGCTCGGTGAAATGACCGTCGCGTGCGGCAACTCTATCGTCCTTGACCTCGAAAACTTTCTCACTTTGATCTAGCAAGAATCCGAGCGCGCCTGGATGCGCGCCTGCCTTGGTAAGAGCGGAGCCGATATTCTCGCGTAGCAGAGCTTTGCTCGCGCGCTCCTGTGCGGTGACTCGCTCAGCTTCCGACCTGTCTAGCTTTTCTTGCAGCGGCTTGATCGCCTTCTGGATCTGCTCCTGCAACGATTCGGAGCCGGACGAAATCTTCGCGAGCCTGCTCTTCATCGATTCCACCGTGGTTCGCAGCGGGGTGAGGTCGTCGTCCATCTCGTCGACGCCAGCGATCTCCTTCGCGCGCTTCATCAGCGCCGTGTAGTTGTCCCGGAAACGATCAACCTTCTGCTTTAGATCACCGTGGTCCGCCGCCCGTACGAAGCCAGGAATCTCGCCGTCGAGCTTCAGTACGAACTTGCCGTCTTTCTCTTCGTACTCGGGATGAAGAGCTTCAGGAACGTCGGAGAGAGAAGATAGAACCGTCTTCACGCGCTCACCCACTCGAAAAAGATTGACTTCAACTTGCTTATAGTCTACCGCGATCCGGCTCTGTGTCAACTACGAATTCGAAAGCGTCGATCGCGGACGACGGCGAACAATTAACCACGCGCACGCCGTCGCGGTCGAGACACGTCCTCGCTTCACGGAAAAGCTCGTTCCATGTTCGCGTCTCGAACTCGGGACGATGGAAACCAGGCTCATCGAAGTGGCCGCCGTCGCCGTCGTAGCCGAGTAGGTAGATCGGATTGAATCCCATCCAGCGCGCGATCTCGAGCGCGAAGTAGCCAGCGAACGGGCCGAACGATCCGCGGTCGAGCTCGGCGCCGCAGAATCTCCGCTTCGGGGTCTCCTGCGTAATCGGCGTCCACGGAACCTCAACAGTAAGACAAGGCAGCTCGAGACGATTCGGGTCGCGAACCGTAAACGCAATCTCGGGAGCGGGTGCTCTGCCGAGACGGATGTCCTCATGGTGGTACTCGTCGACGTAGCAGCGCCACGGCGTCTCGATGATTTTCCACGAGCGGTTTATCCCGAAGAGCGGCATTCTCTCCGCGAGCGCGGAGAGATCCCATCCGCTGAGCGACGGCCCATTGCCGAGAAGAGCTACTGGGCCGGACTGAGTGCCGCGGAAATCAGCGATATTCACTCGCTGCCCGCCCCCACCCGTGATGATCGTCTCGCAGCACGCGCCTCGGCACTCCTCGCAATTCATTTCCGCCCTTTCGCTGCATCCTCCGCGGCCTGACGCAATCGCGTCCAGCGTGTGCGCGCGGCCCGGCTGGCGATCGCCTTCCGCTCCTCCGGTGAGAGCTTTGCTGCGCGCGCCTTCCCGCCTAGTTGGCCGCGGGCAGCGTGATCCAGCGGCTCCTCGGTCATTTTTGAGCGCCTTTTGACTTTCCGCGTGAGCTCCGTCAGGCGCAGTCCGCGATCTCTTTCCAGGTAAGATCGTCAGGCGTCTTGCCTGAATTCTCGCCAGTGGTTGCCTTTGCCGCCGCGTCGAGAATCACAAAATAGCGCAGCCATTGCGGCGCTCGTCGCGCGATCCAGTACCCTAAACCGAGTTGGCGTTTTGAGTATACGTATGCCTTTTCTTTCAATTAGTTTCCTCCTTCTTTAGCCCGCCCAGGCGACCTCGGGCGGCGTGGTCTAATTTGCCAAGCATGAAACTTTTCCGTTTTACCTCTGCATATGTCTACGGAG
>Ga0255047_10001559_pt1 | contig 16439 bp, 16 predicted proteins | sample JV7_2_1_MG_FD_183640 | JGI IMG/M metagenome (GOLD analysis project Ga0255047, IMG submission 183640) | Seawater microbial communities from Jervis Inlet, British Columbia, Canada - JV7_2_1 | ecosystem: Environmental > Aquatic > Marine > Inlet | place: Canada: British Columbia | collected 2016-10-06
CATACCTCCCTGCGCAAAGGCTCGCAGGAGATTCAACGTGAGCGCCGACTGGTGGTACGCCTTGACGAGACGGCCAGGATCAGGAGTGCGCGATTCGGCATCGAAGGCAATGTCATTGATCATGTCACCCCGATAGCACGGAAGCGAGACGCCGTCGATGACCTCCATGTCCACGGTTCTCGGCTTGGCGAACTGGCCTGCCATACGCCCGACCTTGACGACCGGCATCGATGCCCCATACGTCAGCACCACGGACATCTGGAGGATCAGCTTGAACGTGTCCCTGATCATGTCCACATGGAATTCCTCGAACGACTCTGCACAGTCGCCACCCTGGAGCAGGAACGCCTCTCCCCTGGCAACCGAAGCGAGCTGCTTGCGGAGACGTCGTGCCTCCCCAGCAAAGACGAGCGGAGGCGAAGCAGCGATCTCCTTCTCCACCTCTGCAAGGGCTTCCTCGTCCGGGTAGTTCGGCTGCTGCTTGATCGGTTTGGTCCGCCAGCTGTCAGGTGTCCAGGTCATACACCGCTCTGTGATCGTTTGTGCTCATCTGCAGGGGAGAATGCTACCGGTGCTGGTACACCCATCAGCCACAGGTCTGCGGTGCCCTGTGTCTCCACACCTCGATGATCACGGCTGGCCAGTTCATCGTGGCACTCGCCATCGAGTCACCACTCATGCCAAGATTGGGTCAATGACAAGCATCGACATCTGGCTGCTTGTGGCTCTGCTCCTGTTGGTCGCGGCAGCGGCGGTACTCGGAGCCGCAGAAGCGGCGCTCCTCCGAGTCCAACGCGTACGTCTCGAGGTCGCAGCCGAATCGGGTGATTCCCGATCGTCGACCATGATCACCCTGCTTGACGATCTCCCGCGAACGCTCAACACCGTGCTCCTGATGGTGTTACTCGTTCAGATCAGCGCGGCAACGATCGCCGGCGTGATCGCGGCAAGTATCTTCGGTTCGCTCGGCATCACGATCGTGTCGGTGGCGCTGACCTTCGTGCTGTTCGTGTACTCAGAAGCGATTCCAAAGACCTATGCGGTCCACCATCCGGAGATCGTCGCACGAACCACCGCTCCCCTACTCCGTCTCCTGTCGTGGCTTCTGCGGCCAGTCGTGTTGCTTCTCGTCCGATTCGCAGATCTCCAAGCCCCGGGAACCGGTATCGTTTCCTCATCAGCGCCCACCGAGCAGGAGCTTCTACGGTTGGCGTCTGACGCGGCTGCCACGGGAACGATCGAGGAGTCCGATCATGCCCTGATCAACCGGGCGTTCTTCCTCGGCGACCAACGAGTGGACGACATCTATGTTCCACGCCTCGATGTTGTTGCCGTGCCGAACACGGCCTCGGTTCGCGACGCCCTCGATCTTGCGATCGAGAGTGGGCATCGACGCATTCCGACCTATGTGGGCAACATCGACAACATCGTGGGAGTCGTGCGACTCTCCGACCTGGCCAGTGAAGCCATTGACAGGCCCGAGCGTCACGTGTCTCTTCTGGCACACGAGCCGCTCGTCGTTCCTGAGTCGAAGAGTGTCACTGGCCTGCTCGCCGAAATGCAGAACAGCGGCGTTCACTTCGCCGTGGCGGTAGACGAGCACGGTGGCACCGCAGGCATCGTGACGATCGAAGATGTTGCAGCCAGGCTTGTTGGCCCGATTGCCCACGAAGGTGAGGCGCAGACCATTGAGCTCGAGCGGGTAGATGCCACAACATGGATCGTCGATGGCGCAACCGACGTGGACGACCTCGAGCGCGAACTGGAGCTCTCGCTCCCTGAGGGCGACTGGAACACGGTTGCTGGCCTTCTCATCGGACTTGCAGGCCGTATTCCCGAGGTCGGGGACTCCTTCACAGCCGGACAGGCCACGTTCGTCGTGGTCGCGGCCGCCGCCAATCGCATTACGAGCGTCCGCGTCACCTGCGACCGCACAACAATGGCATGACCCTGGCTCAGGGGGGTGCTATCGGAAGCTCCAAGGACCATGTGTGGCCAAATCGGGACATGAAGAACTCGGTTCGCAGGAGCGCGGAGAAGTCCTGCTCCTCTACGTTCTCTTGGAGTCCGTCGGCGAACTCGAGCGTTATCGACGTCCCGGACATTCTCCCGGCCAACTTGGCAGTACCGGTGCCGGTCCGGTCGCTCGTACAAATGCCGTCGGGACAGCTGTAGCACTCGACGCCGTCACACGTTGCAGGTGATTCGTCGAACGCACCGCTCGACTGGTATTCGATGTTCACACTGCCGGTGATCTTCCATCCATCACCGTCGGCGGCAAATGCGCCGTTCGTGATCGTGGCGGCCCATGACGAGCTCTGGAAGCGGTTCGATGGCCGAGAGCAGTTCCCCTCACAGGACCATTGTTCGATGATCTCGCCAGAGATCGTCCCCGCATCCAGATCGAAGGCGACCAGTCCGAAGGGGTTCTTCGATGTATCCCACCACATCGACCACCAGCTTTCGGTCACTCCCCTCGCAAACGCTTCGGCGCTGATGACGACCTGCTGGTTCGTCAGCATACGTCCCACGTGCTGGGTAGAAGTTGCGCTATTGCCTGCTGGGGATCCAACCGCACCAATAGCGAGCTCGAACGCGCCCGTCGTTTCCGTCGGCAACGTGGTTGTTGTCGCAATGGTCGTTGTCGTCGTGTCCTCAGTTGCAGCCTTCACAGGGCCGATGAGCGCTGCGTATACCGGCGCCCCGGTGTCCGGATCCGTACACACGAGGAATACGGGCTTCGCGTCTGCCGGTACCTCTGCTTCGATGCCGAGCGTGGCAGTCGCTTCGAGGTACGCGTCATGTGTAGCCGACGAGTCACACACTATGTGCTGGGCCGCCTTGGTCCTCCCCTTGTTGATCGCGGCGAGACGTTGGGCAAGCAACTGATCCCGGATGCGGTCGTACATGTTTGCTCAGCGATTCCCGCTCAGGTTGTGGAAGGCGCCGATCAGCTGGCCGTGTGTCAGCAGAGCGTTGACGCCAACCGCGACCGCTGCCTCGGCTCGGTCGACCGGCAAGAGGTTGCGCAATGGGCTGCCCTCACCGACAAGCGCGATCGGGGCACGATCGAGTCCGAGCTCACTATCGAGCTCTGCCCCAAGGTTGTTGATCGCTTCGATGGCCGACGTCATGTCGCCCTGTCCTTGTTCCGATGCCATCCCAATCTTGGAGATGATCCCGTTGAGACGACGGTCAAGTGCCGCGGCAGCTCGCGACCCGAGGGCAAGAGCAGCGTTCTGCACCACGCCGACATCCGAAACACGCTCAGCCAGCGTTGCCAAGAGCGCCTCTGGGTGTGCATCACCCGTGGCGGCTTGTACCGCAAGGGCTGCCTGGCGGGCACCGTCGAGGGTCGTCTTCACATCGCGTATGAGCTGCCGACCACCCGGGGAGCGAATCAATACTGTGAAGGCGATTCGCCCGACATCGTTCCTGAAGCGGCGCCTGGCATCGTTCTTTTCTGCTTCGATCATCGCGACCGCCGCCGTGCGCCTCTGCTCGATCAGTGCTCGCATCCGTTCATAGGCATGGAACTGGTTGCGTTCCTTGGCAAGATCGATGATGTCGCGCTTGAGTAGTTGGCTGCGGGCGGTTTCGAGCAACCCGTCGTAGTAGGCATCGATCTCGGCCTTGGTGGTTCTTGCTTCCCGATAGATCCGGTTGCGGCTGTTGACCGAGCCGACGAAGTTGAGGATCGACACGACTGCGTTCGCACCCGGAGGCAGCGGCAGGCCGGCTTCGCTCGGTGCGGTCCCAACGATCGGCGATGGCACCACGAGGACACTCGCGAGTAGCAGCGCGATGCCGAGACGAGTACCGCGGGATGTCATGGCGTACCCTCCGGCGAGAGCGGCAACGTCTCGACGTAGACCAACTGATCGTCGGCGAACCCGAGGATGATCTGGTCACCGACCAGCATCGTTGCCCCCGCGAACTCGGGCCCGGCATCATCCAACGGAATCGCCTCGGGCTCGACTCCTGCAGGCGAGGCTGCGGTGACGACGTCTACCACATCGTCCCTCGGCATCGCAACGGTGAACGAGAGAGGGTCGTACCACCCGGGAAAGAAGGTGTCGTCCGGCACGGTGTCGATCTCGATGGTCCAGAGTGCCTCACCGTCGATGAAGTCCACTCTCGTGCTCAGCTCGGGATAGACCCACGATTCGAAGCGGACGACGGTTCCATCGACCTCCTCAAAAGTCACCTTGAAGGCGAACGGCTGTCCAAGCAGCTCGACAACGCCGGGACGGTCGTCAACAGTTGGAGCCGTCCACGCATCGTCAAGCTGCTGGGGCACCGATGTCGAGACGTCGTTGGCAGAGGAACATCCGCCGGCAACGGCGGCAAGGAACGCGACGGCAGACACAAGCGCTCCAACCGAGACCCCTGGACGACGCATTCTCCTCTCCCACCGACACGCCTTCCGATGACAACGTAATACGGGTTCCCGGCCATGTCATGACAACAGAGACGTCCTTGTCAGCCACCGCCGCCCAAACCAACACCCTCCAGGAATGCCACAACCTCGGCCACGAGTTCATCTCCGGCCGTCAACTCGAAGTCGTTGTGGTCCGCTCCCTCAATCAAGAGGAATCCCTTCGGTTCGGAGGCCGTCTCGTACACCTGCCGGCTCTGAGCGAGCGGCACGGTTCGGTCTGCCGAACCTGCCACGACAAACACGGGAACCTCGACTTCGCGTATCCTCTCCACGTTCGGATATCGGTCCCACAGCAGGATGGAGACGGGCAGGTATGGGTAATGGAACGCACCGACGTCACCGAGCGAGGTGAACGGCGAGCGCAGCACGAGGGCGGAAGGCGGTCGATGTTCCACCACCGAGATCGCCACCGCGGCACCAAGTGACTCACCGAAGTACACAAGGCGGTCCCGATCAACGTCTGAGCGAGTCTCCAGATACGCAACCGCGGCCCTTCCGTCCGCGGCGAGGCCATCCTCTGATGGTGTCCCCGGGTTCCCTCCGTACCCGCGGTAGTCGAGGAGCAGCACGCCGTACCCGCTCGCCGCCAGCGCCTTCGCGAGAGGGATCCTGTCGCCGCGGTTGCCACCGTTGCCGTTGAATATCACTACGGTCACACTGCCGGCATTCCCACCGGCGGGAACAAACAACGCCCCCAGTGCCAGCCCGTCCTCAGTGGTCAATGTGACGTTCTCTGCACTTGGAACGATCACGGTGAGGTCGCCCAGGTCTTGGGAAGGGAAATAGATGAGCCTCCGCTGGAACGCCCACAGCAAACCAACCGACACGAGCAACGCCAACCCAACGATCGCGACGGCGCTCACAAGGCGTCGCACTGGTCGAGATCTCCGAGTCGAAGCCCACATCCCATCATTCAAGCTTGGCAGGTCGGACGGCGGCCACCAATTCCGCCGACCGGCGCCGAGAGAACGGATGACGATGGGCCCTTCTCCGGCTCGGTGGCTTCCTCTAGGCTTGCGACAACGGAAGTGAACCACGTGACGTCCAGGTTGCGAAGAGCGTTGCTGCCTTGGGGAGCGGTTGTAGCCGTTTTGGCGTTCGTCTCCCTACGGCTCGCGATACGCTGGGGAACCCGCTGGGGCTCTACACCTCGAGACCGGACCATGACTCTGCCCGGTGATTCATACCTCGAGGAAGGTGCCTCCGCCAAGGTTGTCATGACCCGGGCTGTGTTCATCGCCGCGCCAACGGACGAAGTGTGGCCGTGGTTGGCACAGCTCGGTCGTGGGGCGGGTTGGTACAGCTACGACCGGCTCGACAACGGATCGCGGGTTTCGGCCAACCACCTTGTGTCCTGGATCCCTCCCCCACAACTCGGTGACGCCACCGCCGTTGGCTACCTTCGTCATCTCGACATGGGCCGAGCTCTGACCTGGTGGCTTCCTGGTGAACAACTTGCCGGGCACACCCTCAGGATGGTCTTCGACGTCCACCTCGCGCCCGATGGCGACGGCTCCAGGCTGATCGCCCGCGTCTCCGGTGATGCCGAAGGACTGTGCGGACGGCCGATGATGTGCGTATTCGAGGGGATCGATTCCATCATGGCTCGCCGGCAGTTGCTCGGCATCAAGAAGCGAGTGGAGGCCCACGCCACACGCCGGAGCGACCCGGATCGCCCCGAAGCCGGCGATCGCGACCAATATCAGCTCTACGAGGTGATCTACGCAGCGGGCGAAGATGCCGGAGTTTCGGGACAAGAGAAGGCCCACGAATGGAGGAAGGCCGCCATTGCCGACGGCATGGTGGAAGATCCGAGGTCGATGGTCCAGTCACATTCCGAGGCTTTGACCTACTCGTAGATCTTCTCCTCGAGAGCGTCCGCGTCGAGCGCGTCGGCCTCCAGATCCCTGCCCTTGGCACGCGTTGTGTGACGTTCTGCATACTCCGCGTACCACTCGTGAGCGATGATCATGCTCATCACCTCGTTTGTCCCCGTCCAAATGGATGCCAGGCGGAGATCGCGATAGTGGCGCTCGACAGGGAAGACGGACGTGTAGCCAATGCCTCCCATGACCTGCATCGAGTTGTGGACGACCGTCTGACAGGACTCGGTGACGAACTTCTTCGTCTCACTGATGAGCCTCCGGACGTGCCCCGGATCCTCGCCCGCGTCGACCGCCCTGGCCGTCGTATGGACCATGGAACGGGCGGCATCGAGCAGCATCGAAGCCTCCGCTACCTGAAAGCTCACACCTTCGAACCGGTTGATGACCTTGCCGAAGGCCTTGCGCCTTGTCGTGTAACCGCCGGCAACCTCCAGCGCCGCCCTGGCAGGCCCGATGGTCATCGCTGCCGTCCCAAGACGCTCAGGAATCATCATCGTGTCGAACACTTCGGCACCGCCGTCGATCGTCCCCACCACATTCTCGGCAGGCACCTCGACGTCCTTGAACACGACCCGACCCGCTCCCCCGCCCCGCGTGCCCATCAGGTGGTACAGGTAGTCGACGGTGAGTCCCGGTCCGCGCTCGACGATGAACGCTGAGATCCCGCTGCGTGCGGGTACATCTGGGTTCGTTCTTGCATACACAAGGAAGAAGTCCGCAGCTTCGGCTCCGATGATGAACCGCTTTTGACCGTTGAGTACGTAGCGATCGCCGCGAAGCACTGCTGTACTGGTGGTTCCGAAGAAGTCCGACCCGCCGCGTGGTTCTGTGAGCGCCTCCGCAGCAAACAGTTCACCACGCAGCAGGGGGCGCACGTAGCGCTCTTTCTGTCTGTCTGTGCCATGGATGACTATCGCGTCGCACACCAGATCTGCGCCGACGCCGAACGCACACGCAAAGCTGTAGCCGAGCGTCCCGACCTCCTCTATCACCATGCAGCTGCTGACCCAATCAAGGCCTCGACCTCCCAGATTCACGGGATGTCGACAGCCGAGGAGGTTGCGTCGCCCCGCCTCGCGTAGGAATTCCTCAGGGAAGTGGATCTCGTCGCGATCCATCTTCACGATCATGTCTCGCGGCGTCCACGCAACGAAGTCTCTCACCTCCTCGCGCAGGTGAAGCTGCTCGTCGCTCAACAGGAAGTCGTACATGGATCTCGTCCTTCCGCCCGCGATATCCGGCTTCTCGGGAAGGTGCCTTCAGCAGCCCGAATGACACCAACGAGTATACGCGCAGCCCACGACACCCCAGGTACACATGGACCGACAGCTTGACCCCATCAGTTCCTTCGGTTCTAATGGTCAGAGATCGAACTGGGCATCTCATGCAACATATCGAGGTCGCAATCAACCTCCAGCCTGGCTTGCTCCCTGACGTGTTCGAGATGGAGGAGATGTTCAACGGCTGCTGCTCGGGCCTGGGTCCTGATGAGTCAAAGACTCTCGCCGGTCTCCTCGCCAAGCTCAACACTGCGCTGAACAACAGGGAACCGATGGGTGGAGCATGACCGGGTTGCGCGTCGTTGCCGAGATCGCCATCGGCCTCCTCTACGCGACGGGGGCGGTGTTCAACACGGTCTACACGCTCTCGCACAGCGACGAGTTCTACGGAAGCTTCGCCGACGGCGCGTGGCTCGGCCCGGCACGCCGGTTCATCAACGACATCGTGCTCCCCAACGCAACCGTGTTCACGGTGGCGCTCATCGTGCTCCAGGCAGCAGTAGCCGTCGCGATCCTCACCAGGGGCGACCTGGTGCGAGGCGCCCTCATTGCCGGCGCCACGTTCTCGGTGCTTGCCGCACTCGCGTCCAGCCCTGGAGGCACGGCAGGGAACCTGCTGCTCGCAGCAATCCAGATCGCCCTCGCCGTTTCGCACTGATCCTGACCGCAAAGGAGTGAACCATGGAAGCAAAGACCGCCCACCGCAAACTGGACCGGCGACGAAAGTCCATCACCACATTCGTCATCTACGACGCCAACGCCGAACTGCAGGGAATGGCACAAGGAGAGGTGTTGGAGGTCCTGACTGACGACTTCGAGCCCTTCGAGGCGGACATCGCCGCGTGGTGTCAGGCCACTGGGCACCAACTCGTACACACAGAGCCCACAGCCGATGGTCGGCGTTTCCTCATAGAGAAACGGCCGACGCAAGCCAAAGAGACCAGCCTTGCGATAGTCATTTCAACCGACGGCCTCGACGAACTCCTCTCCCCACTCGGATTTGCGCTCGCCGCAGCCCTCGAAGGCATCGACGTCCACCTCTATTTCCAGGGTCCTGCCGTACGGGTACTGGCAAAGGGGTTCCGCCCGAAAATGCACGGATGGGCAAGGCCATTCAGCCGGTTCGCTGCTGCAGGCATGACCAAGGCGGGACACGTCCCTGCGCAGCAGAAACTCGAGCAACTCCGCACGCTGGGAGCTCACATCTACATGTGTGGAGGCTCCATGCAGCCCTTCAAGGTCACCAAGGAAGACCTGATCTACGATGACCTGCCCATCGTCGAGTACTTCACGTTCATGGCCGTGATGGAACAGGCCGACATCCACATCTACACCTAACAGCGGAGTCGCGGGCGTTCTCGCCCACGCGTGGGTGGCATCGGACGAGTGGGGGGAGAATCCTCCCGGGATTCTCCCCCTAGGCCGGCTTGTCCTCAGTGGGCTGCGGGCTGTGACGCGTCGTACGAGATCCAGCCTTGACCGCGAATCTCGAGGTCGAGGGTGACGGGATCGAATGATCCCTCCTCGCTGACGATTCCTTTCGCGCCGGCGAACCGACCCGTGCCTCCCAGGATCGTCATGACCTCGGCGAATGACGTGTCGCCGGTGAACCATCCGCTGTAGGTTCCGTACAACCTGTCGCCGTTCGCGGCCGTGATCACGAGGTCGGCATCCCCGAACGTCCCTGCGAAGAGCTGAGTGCAATGCTGGCTGGTCCAGGACACTCGGCCCAGATGGCTGACGTTTCCGGTCCCGGCCATGCTGGTCAGCATCTACGAAGGCTTGCTGCACCGTCCATCGAACGTGTCTCCGGCAATGAAGTCCTCGGCGAAGACGGTATTTGTGACACCTCCGCTGAGATCTTCCTTGAACGGCAACTGCTTGGTCGGAGCGGCGAAAGCCGCAGCCGCGAACGTCAGCACCAGGGCGACGACAGCGATGGCGACCGTAATCGAACTCTTGGTCGTAGTGGTCATTGAGACCTCCTTTCCCTGCCAGCGTCGGTCAGCGACCTCAAGGGATTCCAAAGGACCGTCGACCGCGACGTAGGAGTCTCGGCGACCCACCAATCGTTTCAGATCGGGCACTGATTCAGGTGCTGGTCAGCCGTGTCGTTTCTGGCTTCGGGATTCGATGAGTGTTGGTCTCGTTCGCGAATCCAACTCAGTCCAGCGCGTCCACCATCACCCGTTCCAACAGGAGGGCCGTGGCTTCCTCGACGCTCATCGCCGCGCCGCGATCGTGGAGCTCCCGATAGCCGGCGTCGCCGAGCGCCCGCATCGCGGCTTCGATTCCCGGCTGCAGTTGCCGCTCGTAGAAGGGCGGTATCTCCATGACGAAGTGAGCGTGTCCGGCGCCGAGAAGGATGGCGGCCCTTTCGGGTTCGTCCCTCCCCGCAGCGAACACGCCCGCTTGGAGAAACGCCATCCCCGAGTTGACGGTGGTGCCGGTCTCGAGTGCCAACCTGGACGCCACCCGGTTGAGACCCTCGGCTCGATCGAGCTCACCGGCATGCCAGACCCCGTAGGCGAGGTTGTGGAAGGCGATTGGCCGCGTGAGTGGATCAGCGTCGGATCGCTCCGCGAGCTCCATCATCTCGAGGCTGTATCGCAGCAGATGCTCGACCGACCCTTCTCCGAGGTTGGACAGGAACATGTCAACATGCGCCTGCCCGTAGCTCTCCCCCATGGCGATGAACCGCTCCCGGCCCTCCTCGAACATCCCGCGAACCTCGGAGCTCTCGTCACCCGACCAGAGGCGCGCCTGGGCCAGCAAACTGAGCGGCCAAGCAGTCCCGTCGCCGTACCCGATCCGGTTGCAGATCTCGAGGCTGCTCTGGAGGAGTTCGAGAGCATTGGGGACATCTCCAACCGAGAACGCCATGTGACCCCGCCGGGCCAGGGCATAGGCAAGTCCCTGCTCATCGCCGATGGATCGGTAGATGCTGAGGGCTTCCTCGGCCCAGGGGATAGCCAGGTCGTAGCTCGACAGGTACATGAAGAGGAACGTAGCTACGGTGAGCGCGTCTGCCCGGAGCCGACTTTCGCTACCGCTGGACGCGTCGAGTACCGCTTCCAGACGTCGGGCACCCTCCCCGAGTCGGCCGGTGAACAGCCACACATGCCCGAGCGGCCACGCCATCTCGAGTGCGTCTTCGACGCTGCCGCCCTTCAGGAACCGATCGAACGCGACGTGATAGTCGGGCAACTCGGTTTCGATCTCGAGCTGCGCCGCCACACGCTCGCGACCGAAGAAGGCAGACCGCAACTCACGGCACCGGTCGCGATAGTGGCGGTCGTGGCGCTCAGCGGCGGCGTCCCACTGCTCGGCTTCGGCCAGGTGATCACGGGAATACATCCGCATCGTTTCGAGCAACCGGTAACTCGACGCCCCTCCCTGGACCGTCTGAACAAAGGATGCGCCGGCAAGCCGGCGAAGCCGAGCGATCGCCGCGACCTCGGATGGGGAGTCCAGAACGGCAGCCGCTGCCGATGCGAAGAACGAACCCTCGAAGACTCCGAGGTTGTCGAGCCCCCTTTGCTCATCCGGTGCGAGCAGGTCATAACTCCAATCGAGCGAGGCCTGAAGGGACCGATGCGCAGGTCGGTCGGCCCGCTCGTCGGCCAACAGGAGAAAACGATCTGAGAGATGGCGGTCGATCTCGCCGGGAGAGAGCACATCGGCGCGGGCAGCGGCCAGTTCGATTGCCAGGGGCATGCCATCCAGATGGCGACAGATGGACGCCACCTCCGGCTGGGTCGTCTCGTCAAGCGTGAACTCCGGCTGAACGCCAGCGGCCCGCGCTTCGAAGAGCCGCTCGGCATCGCCGGACTGGGCAGCTTCTGATGACGTATCGAGGCCCTCCAGCGGGAACCGAACCTCGCCATCTCGGCCAAGCGCCCGCCGGCTCGTCGCCAGGATCTTCACGTTCGGCGCCATCTCCAGAAGCCTCACCGACAACTCACCGACCGAATCGACTACGTGCTCACAGTTGTCCAGCACAACCAGGGCGGTCTGGGATCGGAGACGGTTCACCAGAGCGCCGACGTCGCCTGCACCTTGCGGCTCGATGATCTGCAGCGCGGTCGCAGCCGCCTGCACTACCGCATCACCATCCGAAACCGATGCCAGGTCGACAAGCCAGACTCCATCAGGGAAGCTACCCCGAACGTTTCCTGCAGCCTCGATCGCAAGCCGGGTCTTCCCGGCGCCGCCGGGTGCAACCACCGTGACGAGCCGGTGCTCGTGGATGGCCTTCTCGAGCAGTACCAACTCGTCAACCCTACCGATGAAACTACTGACAGGCGTGGGCAGATTCGTCGGGGGCGGTGGGGCTTCGGGCTCGAGGGCTGGATCCTGAACGAGAATCTGCTCCTCCAACCGGGCGATCGGCGGCGAGGGCTCAAGACCCAGTTCCTCTCCGAGGAGTCGGCGCAGCCGGGTGATCGTGCGCAGAGCCTCGGTTTGGCGACCCGCACGATAGAGCGAACGGGCCAGGAGCTCCCATATTCGCTCCCGATACGGGTGCTGCCTGCTGAGCGCCTCCACGTCGCTCACCACCGGTGTCTCCCCGGCTCGAAGTTCGGCATCGATGCGATCCTCCAAGGCGCGGAGCTGCGTGTCTTCGAGCCGCGTCGCTTCCGGTGGCACGGAGGGCAAGTCCTCGAAGCCCTCGTAGGGTCGACCTCGCCAGATCTCGAGTGACGAGTCGATGAGGTCGATCGCCCCCGCCGGGTCTGACCCAGCAACTCGCCGGGCCCGAGCCAGGCCACCCTCGCATTCGTCGATGTCGACGATGTCATCGTCCGCCAGATCAAGGCGGTAGCCGCTGTCGACACGAACGACGCGGTCTTTGCCCAGCACGCCCCGCAGGTTCGAGACGTATGTGTAGAGAGAATCACGCGCCCCGTCTGGCGGCTGCTCGCTCCAGATCTCGGTGACGATTCGGTCTGCCGAAACGACTCGCCCTGCCTCCAGGAGAAGCAGGGTGAGTACGGAGCGCTGGCGGGGCCCGCCGAGGGGCACGGGCGTATCACCGTCACTGACCACCATTGGACCCAGCACAGAGAATCGCATTTCGTTGGCAATTCTACAGACTCCTCGTCAAGGTGCTGTGAGTGTTCCATCAACGGTCGGAATCGGTGGTGTTCCCCCTCATGAAGGTCCGCATCACCTCTGTGCCCACATATGGATAGTGGACCATCAGCGATGAGTACAGCCCATTCTCGTCGTACGTGCTGAGTTCGATCCCCTCTAGGTCGAACGGTTCCCCGTTCCTTGCCGTTCCCGACCACGTCCAGAGAGAACCTCCCACGGAGCCGTCCTCGGAAAGCCAGGAGGCCCACGTTCGGATGGTGGCGTCCACCTGACCGAACAGCGTGTTCCTCCACCCTGCCCGCCAGCCGATTGGCCCGAACGCGGCGTCGCCATACACCGTGGCCGGTACCGCCATCTCGTCCAGCAGGTCGAGGACGTCTTCCTCGGTCCCGAATGCCGACGGGTCCTCAATGATTGCGAACGCAGTCTCCTGAGTTGCCTTCGCCTTCTCGTGCCGGCCAGCGGCGACCTCGGCCATCGCGCCGGACACTTCAAGATCGGCTCTCACCTCGGACAACTCGGCGGTCAGATCATCGACCTGAGATTGCGCTGTTGCATGCTGCTCCTCCAGAGCCTGATACTCATCCGAATCGGTTGCATCACCGCCACAACCGACCAACAGCAGGCTGAGCGCAGCCAACACGATTCCCATATTCCTGAACCTCATCAAAGCCTCCTTTCCTCACGATGTTCGCTCTGGGCTCTCAAGAGAATCCAAAGACCGACACGCAGACCATCCGGCTCACACCACGCAACACCGTGTGAAAGCCGTGCAACACCGTGCGCAAGGCGTGACAGTCCGCGCATGCGGGCCATCTCACGCCGGTCCTCGGTAACGTCGCCGGCGGTGAAGGTTCGCACGCCCCGACGACACACGTAGAGTCGCCCATCCCTCCGGGCCCTTTGTGCGCGAGCCGGATGGGGCCTCAGGAGCGAGACCCCATCCAACGATGACGATCTAGGGCGCGAGTGCGGCGCACATGGCCTGATCGACGTCGACGCGGTTCAAGAGCACCTCATGATGATCGCGAGGGCCGGCCCACGAGATCGGAGGATTCTGACTCCAATCTAAGTCCTGCCACAACAATGTGACACGCCCTCTGTCGTGGATCACTGCATCGTCACCAGAACCCGGTGCGTGGATGTTCCATCCGTTTCCCGTCCATGTCTGCGTCCAGGTATCCGTGCCTTCGACCCATCTCTCACTGAGATGGACGGCGAACCTGCTCTTCAGGGATGTACCGAACTCCGGCGCGTACGTATCGATCGTGCCCCGGACGTGCACCTCAAACCGGGTGAGGATTCCCTCACGGTCGAAGAACACCTTCTCGACCTGGCTCACACGTCCCGATGAGTACACGTCGAACCCGCACGCTTCGGACAGAGGCCAGTTCTTCTGGTCGGCCCAATCGAACTCATAGGTTGTGTCCGGGTTGGTGACCGGCGCTCCCGCGAATGCAGGGGCAGCGAAGACCATGAGCAACGTGATGACTGCGATAGGCGCCAGGCTTCTCTTCAACATCGTGTTCTCCCTTTCCGCCGTGCCCATTCTTCGAGCACGACCTCTTGTTGATGGTGTCTCAACCGTTCCTCTCTGGCCTCAAGGAGATCTAAAGACCTGCCGCTCCCGTCGGCACACCGTCACCCCGTCAGACCTAAGCCGTGCCTTCCAACCGCGAAGTCCCTCCCGGGCTGTTGCGAGGGACCTGTCCCGGATGCCGACGAGTACCTCCTCGTAGTTCTTGGTCTCCCTCCTCTGAGAGACGCCAAGGTCCTCCGCTCGTTCATCAGGCGTGGCGCGTCGCCGACGTGAGGTTCAACGCGTGAATCGCATGCGGGACTGTGATGCAGGAACTACCGTGGAGTGAGGAGGCTTTGAGTGGAGGAGACCAGATGGTGAAACCGCGGGACCGTGACTACATCCGAGGCACGGTGACGCATGTACATGACCGGCGTGACACGGCGTTCACCATCGTCCTCTGCATAGCGCGCACAGATGACGGCGACACAGAGGCGGTGCCGATCACCTTCAGCATCCCACCTCCACATGAGCAGGCAGACTTGCCCGCGATTGTGGCCTCTGTGAAGGTCGGGGACGAGGTTGGAACTTGGTATGTGCGTCTCGCGGGCGAGACGCCTCGCACGCTGATGGGACGCACGCTCGAAATCGTCGAATAGGCAGAGAGAACGCCGGGTCCAACTGCCCGGATCAACGTGTTCGGTCACCAGCACCCTCAACTTCGGGTCTGGCTCGACGGCGGAAGAAGGTGCTCTTGGTCGCTTCCACCCGTACTCGTGTATCCGTTCGGCCAGCCCATACAATGGGTCGATAGACCTCGGAAGGCGTCAGCATCATGATCCGCACCATCATCGGCAAGCGGAAGATACCGGCCGCCTTCGAAGCGCTGAACCGGCGGGACATCGATGCGTTCCTGAAGAGCTGGAGCGACGATGCCGCCTTCATCTATCCGGGACAGATCGCACGCAGCGGCGAACACGTCGGCAGAGCCGCGATTCGTGGCCGGTTCGAGAACCTACTGTCCCAGTTCCCGGAGTTGCGCTTCACCGTCACCTCCGTCACCGCCAGTCGACTCTTCGACATGAACGGCACCAACACGGTCATCGCCGAACAGGAGATCGAAGCCACCAACCACGACGGCTACACCGCCCATAACACCGGAACCACGTCGGTCGCATTGAGGAGAGGCAAAGCTGTCCACGTCAAGGACTTCCTATTCGACACAGGCGAAGTGTGGCTCACAGCTTGGGGCGCCATGGCCGAATAGGGGCCGCCCTCCGCAAGACCCAGCCGTAGCGGTCGCGGACGGCCCACCCCACCGTCATCGCCTCGAGACTCGGACACACCACCGTCAGGACCGTTCTCGATGTCTACGGCCACCTCTACGAAGGTCTCGACCGCAACGCCGCCGACACGCTCAACCCGCCCTGGGACCGATCTGACGTGGACGCAATGTGGAGGCGACGCACACGAGACAGATCAATTAAGGGAGCTCATCTAGGAAGACCCAACACCACAAGGGGTCCGCGACCCTCCGTGGCGCCTGAACGGCCCGAGCGGAGCGGGGTTTCGAGCGATCTATCGCCCACGACGAAGTAAGCGAGGAGTGGGCGATACTGGGATCGAACCAGTGACCTCTGCAGTGTGAAGGTTTCTGGAGGCAGTTTCGCGCGTTTGCAGAATCGGCGTGTTGCGGCGAGACGCCTTGTGCACCATGGGCTTCCACCTCTCATCGTTTCTCATCGTTTCGCGGTGGTTTCCAGTGGCATGTGGACGCGATGTGGTCGCGAGAGCCCACCCCGAGGCTCAGGTCTACGACTGCAGCAGTGACCACGCTCGACTTCCCGCGGATTCTCGCCGGAAAAATGACTTCGGGTTGGTTCTCATCGTCTCGCGGCCTCCACGAGGACTCTGGTGGGTGCGGCGCAGGCGTCCACCTCCCGGCCGATGTCACCGTTCGTGGCTGGCGAGGTGAGCCTCGAGCGGTGGGAGGGCAACGACGTCTTTGGGGCGGCCTGCGGCGCGTTTGGAGGTAACGACGTCCCTGAGTGACGCTACTGGCACGTCGACGGCGCCGACCACGATGACCGAAGCGTGCTCTGAGAGGCCGTCATAGCCGTTGTGGAACCCGGCCGGGGCGAAGCACAGATCGAGCGGCCCCTCCTCGGTGATCAGGGTCATCATCTCAACATCGCGCAGCATGGCCGGATACGGAT
>Ga0255047_10001560_pt1 | contig 16419 bp, 24 predicted proteins | sample JV7_2_1_MG_FD_183640 | JGI IMG/M metagenome (GOLD analysis project Ga0255047, IMG submission 183640) | Seawater microbial communities from Jervis Inlet, British Columbia, Canada - JV7_2_1 | ecosystem: Environmental > Aquatic > Marine > Inlet | place: Canada: British Columbia | collected 2016-10-06
CATCTTGGTAGTAGGGTTTCATTTCATTCCCTCCCTGAGTTTGGCGTTTTCATCTTTGAGTTTGTCATATTTAGCCTCAAGGTCTTTGTACCAAGCTATAATCATTTTAGCCCCTTTTTTAAGCTTATCATACCGCTTTAATCTTAGCTGAATCTTTGCCTCTGCCACTGGCAATCGTTCTGTTATGATACCTCTCTGTGTTGCTGGCTGGTCAATAGGCTTACCACAGTTCAGTAATTTGATAAGCTCTTTTAGCTCCCTGTTTTCTCTGTCTACCCGGATACTATCATCACAGCCACAAAAATCTGAGTATTCTTCTTTAGTCATTCAGAGTCCTTTCGTGATAGTTTCGACGTATCTCAATTTTCCAGAAGCACCTTCCCTCAAGCCCGGTAATTGTTTTATGCAATAATCAAGCGCTTTTAATGCTTGGTGGTGTTTATCCCAGACCTCTTTATCCACAATACGGCCATAAAGGCTGTAATCTGTGGTAACTCCATAAGGCATTGAATTTGTATCGGTTCCTCTCATATCTCCCCCACAGCTTCCAGGTATTCCAGCCTAAGCAAGGCAGCGTCTATTCTTTCAAGAGCTTTCTGCTTAGGGGGTAATGCTTTCCATCGGGCTAGTTCCCGCTCGTTTCTCTGCTGGTGTTTCATGGGGCCTCCTTTTTAGACAAGAATTTTCCAGCCTCAAACATCGTTTCAAGTTTTTTGAGGCCGTAATTTCTTTCATTCTCCCTTTTATCTTTTAAAAAAAGTTGCAAAAGGTAAAGTCTTACTTTGTTGTCCATCATTCCACCTCCATTATAGTATCATCCATTTCAATCCTGTCACCTGTGAAGGCTTCTGACTTTTCCAGCCATAGTTCCAAATCATCTTTTGACACCAAGCTCCAGCCGGTCTCTTTTTCTACCCTTATATAAGTGGCGATCTCTTTTATTAGATTTATGGCTAATGTCATTTTTCTTTAACTCCTATCTCCCATTGCTGGGCTTGTATGCTGTAAAGCCAGTTTTCAGCTTTCTGGATAGAGGCAAAGCTCCGAATTACATTTCTGAAGTGCCCGTTTTTGGTTCTGTATAGTAAGTGGTAAGTCATTTTTATCTCCTTTGGTGCAGGGTATCTGGGGCCACGGAATCTAGCTCCTATTGATTTAAGTGGAGTAATAGTTCCACCAGACACCCTGCGTTCTATGCCAGTAATTCAGTTAAATCAATCAAGTCTGTTTTTGTCAGGTAAAAATCACCCTCGCTTAAATCACACTCACTGAGGTCGATTATAATCTTTCCATCTTTCACTGTTGCTGTTCCACCTTCTTCAAGTACCATGATTGACCTCGTTTGTTGATTCTATCTAAGTATAACAAATAAACTGTACATGTGCAAGGGGAATAAGGAAAGAAAGTTCATTTAATTTGATTCTCCCAATCCCCCGGTAACTCTATGTAATAATTACAGAAAACAGCTATATAACGCACCGAATCCTCTACAAATTTGCAGCATCTAGCCTTGTCCATCTTACTGGTAGGTAAGATATACTCACCTAATTGCTCATCATACTCAATGGCGAACTTGGTTTTTAATAGGCTTTTGGCGAATTCGGTTGATATTTTCCGGCCCGTCTTTTTGGATATGGCCCTTGCTGCTTCTGGAAAAAGTTGCCCATGTAGCAGTTTATTCTGTTGGTTTGAGCGTTTTTTCTTCTCAGGTTCAAGAATATACCAGCCATCTTTTACTTTAGGCTCCCAGGGCTTGATTATCCTGTTTTCAAAAACCTCAATTCTCATTAGTCAAAAGCCAAATGTAAAGATTGAAGGATTTTCCAGTTATCAGGTTTAGCAAGAGCTTTATTCTGGTTGACTTGTGTCTCCAGCATATCCATTGTTTCTTTATCCTGGCAAGTGCTGGCTGCAATAGACCATTCTGCTTGTAGCTCATCAGGTGAAGTATTGGCGTCTACTGGGGGATTCCCGGTTATCCTGTCAAAGTGGACTCTAAACAATTGACTCCAAACCTCACTCTTATTTGTGGGGTGTCCAGATAACAGCTCAAAGGCCCCAGGGTATTTAGTGTTGAATCCCTTTAATACTTTATCATAATCCTGTGGGGTCTTGCAGGCTGTGAGAGCTTTGTTTAAATCGGCTCTCTTAGGCGCTTTAACCACTGTTGCTGGTGGTTTCATTGTATCAGCGTCCTTAGTGTCATCAATACAGAAAAGACCGTTTAAGGCGTACTTACGAGCATATGAGGATGTGGCCCCGGTAAGTTGTGCCAAGTCCATTCCTTTCTTTTCGGCTGGTTCTCTGGCGTATGCGTGTGCTTTTGCATAACCTTCTATAATATTAGATTCGTCCCCCATAGTTTCTGCCATTTGTCCACTATTGGTTGATTCTCCAAGCGTCATTTGATCTCCTCTATATATTTCAGCAGTGGCCTTGACATAATACCGATCTCCTTTCTGTATTATTTCATCAGAAACAACTAAACAGCATTTCTGTTCTTCAAGTAAGGGCTTTACCGCTTCCATAATATCCTCACAACTCCGGTATTTGTACTTCCCAAAGGCATTTGTCTGGCCTTTGGGAGCTTTTAATTTACTCTGAATTATCTGTAGTTCTTTCATCTCTTATATCTCCATTTAATATGATTTAGATTCTGCTTTACAGTCTCTCTATGCTTTCTTTTTTCTATCAGGTACAGTAAGAAAAAGACCCAAGAAAGGAAAAAGAAAAAGGCTAGTAGTAACTCAGTCATTTTTCTTGATTTTAGTTTTATCTGTTGGCACTCCAAAGAACTGTATAATATCCAGCTTTGTTTGAAGCGTTGCTGCTTTCTGTGTGTATTCCTCTTTAGTCATAGCATCTCCAGTATCTTGTTAATTTGTTTCTGCTGCTCTATAAGTCGAGCGTCAAGCCTCTCTGATAAAGACTTTATATCTCCTATATCCTGCTTGTTTTGACGTTCTGCCATGATTAGCTTCTCCACATCCAATCGGTTGTTTAATTGGTCCTGAGTCATATCGCCCTCACAAGTTTACGCATCTTCTTCATTATCTCTGGAGTGGCTTCTCTCTCGTAACCTACCACAGAGGAAAGAGAGATTTTCAGTTTCTTCGCTAGTGCTGGCTGTGATAAGCCTAGCTGTATTCTTAGTTCTTTGAATTCGTGCATAAGTTATCCTTAGTTATTTCTATTTAAATATAACACTTAATCTGTACATGTGCAAGTTATTTATCAAAGAAAAACCCTCCCCCCCCGAAATCAGCAAAGGGAGAGGGCCTGGAGATGAGTTTAACTAGGTTCCACAGTCGGGATTCTTGACTGTAGTTCCTTTTTCTCCCGTTCTAATCTGAGGCAATTCATGAAATACCATGCCTCTGGGTATTTATCTTGTAGCGCTTTGATTTCTTCTGAATTGAAGTTTATTTGGTTCATCTCTTCTCCTTTATGACCATGTGATTGTTTTTGTTCCTACTCCGTCTTCAAATTTTAAATTAGTCCCATCATACCAAAACCAGCCCTCTAAGGGTGAAGTAGGGGTTACACCGGCGGGAATTTGTAATGATGAATACCCAGCTTGACAGCCTGCTGCTATTATAGGCCCACCGGCTACACCAAAATCAGTACAAGTGGCCACAATATTACCCCCAGGCGCATAAATTGAAAAGGTAGAACTAGCTGATACCCACTCAATATTCGCGTCATTACCGTCACCGAATACAATTTCATCATCATCTCCTACCTTAAGCCCACCGTTATGAACAGATTGAGCGGTAAAAGTAGCTACCCCTGTGAATGCTGCTGTAGTTGAAAAACTAGCAGCTCCTGAGATTAAAGCATCACCCGAAAAGGTAGATAAACCAGATACAGTCAATGTACTGGAAATCGCCACCGTCCCTGTTACGTCTAAAGTCTCTGACCCACTAGAAGCACCTATATAGACGTTTCCTGCTGAGTAATACACATCTGACCCTGTAGCCACCCATGTACTTAAGTCATTGCTAGAGATACCGTCTGTGCTGCTGAGTTCCACATCTGCTGAGGTATCTATCTTAATCGTGTATTGTGCCCCTGGAGCCAGCCATAAATTACCCTCACCTGCTGAATCAAGAATAAGCGGGTTGGCAACATCACTACCGGCTCTAGCGTCAAGAGCTGCACCAGCCCCCACTTTTGTAGTGGTTCCATTGAGATAGATATAAACTTTACCACCGTTATTTGGGGTTCCATCTGCTAAGAATGATCTGAATTTGGGGTGTGGAAATCTTCCTGCCATTTTATTCTCCTAGAATCGAGTTTATTGTTGTCTCGTCATTTTCTTCTAATGCTTTATCTAAATTCGTTTTCTGCTCTTTACCCAAAGACTCTATTGTGGATATAAGCGCCTGTGCCCCTGCCACATCGTCTCTGGCTATCTGGCTTGTTATCTTTGCGCCTGTTTTCGCTGCTGACTCTAATTTATCAATTGTCTTCAAAGTAGTTGGAGCGGTTCTAGGAAATCCTAATGGACCTGTTAATAAAGCTACCCATCTATTTCCTGTAGCTCCTTTAGGGAGCAGGGGCAATTCAAGCTCCTTTTTACCTGTCTTGCCTAGTTTTCTAGAGAGATCCATTATCTCAGATTTCTTTGAAAATTCAGTCCCAAACACAGAATCAAATTCTTTCATCATTTCTTTGGTAGGCTGTCTGCTGGCGTTCTCAGATGTTCTTAAAAGACTAAAAGCCCTTTCAACAGCCTTCTCTTTATCGTTGCCTAACTTACCTTTCATTTTATCAACAGTCTGTAATTTCTCTGCATACTCACCCATTAACGGTTGCCATTCTTTGGGAGCGCTTTTTGTTAAATTATCAGCCATCTTTCGGCGAACCCCTAAAAAAGCGTCATCCATTAAAGCTTTTTCGTCTGCCGTAAAACTAATACTTTGGTCTAGATCCATTCGCATATCACGGTATTTCTTAGCTGATAGTTTTTTACCTCCATACCTCTTTTCAGCGTCTTTGGCCCATTTATCAATCTTTTTGTTGAATGCTGATACAACCGGGCTAGCTTCTTCAGCTTTTTTCTGTGCCTTGATAGCCCCTATAAACGAATCCATTTCAATAGGCTTCATTTCCTGCAAAACAGCGTTTACTTGTTTTCTCTCAGGTAGATTCTTAGCTACATTAAAAACCTTATCAGCCATTTCTTTAGCTGCTGGTAACTCCTGATTCCAGGCCCCTTGCAATGCCTTTTTACCATCTTTGGTTCCCCACATCCTCAATGCTTCCTCTGGAACGGTCCCTACTTCTTCTGCAATACTTCCTGCTAATTTTCCGGGGGCCTCTACTGCTTTCTTTGCAAAAGGCTTCCCAAGCTTCAATACATTCTTAAGCCCACTTGCAATCACACTAGGGTCTCCGCCAATATCAAACATCAAATCCCCTGCTGTTCTAAGGGCTCGTAACTGACCATTCCCTGAACGTCTAGGGTCTAACAAATATTTATCAGGGTCATTCTCGTCTAGTTGGTCGGTCCAGTGACCTTGGGAGTATTTCTGCTGCATCTGCTGGGCATGTTGTTCATTACTTTGCATGCCCCTGTCTAGGAAATCTCTAAATTCTGTTCTAGCACTATTCCATACATTTGATTCAGGGTCATTCATTTCCCCTTGCCCCGTGATAGCTCCAAGTGCTCTTGTAGGAGCTTGAAATAAATCCCCAACCATTGAACCCAATACACCCATTGTACTGCCATCGAAAGAGGTAGGAGACTGCCCACCATGCTTTTGATATAGGGTAGGGAACAACATCTCTGACAAAGATGTCTCCTGCTGTTCTGGAGCTACTTGAGAAACATCAGCAGGGACGGCCTGAACAGCCGTTTCTTGTTCCAGCTTTCTTTTCGCTTTAGCTCTTAACCTTAACAAATTTATTGGGTCTGGCATGTTATTCTCCTAAATACCTTAAAAGCTCTTGCTCTGTCATCGTATCAATATCTTCATTTGTGATCACTGGGGAGTTCAAATGCTCCGCTTCAAACCCTTCAATAGCGTCTTGGTACTTATCCATTATCCCGGCCACTTCCAGTAAAATATCTTTTTTCTTCTTTACGCTTACACTGTCATTATCTAATGAACCCAAAGCATTCTGTAAAACATCAAGCTCTTTCTGAGACAGTGCGCCAAATCCAGTTGAGCCAGTTGCGCTTTCAGCCTTTAACTGAATCATTGTACCGATAGCGCCCATCGCTACCAAGTTATCCAAGTCAGCTTGCAAGTCTTTTCCTTTAGTAGCAAAAAGAGGGGTTTCCTTACCACTAGGCAAATACTTACCCGCTCCAGTAATGAGTCTCAAATCAGGGCTGTTTGCTATGGCTCTAGCTTTTCTGCTAAAGCGTGAAAACTTATCAATAGCGTTCTTGTTCTTCATTTTCATTTTTTTATGAACAGCTATATTTTTGTCTTTTTGGTCCAGCCATTTCTCACCAGCAATTTTAGTCTCTTGAACGGTTTTCGCTATATCCGCTTTCTCTTTTGCCCTGCCTTTAGGTTTAATACCAGTTCCTTTTAATTCCCCGGATTTTGAGCCTACTGTGTATATCTCATCCTCACCGGCAACAGTCTTATAAGTCTCACTTTGAGATAGCTGCTTTCCGGTCTTAGGATCTCTGGCTGGTTCAATATTCCCGTCTTTGTCTTGAAGCCAGACCATCCCATTAGCGTAAATAGTTCTTACCCTCGCTTGTGTCCCACTCTTGCCTGTCTGGCTCCCCATGTAATTTAATTGAGTTACCAAATTAGGGTCTAATTTATTGTCTTCATCAGTTACCTGATACTCCAGCATTGCCCTATTAATTGGAAGTTTCTCATCCAAAGCAGAAGATTGAAAATTCCTGAATGCCTGTGCCGGATTGTCTGAGGTAGTAACACCCCTTGCCAACTCACCCACTCGAAGCCGTTTTTGCTTATTTAATTCAAAAACCGCCTTGTCACTTTCAAACTTAGCCTTCTTCCTTGCCTCTACTGCCTGCTCAAACTTCCCCGCTTCTGTGAAATATCCTTTTGCCTTTAACTGAGGGATAGCTGTCATAGGGTTGCCCCCACTACGCATCATTATTTCCTTAACCTCAGCCTCAGCCTCAGCCTTCTTCTGCTCTTGTGATAAAGTAAGGTCTGCCAGTGATTTTTGTATTCTATCCCTTCTAGCTACTGCAAACTGATTCAAAGGACTTAAATCAAGCTGTGTCTGTGGTTGAAACTGCTGTGTATTCCAATTAACTGCCATTTTTACCCCGTGATTGCCTTGTATGCTCCTGCACCCTGAGCAGCGGTATTAAATACATTATTTACTGAATTGCGTGTGGTCATTGCTCTATTTGCATTTGCGTTGCCCACTCCAAGAGCTGCATTTGCCATTGAGTCACCCATGCCCTGTTGCATATTCGCTAGATTAATCTGTGATCCATATCCTTGGTCAGCTAGTCCAGCCATTAAATTAGCATCAAAAGCGTTTTGACCGGCAAACATATTATAATTCTGCTGGTTCGCTCCAAGATTAGCACCATAGCCGAATTGCCTGTCATCCTGACCCATCTGCTGACCCTGCCAATAATCCTGATTAGCATAAGCGTTTGCCTGGTCACTCTGGCCCATATCAACACCAGTGCCAAACTGATAATTTCCTTGGTTGAAGGCATTTGCTTGGTTGCTCTGGTTAGCTCCAAGGTTAGCACCAAACTGAAATTGATTCTGTGCAAATTGGTTTCCTTGATTCGCCTGATTAGCATCCATTCCCGCACCAAACTGATAATTACCTTGATTAAATGCATTCGCCATGTTTTGCTGTTGAGCGTCTAAGCCTTGACCAAATTGATACTGCCCTTGATTAAAAGCATTCTCTGCCCCTGTCTGATTAGCACCAAAGCCCCTATCTTGTTCAAAGGCCCCTCTAGCTCTATTATATTGATTACCATAGTCTTGCGCTGCTGCTCCTGTCACATAATCAATAGTGTCTTTATCCCTTCCGGCTCCAAACCTAGAGCCTTGAGCTGAATGTTGGCTACCTATGGCTGTCATAGCCTTGTTAATTTGATTCTGGAATCCTGGTGATTCTTGGTAATCAAAATCAAAATTCCCTGCGTCAGCCCTTTGGAATTCTGGCCCTTGCTGCCTACTAAACTGCCCGAATGTTGGATCTGCACCCCTCTGGAATGCGTTAAACTGTGGCCCTTGTCCAGGGTCAAACTGGTTAAACTGAGGGTTCCCTTGCCTCTGGAATGCATTAAACCCCGGCGCTTGATTTCCCCCTGCCCCCTGCATATATTGGTTATAATCAGACTGGCTTATCTGCCCACCTTGCAAAGCAGAGTTAAGGCGGTTCATATCTAACCCGTTGCCTTGTTGCTGTGGGTTATACTGCCCTGTCTGGAAGGCATTGGGGTCAGTTCTGAAATCACCACCTTGAACAGCTCCCCTATATGAATTATAGTCATCCATGCCGGGGCCAGCTAAACCACCCATAGTGCCTAGAGCCATATCTCCGTATTGCTGGACGTAGCCTTGTGCCCCTCTAGCCGCTTTTTGCTGCTCCCTGGCTGCTCTGGTATCTGCCATAAAATAATCGCCTACACCACCGGCGATATTATCCACTATCCCGAAATTTTCATTTCCAAGTAAACCGCCTGTAGCAGCTCCCAGAGTAGCACCGCCTACTGCTTTTATTCCATCCCATATTCCCATAATATTACTCCTTGTAAAACCCTGTAACAACCTTCATTGTGGTGGTGTTGTATAATTCCTCAAGCTCTAAAGCAGTCTTACCACTTAAATCACTTGATTCTGTATATCCTTTTGTAGTCAAAGCTGTATGCTGCCATTCATCATAACAAACCTTAAAACTATCACCTTTCTGCATTAATTTCATATTCAATCCGTTGTCAAATACCCACAAAAACCAGCCTCTACACTTACCGATCCCCCTGCTGGAGCAGTAGCGAATATCACTACATCAGCGGGGCCAGAAACTTTCTTAATATTCTCAAATTTATGCTGGTAAGGAATTCCACCCCCTAATCCAGTTACACCATGAAGTTTGCGTTTAGCCCCCACAAATGAAGTGGCTACATCGTCTACCCCTGTAAATTGGTAAATCTCTGAATCTAAATTACGAGTGCTTGAAGCGTCATTTGACAGCCAGTAACATTTCATGTGTAAAGTCATTCCAGTAGGAACGGTATAATGAGACTGTTCAGTCTGCCCTTTTCCAAGCTCAATCTGTGCCTGTGTACTACCAGCACTTGATACTCTGATTGTAATAGTACCCTCATTATTCCCTCGATAAGTACCAGTCTGTTTAACAAAAGCCCTATTCACCCTGAAAAAACTCGCACTAGTAGCTGTACTAGCACTAGCCCCGGCCATAGTAATATCTTCAGATACAGCGTTCCAGCTACCATCCACCCCTTCAACAGTGATTATCTGAGCACCAGAACCAGCAGCAGTGTCATTCCCATCACTAGAGATAGCCTCTAAAGTAGCCGCCACTGAAAGGGTAGTGCGGTCCGTTGAGACCGTCCAAACCTCTTCAGTTGTGTTTGTGGCTATACCCCCATTACGCCCGAATTTCTCTACATTCGAAGTGCCTGTTTCATTTCCAAGGCTTACCTCAAGAGCGTAATCTGTTGCAAAACTTCTTCCTGGCATTAATACCACCCATCTGTGCTATCGTACATAACTGCTAAATCCTGACCATCTGTCAGGCTGAAATTCGAATTAACCCCTATTAAATGCTCACTACCATTCGGGGCTACTGTAAGAGTGTTACCGCTTGAACCAGTATTCCTTATAATATATTCTTGTGAGTCTACTCCAGCCGGTAAGGTCACGGTATAGGCTCCTGCATCTGTATTACAGAATACTTCATGATCCGCTGCAAGAATAGTGTAAGTGGTTGTTACCCTAGTTTTCTTCTTTATCCTGCCAGCCTGTGAAATTAAATCACCAACAACAACAACATCAGAGTCAAAGCTAAATTGTGATTCGTCTTCCAGCCAAGTCAGTACCCCGTCACTGGTTTCGCCATTAAAAGTTAAGGTATAATCAACCCCGGCAACTCCGCTGCCTATTGTTGTATTATTAGGTAAAAGGGCGTTTGTTGAATACTGCCAAACAATAGTGTCCTGCGCCCATGCGTAAAGGGTTACACCTGAAAGTATTGTTACTGACGCATTAGTGGCCACCCCTTCAAAATTATCTCCAGCAGCAGGGAATATCTGGAGACTGTTGGCCCCATTATTTTTTATGCTGATATAATCAGCCGCTATAGCTATATCTAAAGTAATAGCATCTCCATTATTAGCTACTGTTGCTACTTCATTAAAACTTTTTGTTAAAGCGTAACCCCCCGCCTGAGTTTGAGTTGTTCCAGCTGTTATTCCTGATTCTACGTTAAATTGATGGTGCAAAGACCATCCGCTATTTCCGTTATAAATAACATTTTCCGCTGCTCCAGGTTTTATAGTTACTGTGTGCCCGTCCTGTAAAGCAAAGAGAACATTCTCAACGGCCCCGCCATTTACAATAGTAGTTACATCACCTACAGTGAAAGAGCCTGCATTAAAAGAAATTACCCCGTTAGACCCTTTAGAGTCAAAATCAATGTTAAAAATATCAGCTTCTTTATTTCTTCCTGTCAGGTTAGCTGATAATGCGCTAGTTCTAACAACCTTTTGATTATTATAGAAAAGACCTGAATCACCCAAACCGCTAACAGTAATAGGATCACCACCCAAATGCTCTACAAATATTGTGCCGTCTGGACTCCTGCCAGCACTCAACACTCTAATCATAGCCCCTTTGGGAATTATAATGTCTGTTATATTGCTATTAGATATAGTATTGCCTAATCTAAAAAAATTAAATGTTGGGTTCGACAAATCAAATGTTATGTTATGGGCTCCATTATTAACAATTGTAAAATCAAATAATACAGATGTAAGAGTATCAGGCATTGTGTAAACAGCATCTGCTGAAATAGAGGGGCAGGATATTTTAGCCCCTATAAAAGAATCATCAAGCGCAAGAGCAAGACTTTCATTTCTATAGTTGTCGGCGAATGAGTTCCCGAGGGAAATCGTGTCTTTGACCTCAATTCTAACCGTATACCCGACAGTCGTGCTCCATCTATTTGCAAGCTCTCCACCGAAAAAAGATATATTTGTTCCAATCCTTGTGGCTATAGGAAGCATGGTTGCCACAAGTGATCCCGTCACATAAAGTTTGCTGCATTGTCCTACAATTAGATTGCCCAATATAAGTGAGTCAATTATTCTGATGAGAGATGATTCTCCAGAAGGATAGGCGGGTTTATTCGTGTCTTGAGTGCTATCAATCGTTATACCTACAGTTGCGCCACTAGGGAAAGAATTAGAGGCACCTCTTATATATAAGCTCTCCATCTTGCATTCGACAACATTTAATAAATACATATACTGATTAGCAGTACTACATCCAGTGACTCCACAATCCTCAAAGACTATGTTTTTCATGCCTATAGTCACCTCAGACCCATCCAAGTACCACCCATAATCCCATAATCCTTCACCCCCACCAGCGGAACTCTGGGAGGCTCCCACGGCATGAACACTAGTAAAATAAGCCCACCCCGGAGTATTTGAACTATCAACCGACACCATGCGGACTGCGGCACCACCATTCTGCCCCGGCCCCTTATATATCCATATATCAGACATTCTGAACTCTGCGCCCTCTGTTCCTGTTACACCATTATTTCCGCTATAGCTAATCCCATCTCCAATGTGATCACAAAATAACTTACAGCCTTTTTGGCTTACACTTCCAACTGTTCCATCAGAATATATTGATATTCCATTAGTAACATTTAAAGTGGACGCAAGTCCATATGCCCCCGCGGGTACATAAACACCCGAACCTGTTTTGCCTAAAGAATCTATTGCTGATTGAAAGGCTACTGAATTATCAGTCCCCGTTCCAGTTGCTCTATCCCAATCAGGCAGAGCCCCCCACCATTGAGGAATAGAGCGGCCCACGCTTCCACTAGAAAATACTACAGTCACATCAGAGTTAAAAGCAAGATTCAGCCAAGCATCAAATGACCCGTTAAAAGTGATTTCATAAGCCCCACTAAATAAACCGCCTGTCCATACTTTAACAGAGAAATTAGAGGCTATTGATAAATTTGAAGTCATTGTTACGGTTCCTACCACAACAAGCTCTGCTTTCCCAGACCCTACTGTCGAAATAACTCCATTAAGCTCGGTTAGGTTATGTATAAAATAAGTAGATCCTATATTTAATACCCCGCCTACGGTAACATTCCCTGAAAAATCAGGATTAGTGCTTAACTGTTCAAAAAACATATCCCAAGCGTAGGTAGGCTTTCCAGGCATGACGGTCTTAGGAGATCCGTTAACCTCTATAAGCACATTCTCTCTAGGAACGATCATCCTATCTCCGCAAAGGCGTTAAGGATGGTAAAAGCTGTAGGTTCTGAATAAGTCACCCTCCAGACTCTTTCTCTGGATTGTCCTAAACGGTTTTTCTTTAATCGAGTGCTATACTTACCAATCTTCCCGGCATTTAAATACTGTTTCTCTCCCCAAGTGTAACCGCCATCATTACTAATCTCTAACATCACTAATGGATCACTACCCTGCCCTGTTGCGAGTGCAGCACCATTCTCTACATCTAGTTGGAAGCTAGAATAGTACACCCTTTCAAGCGCATTCCAGTGAGTCGGGCTTGTCCGGTTTCTGATGATAGCAGCCCCATTATCAGTATATGTGGTCTGGGATACTTCATAAACGTCATTAGTAGACCAATCGCCAAAGTAATTCTTTCCATTAAAGAATACTTGCATCCTTGCTCTGTGCCTCTCATCAATACTAGTAGATGGATTCCTGTATAATTTCTCATGCCATAATCTGGTGGAGGTATCATATACCCAAGTCTTATTCTCACTAGGAAAGGTTAATTGATAGAATTCATGCCCATCCTGCTGGAAACAAAGCCCCTCAGCGTCATTCGTTGTAGTATATCCATGAATCTCTCTTTCAATAGGTACTGTAGAGATCGACACCGCATCAAATCCCTGGCTCATATATACCTTTCCGAATCCCTGCGCACTCCCTCCCAACCAAAACACATTACTGCCATTCTGAGTCAAACTATCTGGAGCGTGTAAGCCTATCTCATGATAAGTTCCTTCAATCCTTAAGAATTGATTATTTGAATTCCCAGTATTGTAGTGTATTTCATAACTCTGTGACCCAAATAACCATAGCTTCCTGTCAGATACGATAAGCCCATTAATAGGGTCTGTGGTTCCTTCTTTAGTAATTGTATTAGCAGCAGGCCAATCAGTGGGAGTGTCAAGAGTAGAGTAAAATGCAAATAAGGTATTCGGTTTATTAACAATGTAAAACCCGTCTAATATCCCGCAAAAGCTCCCGCCTGGATAATCGGCATCTGTTATCTGTGTGGCTGTGGTAGTGCTTAAATTCCATGTATAAGCATCTGTTGTTCCATCGGCTATTAACAGAGAAGTCTGATTATCTGCCATTCTGACAATCGTTGAAGAATTCGGTAAATCCCCGGTAGATAATGAAAATACATTTGTAGGGGTTCCGGTTGTGGCTACTGTTTGAACTTGTGAGCCTTTTACTGCAAATAGAATTCCTGTTGATGACACATATAATCCACGGTTCTGCCCTGCACCATTTAAAGAGGCAAAGGCTAAAAGTCCGTGAGTGCTTCTTAAGCTAATCGGGGTCTTTGCATTGGGGTCGGAATATGACTCAGGATACATGTTAATGCACCTCTGTGCGCTTATATCAAGAGCGTCCATTTTGTAGGATTGACCACAGAAAGGAAGTTTAATCACAGAAACAAGCTCCTATAATTATCATAATTGCCATAATCATCAAATAAACCCTCTAAACCGGTATTCATTTTGGGTCTGTCATTTGAATTCACACGTTTAATCCATGCTAGTTTTCGGGCTGCTAATTGCTGAACAAGCGGAAAAGTTTCTCTAATCTTATATTCCGCTGAAATCTGAACCGCTAAATTGTATTTAATAGCTGATATATACCCAGGGGGAAGGTCAACAGAAGTGGATCCGGTTGCTATACTCCCAATAGTGGCCCAAGTCTCCAGATAAAGAGTAAACGCCGTGTCTGGAACAGGGTATAGATTAGCCACTGTAAGTGGGTATTCCTCCCTATAATACACATACTGGGGGTAGCTGGTCTGTAAGGTCTTTTGAATGATTTCACTATACCTGTCATTACTAATCATCTGAACAGGGTAATCGTTATTATTAGAATCTCTTACCCAAGTCTTAGTTATTCTGACCGGCCTAGTGCTGTTATCCCCACCCGTACCAAATGTATATGTGCCTGTAGCTGGAGTGAGCACTTGACTTAACTGCACTTTATTGGTTTGCATATACCCCTGCAAAGACCATTCATCTAGTAAATCATTCAATGCTACTAATCCATCTGCTGCCATATTAGGATCAAGGGCGTTCTCACCAGCCTCTATCACCCCTAAAAGCCTTAAGCTGGCTTTAATAATTGCGTCTGCTGTCTCAGCCATTTTTTATTTTCTCCCGGTTTCTTTTCCTTGTGGCCGCTGCTTTTTGACCCCTAGTAAGCGTAGGCACTCTTTCCTCATTTTCCGGTATGCTCTTTGTCTCAGTTTTAACTTCAGTAGCTTCCAAATCTTCATCTTTAGCCTCCAAGGCTCGTAGAATCTCTTTATCAGTACCTTTGCGCTTTTCGTTTATCTCAGGGTTCCAGTGGGATTCATAACCTTTTAAACCTGCCTCATACTCTTCTTTTTCATTATGAACTTTAATTGCCGAATCCCTTTTTCCTGGTATTCTAACACTTCTAGGGTACTGTCTCATCTCATCTCCTTTTGTAATATCACTCTTATCTCTGTGGGCGTTGTTTCTGTGTGAGCTATCTTCCAAGGTTTCGGCTTGTATACTTGGTAAGATTCTTTTTCTGGGTCAAGATACCAAAACATTAAATGATTAAATTCTATCATGTGAGTAGGGTCCATCTTATAAGGTAAGCCTATAGGAACCCGAATATCTATACCCCCACCAACTTGAACCACCCTCCAGCATTCATCCATTATCTCAAAGAACTTCCAAGGTTTCATGTGCTCCATTACATGACTAGCATTAATCGTATAACACTGCTCATCCTCAATTGGCCAGGGGATATTTTCAAGGTCATGCACGTAATCCACCCCTGGTAAATCACGATTATCCATGCCCTGATAACCTTCTTTCTTTTTATCGGAACACCCAATATCAAGATTAATAGTTCCCTTTAGCATACAAGCTCCCTATTCTTACGGCCTTTTAGATGTTTGAAATAGTTCCCTTTATAATTCTTCTGGCCTTCATGCCCCATGTCAATATTCGGATAACACCATACAGGAATTCCAACGCTAAGGCATAAATCAGAGAAATAATAATCTTCAGTCTTCCATTGACCCTCTGTATACTCACATTGATAGTAGGCATACCCATTTTTCCCTGCCCCATCTGATTTAATCTCTGGGTGCCGCTTCTGTATCTTTTCAAATACCGACCGGGTTTGCATTGTAAATGCCCCGCCTATGTGCTGCATTTTGATAATTACATCTTCTTCCTTCTCTCCTGCCTCACCTATTGGCTGGCCATCTAAGCTCATTAATTCCCCGGCAAATTCAATATCATCTAATTTTTTCCTTCCTATCCCTGCTATGAATTCTTTTTCTTTTAAAAGCATCTCTAAAGGGGCTTCAGGATTCCAGCTCATATCACTGTCAATCTGCCATAAATGAGTGCATTTACTCTGCATGAACTTAGTGACAAGCAGATTTCTTGATAAATCCACAAAGCAACTATTAAGGGTTTTGGCAAAGAAAAACGGTATATCTAGTTCCCTTAGCATGATACAGCTTTCAATTAGGGATGTAGTGTAATCCATTGAGCACTGGTTATCTAATGTAGGCGTACCAATTAATAAAGAGACTTTCCCTCTCAATGGTTCATATCTGACCGTCTCCTTCAGTCGTGCGAGATCGGGAGGTTTTACCCCCCCGAAATCACCTATTCTCAAGTGCTTAATCCAAAGCTTGACAGTATCTGCGCATTGACGTTAGCCAATGAAGCGGCACCGATAGCAATAGAATGAATACTTGCGACAAGAGCAGAGCCCGAAGTAGTCGGATCGATCTCCGGCGCTGCGGTTCCTGCTGTCTGTTGAGTAATCGGGGTCGCCCCCAAGAAACTAATCAGATCGGTTGAGGCAGTACCTAAACGTGTACCGCTTGGCCCCTCATCTGAAAGTTCTTTTACTCCTGCTGCGTTTGTAGCCATTTTATGACCTCCTTTAAGTTA
>Ga0255047_10001562_pt1 | contig 16417 bp, 24 predicted proteins | sample JV7_2_1_MG_FD_183640 | JGI IMG/M metagenome (GOLD analysis project Ga0255047, IMG submission 183640) | Seawater microbial communities from Jervis Inlet, British Columbia, Canada - JV7_2_1 | ecosystem: Environmental > Aquatic > Marine > Inlet | place: Canada: British Columbia | collected 2016-10-06
CGTGTAGCCTGGCCTGCGTAGGCGCTACCCAGATATCGGTTGAAGTCGCTCCGTCCGCCCCGTCCCATACGTCCGTCGGCACGCCACTGTTGCAATCCAGCGCCTCACCAAATTTGTTAATCTTAGCATATCCTGGGACATTGCCAAGAGCGACTTCAAGACTGAATTTCTTTGCATCTGTAAAAGACATTTAGTGAATCCACCATTCGCTACCGTCGCACTCAATAATCCGCGCCGTATATTGAAAAGCAATTACCTGCGTCGTCTGATCGTCTATCGTTTCACTTCCGTTACCATCTATCGTCACAGTGTTCGACGTTGTGTCTATTTTTTTTATGTAATAGACAAAACCTGCCGATGAAGCCGCCGCTGGAAGGGTTATAGTCACCGCCGCGCTTGAAGCATCTACACGCACAAACCGATCTGTGGCATCCAGCGTAGTGTCTGAAGTCACGGTGCCTGAGCGCGTGCCCGTTGAAAACCCATTCGGCCCCATGTAGACATCAAGTCCATCTACCTCCGCATCATGGTGGTAGTCGTTGTACTTTTCCAGCAAGAGATTCAGGTGAAACCGTAAGTTCGCATCGTCCAGAATCTTCTCAAGAACGGAAACAGGCATCAGGCCACCTTCCGGCCCGGAACAACCTTGTACCACAAATCCACGCGGCGGATGTCGCACCGGTGTGACGCCGTGGCATCTTTAAGCTCCAACTCTATAAACTCACCTACACGATGCGCTGGAAGATCATCGGGCGTAAATCGCTGCGGGAAAGTTTCAGCAGACGCGCCAGCGTCCGTAACGGTATATGTCATTGTGGTTGCTGTGGCGCCGTCTATACTTACATCTATGGTTATGGTTCCCGCAACATCCTGCCGGGCCGCATAGATATCTACAAACTGAAGCTCAAACTCACCACCAGGGCCAGCAAGAGGAATGTGGCCGGTTTTAAATGAAGCGGTAAAAGCTGTGCCATCATCATTGGTTTCATCAGATTCCATACGAAAAACTTTGCCGTTGGTGACAGCTCCGATAGCATATTCTGACGGAACCCCCCCGGCCCTACTGGTAGGGGGGGAAATAACCCTTATAGCATCAGACGCGCCAAAAGTATTTATTGACCATTGATTAGTTCTGTAATGATAATTCCATTCTTCTGCCGTTGTTGGGAAAAATATTTTGTAAATGCCGTAATAGTCATCCCAAGAAGCCGTGGCTAAACCTATCTCTAAGTAGTTCAAAGAATTAAAGCGTCTTTTCATCGAGCGACTTAAAACATTTGTGGCTCTAGCGCCATCAAATTGGTAAATGCCATCATAACAAATCCACCAGAGAAAGTTGTCAACTTCGTAAAATGTAGACCCCACTATCCCACGTATGTCTATAACTTCTTTGAATCCGAAAGTGCTGGAAGTCGTTCCTACAAGCACATGTAACGTAGAAAAAGAGGCTATATACAAATTGTTGCGCCACACGCGCATCCCCCTAATCCCTGTTGACAGCGTTCCAGTGCCACCACCAGGAACCCGTAAATCCTGTACCCCTGAGCCCACACCATAGAAGTCATCGTCATCGCCGGTCACGGACCATCTAACTCTATCCGCATAGGTTGTTCCACCTTCTTTAGTATTCCCGACAAAAAGTTTATCCAAGAAGAACTCAACCGCGCCAGCCTCAGACCAAGGATTTGAAGCGTCATCATCTGAACCATATTTCGTCATGTTCCCCGTCAATCCTTCCAAAGCAAAAACACCAGACGCAATATTGGCGAAGTAGACTCGCGGGTCACCGGATGTATTTATCCCCCATGCGATATTGTAAGGAAAAGTGTCAGCGCCGGTTTGTGCTGCCCCGGCAGTTGCCCAAGCAGACGCTTTAAAAGCCTGGTAGTAAAAACGATCATCACCAAGAGCAACAAGGAATTTATTCGCCACCACCGCAAGATCACCACGCAAAGTAGTCGCAATCGCGTTTATCCTGGTTTCAGGGATATCAGGTGAGGCATTAGTTGAACTGTCGGCTATGCCAAACCGTTTCCGGAAAGCCCCCTCATCCGACAAATCCACATTCTTCAACTCAACGAAGTTCGGAGGAACAACTTTATCATTCGAGAGCGTCGTGTTCATCGTCGCCCCAACGAATTCTATGCTGTATTGCTTTAATCCCTGATTAGGCATTTATCTGTTCCTGTAATGTGCCGGATCCAAAATAGGAAATCCCCGATCGCTGCGAGACCTCCGGATAGGACGGCCACCGCCTACCACAACCGGCGTATTTGATACCACATCCATAGACCGTTGTACCTGCGCGATATCCTGTAAAAACTCCGGATTTGTCGAGTAATCCACGTCGCCCGTAAAATCGCCTTTAAACCCTTGTGCCAGTTTGTAGGCCCACTTCAAGACTATGCGGTGATACTGAGGGTCATACGGTGGTGTATCGCCCTCTTCCACCAATGGGGTGAAGCGCGGCCTGTACGGATATCTGATAGAACTCCCTATAGGAATGGGGTAGAGATCTACATACTGAAAAGACATAGACCGTACCTCTTGCGGTATCACTGCAACTATGCGTGCGCCGGGATCTACCATGACAAGGAGTGTATCTGTGGAATCCCACTCTTTAGTGACGTTGTAGATCTTGGTAAACTTCTTGCCGCTCTGCACTTCCGTAGTAGCATCACTGGCATGCGTAGTTATATCATTCCGCCGGACAACACCATCATAGTTCTCATTGTCAAAAAACGACTCCCCCTCAACACGGACAATTTTCGATCGATCATCTGTTCCATTGTCGGCTGCCATCTTTATACGCACAACACTCCCCGGACTCTGTAAATCTGTAGAAATAGTGTTGCCGGCAGTTATCGTACACACGGTTATCAATCCAGCCACGGTCGTTGTCGGCAACGCACTATTTGCTGCCGTGCTATTCGAGGTGACAGTAATCGTCCCGACTGCCGCTGACGCCGCTACAGGACTTTGTGTGACATCCTGGTAGTCATTTGTGGTTAATACGCCTGTAGAGACATTGCCGGTCATCGTCACGGACTCTGAGGTCGCTTGTCCATCTACCAAGCCATACACCGTAACTGCCTGTGTATCACTCGTAGAATCCGATACCAGCCTGAGCTTGCTCGCCGGCTGACGGCTTATCCCTGCCCGTTCCCGCAAAGTATACATCGTAGGTGTTCCCGAAGCTGCTGGACGCACCACATGGCCATCGAAGATCATGCCGTCTACTTCATCAATTACCGTCTGCTGTTCCATGTCGTGCCACGGATTTAGCAACTGGCCGGCATCCGGATGTAAACCATACCTCATGCGCCCCGACGTAGTACGCAAAATCCCCTGGCGCACCTCCGAGGCAAGATGCAACGACATACCCTGGATCACGTCGTTTATTATAGATTTCGTCCGCGCCACCGTTGAGGTTGATGTGTCGCCTATCCTTGCGCCCACCTCATCGTATATCTCTTTAAATGTCATCGTATTCCTCGCAGAGAGAGTATTCGTCTATCTCTTGGTTCCGAGGTTTCTGAAGGCCTGGATCTGAAGCTCTCACAGTCTTTATCGGCTTCAACCATACCGCCATTTCTACACACACATTCCACAGGTGCTCAGTCAAAAAATGCCTCATCCGGCGATTTATATACCAATGATTCAAAAGACTTTCATCCTGGTAGAGATGCATAATAATTTTAAGTTCCCACAATGCAGGACGGCCCATGTGGCTAGGGTTATTCGTATCATCACCCGGCATTCCAAGCCAGAAAAATAGATGCTCAGGAACAAGTCTCTTGTGATCCAGATCGGCCAAAGAATGAGAATGACGTGGATGCGGAAACCGAAGCAGCATACTGCCCTCGGGATGGATACAACGATTAGCCTCCTCAAAAAAACCGAGAGGATCGGGCAAATGCTCAAGCATGTGAGACGCATAGACATTTTTAAACACGCTATCCCCATACGGCCATTTCTCCTGAGCATCGAAAGTCTTACTATTATATTTCGTATCAGTCACATCGCTATTTATCCATCCCTCCAACGGCCTGGAACCACAGCCAACATTTATAGACGCCAACCGGTCTATGCCCTCATTGTACGGAAGCTCTAAAGGGATATCATCCTCATGCATAACAAGCGCCGTCGTATGTGGTTGATAAAAAATAGGAGTTATGTTCATTGTGTACCCTTCGCAGGCATAAGCCACACCAGTTGCTCAGAGCAGATGTTGAGCAAAGAACGCACGCACCAATAAGCAATTCTGTCTGGACAATACCACCGCGTTAAAAACCTGTATTCATCCCGTATTCTATGGGCGATTATCTGAGGAAACCATAGTGGATTGTCTTCAGCGATCAGCTCAAGATCACGCGTGCCCTCTGGTATTAATGCGAGTCTCACAAAAAAATCCTCATTGTACGGTCTGCGATGGTTTAATGGTGACATCGCCGTATCATGGTACGCATGGGGCACGATCACCAGAAGGCAACCCCCAGGCGTTAAACACCGGTGCGCCTCATTCAAAAACCCCTGCACATTATCGAGGTGTTCCAAAACGTGAGAACAGAAGATGTTCCGCAGACTGCCGGTCTCAAACGGCCACACCTCTTGACAGTCCATCGTCACATCAACATCTTGTACACTGACTATATCCGCGTTTATCCATCCATCATTTTTTATAGGCCATTTTCCACAGCCTACATTCAAGGTCTTCATCGCTTCTGTTCCCAATGGTGAGGGCAAATAATACATTGGTGTGTCCGCCTGAGTGATACAGGCATAATCTATCCGTCCGTTGTTCCACATTTTTCCTACATCAAATTTCACGCCGGAACCTTTGCTTTAATCACGGACCCCCTACCTTCGGACTCCCCGATTACGTAACCACACGCCTCAAAATCCACCGCCTGTATCTTCCTGCGGTAATCGTGTATAGAGGTGTACGTCACATCCACCTGCGCGCAATGAACGGAACTATCCACCCACACATCAATTTCCGCGTCTTTTACGTGTGAATAAAAGTATGTATCCTGGCCGTACCCGGTTTTTTGCCCCGTTTCTTTATTCCATCCCTCTTTAAGATCGAACCACGGCTGCTCCACCTTTTCAAAGACTTCACGCTTAAACAGGACACACCCGAAACCAGGACAATGAACTTTGAATAATGAATCCTCCGGAAACATAGCCACCGGAAACATACCGTGTATCTGCGTATAGACGTTCTTCTCTGCCGTCATATAAAGACACGGCTGTCCGGCGCCCTGACGCAAGAAATACACGCCAGCACATATATCCTTATCGTGTTTCAGCAGTGCCGGAATTGTCCAGAACGGAAGCATCATATCCATTTCCGTCCAGAAAAGATGCGTACAGTCAGTAGCCAGAAATTCCTTCACCAGAGTATTCGACGCCGTATGCAGGTACATCTTGTCCGTAACACCAACAAGAGGAATCTCGCCCAATTGATGCATAGTCAAAAACCGGGACGCATAGGAAGCCACCGCCACATGATTTTGATATACCCCAGAATGCACAGGCCCATAGATAGGCATCGCCCAGGCTACCTTAACGTCCGGCATCTCAACAAGGTCTTCGGGCGGATCGTTCCACACCACCATGCCCTCTGTTTCCTTCTCATTGGAATCCGTTACAATATTATCCAAAAGGTCCATGCTCCTGTTTTGTTACCTGTGGGATTTCATCGCTCACCTTCTCAAACCGGAATGTCCACGGGAAAAAGATCACCCTGATTTCTTCGAATAAAGACAGGTTTGTAGGATTCACCCGCCCACCACCGCATTTAGAGCAACCCGTTCCCGTTTTAATATGCATCCAGGTTATCACACCTCGACAACCCTGGCACCTATAAAACGGAAACTGTATCGTTGCATCGTAATCGCCATAGTGCTTGCGTACCTTCCTGTCGGACCATCCGAAAATTTTCAGCTTAATCTTTTCCCACATGGACATTCCTCCCGGTTTACATGGCTGCGATGTACACGCCGACTGAAATCGTTGCCGACGCTGAGGAGGACGCCACCGACGCCGCCAGAGCAACCTTAATGTGCTGCTGCGTAACCGCTGCGGTCGATGCCGTGGTTGTCGCCACCGTTTGAAGATTGTTACCGGCGGTTGAACCAATCAGAGGCAAGCCCGCTGCCTGTGACGTGTCGGTCTGAAAAACAATCGAACTCGAACGATACCCGTAGATCTGGCACAGGGTATAACTACCGGTAACAGAAGCCATAGACGCATCCATAAGGCCCACCAGGATATGTCCAAGGCTGGCATCGGCCTGCTGTACCAGAAGCCCATTAGCATCCGTACCGGTCTCCCATACAACCGCCGCATCGATGGGCAGAGTTGCCCCCTCACCGTTATCCACGATCATGAGCACCTTTTCCGCATCCGTCCGATTTATACGTTGGGTAATCATTTTTTATTCTCCTATTCAGGTATCACTAAGCCTGAGACATACGCCACAGGTATGATAGGTCTATCCACCGCCATAGCCATCACAGGTCCAGTTCCCATCCATGCCATCAGACGTAACAATCACCACTGACGAAGCCGCAGCATTATCGCCGACGATCTTATCCGTGACAGTCGCCTTTGGCACATCCGTTCCCAGGTGACTGGTGGGCAGAATGTTGAAATTCACGATATTCGAAACGCCGGGGTTTATCGTTCCACCACTGTCCGTAGAACCATTCGAAAAAGTTCCCCACGTTCTACGCATGGAACCCAATACCGTCGCCCCACTTGTTGAAGATGCAAAAGCCACAACACACCTCCTAAGTGATCGAAGAGTGAACCGTATTCCGGCGAGGCTCGATATTGATGATATTGCCCTGCCAGATGATCTTTGCCGTCCGTGCATCCTGATTGTCCGGCTCGATGAATTTCCCAATCTTGAAGTTCGCATCACGGTGCACCACTACCTTGAACGTAGTGCGGTTCGTGAAGAGAGCGTACCCCGAAGGTATGCGAGTATCCCACTTCACAGGACGCCCCATGAACTCAAGCGTCTTGAAACCTGCGTCGGCAGTAACGACATTCGTATATCGCTTCTGGTCTTCGAGGCTGTCCCACAATTCCGCCCAGAGATCCCTCGTCGTCCAGATGCAATCAGGCTCCCGCACGCCCGGACCCGCAGAACCCGCGATGATGCCCTTCATGAAATTCGTTTTCCCGGCGGCAGCGAAGGAATACGTCGTATCGGTAAGGAACTCACCGGAACCGTTGAACTTGTTGCGATGAAAGGTGTTTGCCGACCTGTCCACATTACCCACCGTATTCGTAGTAGGCGACGCTTCCAGCCAGTAGAGAAAACCTTCCAGGTCCGTCGTGAACTCTTTTGACGTAGCCCACAGATCCCCGGCCATCGTATCCCGCATGGACCATAGCGCCTGGTCGAGCGTAAACTTCAGGAGGTCGATCAGCGTTTCCTTATCCCCGCCGGAAATACGCTCACTGAACCCATCCAGGGACGCCGTTATACCATACTGACGCCAATCGATAAAGCTCGGCCCGAGACCTTCCTGAGGCGTAGTGTCGAACGTCCCGTAGCGGCTGTATGATTTCCCGGTGGTATTCTTCGAGGTCAACATCGGAACATCAATACTGTTGCCACCACGTTTTATGATAAGCTGTCCGCTGCGTTGCAGGTCCGGCACCCGGTACGTCTCATTGAGGGGTTCCCCAAAGATATACTGGAATCCCGGCTCGGCATTGAACACCTGATCCACAGCGTTGTTCTGCAAGTAAATGGCCGACGCCGCCGTAAGCACCTTGTTCGATGAATACGAAGCGTAGGTCAGGCTTAATCCAGAATGAGGCATTATCTATTCTCCTGCCATCCTCTCAGCAACAGCCGGGAAAATATCTTCCATCCGCGTAGCGTTTATCAGGTCGCTTGCCCCGGCTCCAGGTGTTACCCCGGATCCGGACTCCACACCTGCACTCACAGGCGGCGGCTTCTGTCCACGACGTTGGAGAACCTCACCGTAATACTTGCCACGCTCTGCAAGGACATTGGCAACCGTCGGGTCGTTGTAGTCCCACCCTTTAGCCTCCAATAGCGCCTCAAGAACCGGCACGTCACGATGAAACTCCGGTACGTCTTTATATTGCCCCGCCGCCAGTGTTTGCAAGTATGTCTTTACCTGCTGCTCCCGTTGCTGTGGCGCATTCTGCTGCTGCTGTATCATTCCAGCCAATGCGCGTCCAGCCTGTGTGCGCGTCAAGAAAAGTTGCTCTAAAAGCCGCGCCTGATCATCGGAAACATCACCAAGCGGATCGTCTGTCTGCTGCTGAGATTGATTTTGATTTTGAAGTTGCTGCTCGTACCAATCTGCCTGCGCCGCACGCTGACGAAGCTGCTCCATCTCCGTACCCCTGGTTCCATTTTGCCTGTCCAGGGTGTTCTTATACCGGAGCTTCAAAGCCTCACGTTGTTCAGCGGGTAGATCCGTAAAAGCGTTGTCGTCCCATCCAGGTACTTCCAGCGACTCCGGAGACGGAGAGCCGTCAGATTGTCCCGGCAGCGTAGTGTCTTCTGGGGTCGGTGTCTCAGTCGGCGTTTCCGTCTCCTGTACAACCGGCGTCTCAAAATCCACATCGTCATCGAAACTCTGTGCGATAGTATCCATAACATCCGACATCTGCTGATCAGAGGTAGGATCTTCGCGTCTTTCTTCAGTCATTTCACATTACTCCTATAGCTGTATTACGATTGTCGCTAGTCTATTTGTTTTGTCTGTCAACGCAAATTGATGCACCTCATGTCCTGACTGCTCCAAGTGGCTAACAAGCTCTGTAAGGCTGTAGGCAAGCGAATGGGCGTCTCCCGGCACTTGCTGTACCGGCGGTGCAGCGCCATTCTGCGCCTTCATCGCCATCATCGCCGCTTGCTGCATCTGCTCTAACTTTAAAGGCGTCATCGCCTCCGGTGGCTCCCCTTGCCTCAACCTCACCCCTGGCTTTACTGGATGCGGCTGATTAGGGTCATGCTGTGCCCCAGGCGCTTCCCCCGTCTGCTGCTGGTACTGATAAAATTCTTGCGCTGCCGTGGCGAACTCCTGCGCCTCCGGCGATGCGTTACGATGCTGCTCGCTCATGCTCATCCTCCAACTCAGGGACATTTAAAACTGGTATAGCCAGGCCCATGCGCTCATGAGTTCTGCTTCTGGCATCTATGTACGGCAAGGAAACCATGTACAAAGACTCACAGGCTTTGCAATGCCCCTCAACCCGGCTCCACCACTGACTACCCTGCTCCGATACCTGCACGTAGGTCCAGACAAGGTTTATAAATTCAAGCGCCTGCTGAAATGTTTCCTCGCTTATCTTTGTTTTTGCCCGTTGACGCTCAAGTTTTATCGCGCACTTGGGACAAACGAAGGGTAACGGCTGATTAAACACCTGCCCCGGCGTCCCGGCTGTCTGTACCGGTAAATCCGGCGTCTCGGCAAGAACGATATCTGTAAGCTGCCGCACTTCCGCTTTCAATTCCTCCACCATCTGCTGCAACGCCGCATTATTCAACCTCGGCATCTGATACCTCCTGTGTGTCGTACCCCTCATCCATACCGGGGTCTACGGCATCGCTGTAGGTCTGTGGCACAGAAGTTGCCGCAGACTCATGGCCGTTACGCAAATCAAATGCAGCCTTTTCAAGCGACTCCACCATAGAATCCATGTCCGGCGCTTTATACTCGGGACGCTTCAAAAACTCATCCTTATCAAAATCCGTCACTTCCGCGACACCTTTACGCGCCATAATTTTCCGGCGGTGCCCACGCGATCGTACATGCGCCCCCAAGCCCTCATCCCACTCACCCTGCCCATTGTTATAATAATGGTTGTCCACATACGCCGACTGCGTTCTCACCGTTTCCCAAGTTGCAAAGGACAGGCTCATTTCCTCGCCACACGCACAAACAACTTGAGGCTTATCACGCAGGTAGAAAACTTCTCTTCTTTCCCCGCAGGCACACACATAGTCATGACGTGGCATATCACTTATCTCCGTAGGCTTTTGCCGTAGCCTTATCGAGCGGCCCGAACACTTTTTCCTCACCAGACATTACATACCACCGGCCACCACCCCTGTGCTCAACATGATGAACGGAAGCATCAAACACAAAACCCGCTTCAACAGGCTCTTCCGCCGGTACGGGAGAGACTTCTTTCGTTTGCCCAGAGTCCGTTATCGTCCACTCGCCGGCCAGACACACAATATTATTCACGCGCCCACACCCGCACGTATATACGTCACGGCTGTTCGGTGGCGCCGCCGCGTCAACACCAACGCCGGAACTACGCTTACACTCACACCTGATCGTTACCATTGCCGCCTCCAAACGGAATCATCATCGCCCTACCCTGCTTGTCTTTATTCGAATACCCCATAGCCAAATAGATTTCAGCTTCATGATCGCTTTCCTGTGAGCTATCTATACTCGGCACCCCTTCGCGCATCAGGAAACCAGCATAGTCATGGTAGTACCGGGGGTCGTCGCATCCATCACGCTCGGCAAGCTCCAACAGCTTATCCCAATTCGGTATTTCCCCCGTGCGTAGATAAGTTGTATTCATCGTCATCCACCCGTCGATTGCGCCGAAACAATACTATGCACCCGCCCGGTATTGCCATCCGGCTGTGGAAGCGGATTACGGCGCCTCCCACCCAAGTCCGGCGTCTGTTGCTGTACTTCCTGGTGCTGCTGCATGTGGGCCTGAAGAAGTTGTAACTCCTGACTCATAGCTTGTATCTGTTGGTCGTTCTGCTGTAACTGCGTTGCCGCCTGTACAAATTGCTGTTCACCGCCGCCACTACCATTTAAACCCTGCTGCACCTGTTGCATTATCGCCTGCTGACGTTGCTGCGCCCCTTGCTGCACCTCATTTAATCGCTGTGTGTGTAGATGCAGATGTCCCGTATGATTCTGCCCAAGTACAGCCGGACGATACTGACCATTTGCAAAGGCAGCATGTTCCGAATCGACACTAGCCTGAACTTCCGGATCCGGGTTACGCATGTATTTCTGGTACACCTTGCGCCCATGAGTACGCAACACGTCTTTCTCCATCTCCATGCGCCCTGTGCCTTCCAGGTGAGGACTATCACGAAGCTCATGGTACAGGTTCAAGGACATCGCCCGATCACGCTCGCTATCCGTAGGCGTAGGCGACTCTATCATGATCATCACCGAGGGAACTATATCCTGGCGGCGCCACACCAGATACTCAGGCTTTTGCAAGTCCGTCAAGATTTCTTCCTCAACAGGGCCATACTCTTTTAAGACCCCAAGCACCATGCGAGCGCATTCTACCTGAAAGTCCTCGGTAAGATTTATCTTGTCCTGCGTCTCCGTATTCGACTGTGATGCCTGGATGGAACTTGCCGTTGCCGAAGGGTTCCCACCCTGCGAAACCGGCGACACAAGCGAATTTTGCGGCACCGTGCCGGTCTCTATCATGCTGATTAATCCCAGGATAGCCGGATCGAGAGGATCTATACCGGCATAGGTAAGAACACGTTCAGGGATACTTTTCTTTAATGCTCGCCCATGCGTAGGATCACCGAGAATCTCATCAAGCTGCTGCTTACTCTCCGGCGTCAATCCGGCTTCGTACACTTCGGCCACACTTCCAGACTTATCCGTATGATCACCCACCTGCCCATAGAGACGTTTAAGCATTGCCTGGGGGAACATAAGCATCTCAAGCGGCGACGGCCCTGCCAGCATACCCGGAACATCGGAATAACTCAGCACCTTTATGTTGTACCCCTCGATATCATGGTACGGCCAATCCTGAAAATCCCTGATAGGATCGTCAACACCCTCCACCCATGTCGAGAGCGTCTTGCTTGGCCGGTGCATAAGCTCATATATCCAGACAATACCGAAGTCCGGGTATTCCGCCAACGCCCGGTCCGCATCATAAAGATCACTGTCGTCGGTATCCTGGCCGAGCAGTTGCAATATCTCAGGATCCAGGCCCGAAGGCGTGAGATCTGCCGGTACTTTATAGATAGGTGAGGCCTTCAAGTCCGCAAGCCTGACACCCCGACGATGAAAAACATACCCCGACTCATTCCAGTGGTCTATGCCCGGCTCGAAAAACATATGCTTTGAGGATATCGATTTCAAAAATGGTTTCTCAATAGGCAGGGGCTCTAAGTCCAGCGCTCGTTCTTCCTTTATCGGGCGTTCGTTATGCGCGGTGATATGCTTCAGGATACGATCCCGCGCCTCCGGCTGCACCTCTAAAATCGTCGCCACCGCAGGATCATCCAGGATAGAGTTGTGGATGAGGTTGTGCGTTGCATCGTCGTCCGTGTCGTTTACCTTCACGTCTTCGCCGGAAAGCAACAACGTCATGTTCTCTGCCTGCGCCTGTTGCTTCTGCTCACCTTCATCCGGAGCCTCAAAAGAATCCGGATACTGAGATATAGGCATACCAACCTTTATAAATCCCGCACGATAGGCCAGGGCATTAGCTATAGCATGGCGCATCTCCCGCTTTGCCCGTAAAATGCGCCAGTAGTAGTTCAGGACTTTCTCGTTCACTTCCGCCTGCGCCTGAAACTGTGCGCTCTGGGCGATCACATAGAAATCCGGATCATTGAAATATAGCAGCGGCATGATCACATTAAGCTGGTTTAAGATGATGTTGGGCGCTATCTTCGGCACCTCATCGCCATTAGGAAGCGTCACCGCGCCGAAATCATTCCTAAGCATCTGGTCTATTGTTTTCCAGGTATCCATACGCTTACGATCTTGCGCCTTGGCTATGCCGATCAACTGCCGCACGGATTCTTTTGATACAGGCTTCTTCGCCATTTTACGCTACCCCTCACCTTGCAAAAACGCTGTCATACGTTCCCGTGTCCCTGTTCTTCTGAAATTCAGCTTCCCATGATCCAGGGGGTACATCTTGCTGCTCGGCTACCCACGGCTCTACAAGATGCGACACCAGATACCTTAACGTCGCAATAGCATGATACCGACCGTCATGCTTTATCTTGTCGGGATCTTTTCCCTCACCATCCTCGCGCTCTGCCTGCTTCAATTCCCGTATAAGATTCACACAGGAACGAGCGATAAACAGTCTGGGCTTTCTGTCCGCTGTAAAATGCAACTTCTGCTTTATAGCCGCATAGCCGTCTATCTGCTTGTTGTTGGCTTTGTGTAAGAAATTCGGACTTCCCGTCATCATGCGCCCGAACTCTTCATTTAGCGCCACCTCACTACGCAGAAGATTGCGGCGCTTTCTATACCACATCTCCGGATCAGCCACGGTAAACGGTGGCCATTCATCTTTCGGGGTACGCTCTTTTATAAGTTTGACATGCTCCGAACCCACAAGATCAGCCTCGTAATGCTCCCTCTCAACAATGATAGTCTCCAAGAAACGTATTCCCCACAGGTAGCACAACGGCGCAGCACCACCCCAATCCATCGCCCCGGCACGCGACACCGGCATCTCTTTTATCTTCTCCCTGGCTTCGTCATCGCTTATAACATGCACCCGATCACGAAATGTCGAAAAGTATTGCCCCGGACGTATATCCCACGATCCATCCATGTAAGCTGAACGCTTCTCCGGATCGGGTTCCTCCATGAGTTTTGAGACGTAAGAGGGGTTGTTGTCTATGCCTATTTTGTTATCCGTATATTTCGCCTGTATAAACTGCCGCTGGTGCTCCACAATGCGGCCATCCGGAAGGGCAGTCTCAATATGTTGTATAGCGTTTGTCGGCAGTCCATCGATGCACACAGGGGCGATAAACCGATCATAGACCCATCCCAAGCCTGGCCCCCACGGGTTAGTCGTGGCGCGCACTACACACGGTATCTCGGGATCTCTGGTTCTGTTCCACGGTAGGATCGATGTATACTGCTTCTCGGTGAATGTCGTAAGCTCATCAAACCCGAAGTACGGCACCGACTCACCGGCGTGGCCCATCCAGTCTTCCTCATTCTGCATGTGGCAAAAACGTATCGTCGCCCCGGACGGGAAAAACCAGAAGTGACCACCATCACGGTACTGACCACCACACGACGGATAAAATTCCTGCGCGTAGGTTATAAGTTCATTTAGCTCCGGGTAGGTGCGCCTGAAGATCTTAGCTTTAAACTTCGAAAAGAGGATATACTTGAGCACGTCCGTCGCCAGCCACAACGTCTTGCCACCAAACGCTGCGCCACCGTATAAAAGCTCATCGACTAAAGACCTGTATGCCGATTCCTGTGGACCTTCCTGTGGACGGAACTCTATCATTCTTTCCTCTTAATTTAGGGGTCATGGCAGGGCTAACGGTTTTTCCCGCGCCCTGCTCGCCCTGTTGCCCGGTCTGACTATTTGTCGGCCTGTCAGCAACAAAAAAACCGGTAAAAATAGAGTGTCATAGGCACCCTATAAATGCCGGTTTAGTCAAATTCCATAAGTTTTTATATGTCTATGTTTTAGTTCCTCTTAACCCACTTTTCCCGCCAAACTCATAAACCGGCCCTTTTTAAGCCACTCTACTACCTGGATCGCCTCGGACTCAGTGCTCTTCTTCAAAACCAACTGGTGATTGCCTTCGCCTTCGCCCTCGCGCCTCACACAGAACCAACGATCAATACGAGTTTCCGGAGCGACAACGCCACTTTCCCGGGGGAAATCAACCTTGTTTTTCTTACCCATCAGAACCCCAACGATTCAAAGAATTTGCCCCACACCTGAAACTGTGTCAACTCAGGGTGCTTTACATTGTAGATAAACATCCACATCAACACATACACCAATATACCTATAGGCAGATAGAAACAGTTGTCAAGAACTTTCTGCCAAACACGCCTTACGCAATCGACCATCACGAAAATCCGCATTGTGATCATAAACAGACCAGATCAACTCGTCTGTCTTTGCTCGAACGACTACAAAACCAGCCCCCGCGTCTAAACTCGCAGCGCCCCGGCCAATTACAAACATCCGAAATTCCAAGACCAAACCCCACCGCTCGTACTCTGCCTCGTTCAAATATCCTACGCACGGATTAGGATGAGGCCTAAGAAGTAATTGCATTCGCCCGTATCTCCATAGCCTCGGCCTTCGTTATCTTCCGCACACGCGCATCACCATCCATCAAATACCAACCCACAGGACTTATACGCTGGTACTCAGCCGTATACTCAACACCGCCACCTGCCTCCGCTTGGGCCACCTCAAACCAGTCAGGAGATTTGGGCGCTTCCATCCTCAACTTACAGGCAGGACACACCACCGTTCCGCTACCACTTACAGAAATCACCACACCACATCCATCACAAATCATAACGCCACCTCCGCTAACATCTCCCGACGCTTCTCCGAGGCTATCTTTCAAGTCCTTCGATCGGCTGACGCCACCACAACGTCAGCCGATCAGGGGTTATCCGCTGTTTTCGGCCAGCGGAAGCCGTGGCTCACAGTCCCGTAGTCCCGCAGTCCTGTAGGCGTACTTACTCGCTACCGGCGTATCGCCAAGCAAAGTAAGAGTCTCTTCCCGGTACACACCGTTCTCGTCATAGCCGCCGATAGTAACCCGCATAGGCTTCGCATCCTCATTGAAAGAAGCAGACGACCTTATCGTTCTCGGGCCAGGTTCCATCTCACCACCAACCCATAAACGATTCAGATACTCGGCTTGTACCTTCGAGCCAGTAGGACAACGCTCAAACAACCGCCCCACCACCGGCAACGACGCCAAACCACAAAACCAAGAGAAAAACTCACGACGGTTCATAGCTCACCATTTCCCCCCTAATAGTCCAGCAAGATCGCTCCCGAGACCCTGCGCTTGCATTTGTTCTCGCAAAGCATCGATAGACGGGCCAAAATTTCCCTGATTAGAAAAACTATAAGTCTCTTCCCGGTACACACCGTTCTCGTCATAGCCGCCGATTTTTACCCGCCTAGGCTTCGCATCTTCCGAGGAGACAACCCGTATCTCTTTAGTCACCATCTGCTCAAATTCTTTATGCTTCCGGAGATGCTCGGCGTGTTGCACATCCCACTCATCGAAAGAATCAGACCACTTTATCGTTCTCGGGCCAGGTTCCATCTCACCACCAACCCATAAACGATTCAGATACATGGCTTGTACCTTCGAGCCAGTAGGACAACGCTCAAACAACCGCCCCACCACCGGCAACGACGCCAAACCACAAAACCAAGAGAAAAACTCACGACGGTTCACTGAAATACCTCTCAATCATAAAACTCCTGCCAGGCTATATGCCGGAACTCAGGTACAGCAGCCTCCCGTTCCTTCCGGTTCCGCTCCGTACGACGACGCGCCAACTCTAAGCGCAGTGCCGTTAAAATCTCTAAGGTGCGGAGACAACTGAAAGTCTCAGGATCTAAGTTTTTCATGCCT
>Ga0255047_10001564_pt1 | contig 16414 bp, 17 predicted proteins | sample JV7_2_1_MG_FD_183640 | JGI IMG/M metagenome (GOLD analysis project Ga0255047, IMG submission 183640) | Seawater microbial communities from Jervis Inlet, British Columbia, Canada - JV7_2_1 | ecosystem: Environmental > Aquatic > Marine > Inlet | place: Canada: British Columbia | collected 2016-10-06
CTGACGTCGCAAAAACAAGGGTAACCGAGGGTCTATAATGGGTAAACCAGGCATCCAGGGTGGGGCGTGTTCGCCGTGCCGGCGCTGACGAGGCGCCAAAAGGATCGCACGCTCGGCGTCAAGCTCGATCGCGCCTGGATCGACGCGGTGGTCGAGCAGTCGCCGGTCGAGTGCGAGGAGACGAAGCGATCGCTGGCCATGTCGGCGGCTGTGCTGATGGCTCAGCAGCTGGAGCTCGCCGGCCGGCTGGAGCGCGGCGAGGTGATCGTGTCCGACGAGGCTCGGTCGTTGCCTTCGCTGGCGCGGGAGCTCCGTCACACGCTGGAGAAGCTCGGCGTCGACAAGTTCAAGAAGAAGAAGCGACGCACCCCGGGGCCGGCCGGTGTCGCGGCGGCGGAGGGTCCAGCGGATGGCGAAGGCTCCTAGCAAGATCACGATGGCGATCGAGTTTGAACCGGGTGCGCTTGCCTGCCCAGAGCCGTTACCCATAGGCCGGACCAATGGGTCGACCATAGGTCGAGGTATGGCCGGACCCCCCTCACCCCCGCCCACGCCCACAACCAGCGGCCGCAAACGGCCGGGGCCGGCTGCAGCTGCGGTGCAAAAGCTGTGGAACGAGATCGCCGCGCCTCGCGGACTCCGGCCGGTGGACTCCATGACGCAGCAGCGCCGGGAGAAAATCGCAACCAGGAGCGCGCACCCCCGGCTCGCGGACCTGGACGGCTGGCGGTCCTACGTAACGAAGATCGCCACGTCGCAGTTCTGCTGCGGAGGTGGTGACCGGAAGTGGAAGGCCAACTAGTGCCCACCCTCGCCCAGATCGAGCGCTTCTGCGTGGACAACCTGCGTGTGCGCGGCGGCGGCCGATTCTCGTTGCAGGGTCGCGAGTGGGTCCGGGAGCACGTGTGGCTGCCGCTGATCGGCTTCAAGTGGTGGCGCCTGGACGAGGACGGCGGGACTCCGCTGTGCGCCGGCTGCCGCAAGCGAGCGAACACGCTCACCGAGTGGACCTGGGACAACCCGTCGGCGGTCGGGCGGGTCGACGATCTCGGGGAGGTCGAGTGGATTACCAAGCCCGAGCACGAAGCGGAGGCGGGGTGCCTCGGCCTGCAGCTGGTGCCGACCGTGTACACGTGGCTGCGCCTCCGTCGGCGCGCAGGCAAGACGGTGAACGTCGGCGCGCTCTTTCACGCGCTCGGCTTCCTGTCGAGCGGTCACGATATGGTGTACTTGGCCAACGCCGAGGACCAGGCGCAGCGGCTCTTCCAGAAGCACTTCACGGCCGCGCTGGGCAGTGACGAAGACGAGGAGGGTAGCCTGCTCGACGAGGTCAAGATCAAACGGACCACGATCATCTACGAGGACACCGAATCCAAATTCCAGTTCATCAACAGCAGCGCGTCGGCGGGTACCGGTGAGGACCTGACCGCGCTCGCGTTCGACGAGTGCCGAGACATGGAATTTGACACGTTCACCGCTGTGCTGCCGGCGGTATGGAATAACCGCGGCTGGGAGTGCCCAAGCGGGTGCATTCACTTCCAGTGGCAGGCGGGGTTGCATGTTCCTTCGGATTGCAACGTCTGCTCGTGTCGTCTTCAGCCCTGGTACGGGCGCGTTTGTGCAATGTCGTCTGCCGGGGAACTCAAGGGCGGAGATCACGACTGGCACGACAAAACGGTAAAGAAACTCGCCGCTAACCCCGACAAGAACGCGCACGTATTCGACGCCGACGTGAAGAATCCGGCCGTGAGTGACCATGCTACCGGCCCGTTCGAGCGCATGTTCTCGGACGACCCGGACCTGGCGCACGCCGTCGATATCGAAGCCCACAACGAGAGCCGGGTGCGGGGCGAGGACTTCGTCGGACAGAGCACCGTCAAGGCTTGCCTGAGCCGTATCCGCGCCAATGCCGGTGGGTCTGTGCGCCCGTGCGTCGCATTCCTCGACTGCTCCCGCACCGGTGAGTTGACCTCGTTTGCTATCCTCGAAGACGTCGGGGTCGAGGCGGGCGAAGAGCCGTGGTTGCACCTGGAACAGGTGCGGCTCGATATCTGGGCGCCGGACCCGGGGCGTCTAACCCGCGCCGCGCTCGACGCACCGTACCTGCACGACGTCCCACGGGGGATCGTCGACGACGCGCTCGTCCTGACCGTGCTTGACGAGTTGGTCCCGCGGTTCCCTGGGCTGCGCTGGTTCGGCGTCGACACTCGCGGGCTGGCCTGGGCGGCTGCGCTAGCCCGGGAGGCTGGCCGGCGGTCGTGGGGCCGGGGTGTGGTCGAGGGTCTGCAGCGGCGAGCGGACGAGCGACAGTCGGCGTTCTCGGCGCTGCAGGTCCGGTTGCTCAATCGCGCCTCCGGCCGGGGCCGACACCCGCAAGGGATGCAATCGATCGAGCTGCTGCCGTGCGAGCAAACGCTGTACGAGTTCGGCAAGGCTCGCCGCCGGGTGGACGCCCGCGGCGCTGTCCAGGTGACCGAGCGGCAGCGCCGTGTCGGCCACCTGGACGTGATCGACACGCTGGCCATGGGTTGTTTTGGCGCTCACCGGCTGGTGCTCCGCGGTGAGCACACCGACATGAGGACCGCGAACCTGGGCGGCAAGAAGAAGGCGCGGGGGTTCGGCTACAGCCGGCGCGCGATCCGCCCGGTGACGTCCGGGCAGACAGAGGACTCGATGCTATGAGCAACAACTACGCAAAGCGATCCCGCGCCGAGGGGGAGATCAGCACCGAGGAGGCGGCCGACCGGATCGGCGCCCACCCGGCAACCCTGCGCCGGTGGGCGAAGGAGGTCATGCTCGGCAAACCGGCGCCGCTGTCCAAGATCCGACGAGACTTCGCCGGCCGGTTCTGGTTCAACGAGGAGGAGGTCGGGGAGCTACTCGATCACCGCGCCTGATCCGTCTATTGCCTGGACTCTTGCCGTAGTATCAACTCGGCATAGTCGGCTGACACCGATCACAGCGTCTATCTAGACCGCCCCCCGTTTAGGGGTCTACACCCGTTGTGTGGCGACTGCGGTACGGGAGACAGACCCTACTGCACCCGCACGCCCGCGGATCGTCGGCGGAACCGGCACAACGGTCTGGGGCGGGAACATCACCGACCTCGACCCGAACACCGAGACCCGCGGCGACAAGTGGTACGGCACCCCCTCCAAGATGGGCCTGGGGCAGCACATGCTCCGGGACGGCCACTGCCGAAAGTCCTTCGACGCGCTTCGGGACCCGCTGCTCGCGGCGAATTGGACGTTTGTCCCGCCGGTCGACGACCCGCTTGCGCGCCAGGTGGCTGACTACTGCCAGCACGTATTCACCGAACGCAACTCGTTCAAGCGGGCGCTGCGGTGGCAAGCCTTGTACATCGCCGACGGGTTTTCGCTGCTGGAGATGACCGACCAGGTGCTGCCGATCAGCGCCGACCGGTTCCCCGACGCGGCGCTCGGCGGCCACGGGCTGGTGCCCACCGGGTTCCATCAGCGGCCTGCGTGGACCGTTTGCGGCTTTCACCAGCGCGCCAGGAACACAGCCACCCTGCGCGCCGTCGACCAGCTGATCGTCGGCTCCGACGGCGAACTACCGGGCGAGCGACGCATCAGCGCAGACCGCCTCATCCGGGCAACGTGGGAGCAGAACGGAGCCGACTTCGCCGGGTTCCCGATCCTGCGGTCGAGCTGGTCGCCCTTCAAAGCGAAGAAGATGCTTACGCTGGTCGAGCTTATCCGCCACGAGCGGGAGCACACCGGCACCCCGACGTTCGAGCTCCCCGAGGGCGCGACGGACGCCATGGTCGACGAGGCGCGGGAGATCGCCGGGGACCTGCGCGCGAACTCCCGCGCGTTCCTGGTGCTGCCGCACGGGGTCGTCTTCAAGTGGTCGACGAGCGACTCGAGCACCGATATCGATAAGACGATCGAGCGCCTCAACCGAGACATCGCTTACAACGTCGGCGCGACGTTCCTGCTCCACGGGAGCAAGAACTCAAGCGGGTCCTACGCGCTGGCGAGCACGCAGTCTGGGCACTACAATATCGGCCTCGACAATCACGCCGACTTCGTCGAGGGCGCCTGGAACTGCGGACTGGACGGCTGGTCCCCGGTTGAGCGGGTGGTCCGAAAGACCTTCGGCGCTGACGCTCCGATCCCCACGCTCAGAGCGCTGAACATGCCGACCCGCGACTGGGCGGTGCTGCTGCCGATCGTCGCCAACCTGATCATGACCGGCGGCCTCCGGGTCGATAAGCCGGTGCGGGACACGATCCGCAGCGCGCTCTTCATGCCGCCGGAGGATCCCGCCACCCTCGAGGCGCCGCCGACCCAGGGGAGCAACCCCGCCGGTTCTGTGGCCGATACGACCGACCCCGCCGCGCGCATGTGGATCGAGGGTCTTATCGCCGACGCGCTCAAGGCGCCGACGGTCGAGGCTCGGATCGAGCGGCTCATCGAGCACGCCGTCGAGGCGATGGGGGTGACCGCATGAGGCTACTTGATCTCGCAGCACCGAGGCGTGCTGCCCTGTCCTCCTTGTCGGCGCTGGCCGGGGAAGTCTGGTGTGCGCCCCCTGATCAGGTCGCAGCGCTGCTCGACGAGATCAGGACCCGGCTGGCTGCGTGTAGCGCCGCCGACATTCGCGCGCACCTTCGTGCTTCCGACCAAACCGGCGCGGCCTCACCAGCGTCCGAGGTTGCCGGGGGTGTCGCGCGATTACAGCTCCGCGGGCCCATGCTTCGGCGGGTGCCGTGGATGTTCGACCTGCTCGGGATCGAGGCGACCAGCACCGAGGCGCTTCGAGACCAGGTGATCGCCGCCGACGCTGACCCTGAGGTGACCGCGATCTTGCTGCAAGTGGATAGCCCCGGGGGAACTGTGTCGGGCGCCGCGGAATTGGCTGATGCCATCCATGCGGCCGAGACACCGGTGTTCGCACACGGGACCGGTATGGTCGCGTCGGCGGCGTTCTGGGTGGCCTCGCAGGCCGACAGGCTGACCGCCTCGACCTCGACCACGGTCGGATCAATCGGCGCCTTCGCCACGGTGGCCGACTCGAGCAAGCTCGCCGCCGAGGCGGGGGTCACGGTTCACGTGCTCCGGTCTGGCGAGCACAAGGGCGCCGGCGAGCCTGGGTCCGAAGTGACCGACGCGCAGCTCGAGCAGATCCAGGCGACCGTCGACGAGGCCGCGTCCATGTTCGTCGGCGCGATCTCGCGATCTCGCGACATCGACGACCTGAAATCTATGGCGGACGGCCGAACGCTGTTTGCCGAACCGGCTCGTGAGGCGGGCCTGATCGACGACGTCGAAGACGTCGAGGTGGCGGTTGCCACTGCAACCCAAGGAGAAGGAATGAACGAGGATCAGATCAAAGCCCTGATCGCCGATCAGGTGTCCCCGCTGAAAGCGCAGCTCGAGGAGTCTCAGGCGGCGCTGGCCGCGGCAACGGCTCGGGCCGACACGGCGGAGCAGCAAAGCCAGGCAAAGGACGACGCGCTCGAAGCATCCAGCGCGAGCGCGGTGCAGGCCGCTGTCCAGCGCGGGATCGAGTCGAGTCGCATCACGGCGGAGAACAAGCCCACGATCGATGCGTTCGTCGCTGCGGTCGGGAACGACCCGGCGAAGGTGGAGGCGTTCATCGGGACGCTGCAGCCGCAGGCCAAGCCAGACGAGCAAGGCGCATTGCCGCCGGCCGAGGGGTCCGCAACGGGTGCCTCGAAGCTCTCGATCGCGTGGGGCGTTTCCGACGCGGTCTTGAAGACCTGCGAGGGTGACGTCCGCTATACAACGACCGCCGAAGGCGGCAAGGCCGGCGCGTTCGTCGCCGAGCACGGTCGCGGCGCGACCCTGGAAGAGGTGGCACGATGACCGCTCTGTCTGCTGACACGGTTCGAGCGTCGAGGAACCTCGGCGACACCAACCAGTACAAGGTCGTTGCGAGCGACATCATTTACGCGGGTGCGCTGGTGATGCTGGACAGCGCCGGCCACGCGAACCCCGCCGCCGCCAGCGTGACCAATCGTGGTTGCGTCGGCGTGGCGATGGATCAGGCCGACAACTCCAGCGGCTCGGCGGGGGATATCCTCGTCACCGTGCAAGAGGGCGAGTTCCGTTTCACCGCGGACACGCTCACCCAGGCGGCCGTCGGAACGGTGATCTTCGCCGACGACGACGACACCGTGGACACCACGTCCAGCAACGCACCGCGCGCCGGGTTCTGCTCGGAGTTCGAAAGCGCCACCGTGGTCTGGCTCAAGGTCGGCCTCGGCTTCAACGCTTAGGGAAAGGAGAAGAAGATGCAAACCAGCAATCCAACCATTCTCGAGGCGGGGGTCCGGGCCAACTTCCTGACCGGTGTGGCCGACGCGACCGCGGGGTCGTACCTCGCGCGGATCGCCACGACGATCCCGTCGTCCAAGCGGACCGAGGAGTACGCCTGGATCGGCGAGTCGCCGGCCATGTCCCTGTGGCGGGGGACCTCGCGCTACGACGCCATGACCGACGCGAAGTACTCGCTGACGAACGCCAAATACCAGGCTGGTATCCTGGTCGACGAGGACGACATGGCCGACGATCAGCTCGGGGCGCTCCCGCTCCGTGCTCGTCAGCTCGGCGAGGGCGTCCCGGCGCATATCGACGAGCGGATCATGGAGGCGCTGATCACGGGCACGACGAACGCCGGGCACGACGGCAACGCCTTTTTCGATGACACGCACCCGGCCCGCGGTCTGGCGGCGGCGCAGGACAACCTGCTCGCTGGCACCGGCACGACAACGGCGCAGATCCAGACGGATATCACCAGCGCGATCGTCGCTCACATGGGCTTCGTCAGGGAGAACGGAAAGAAGTTCCACGGTTCGATCCGACAGCTCGTGGTCGTCGCTCCTCCGGGCGTGTTCGGCACCATGGAGGAGGCGATCAAGTCGACGCTCATCAGCAACACCTCGAACGTGCGCTTCAACGCGTTCACGATCGACACGCTGTACGCGCCGGAGCTTTCGGTCACCGGGTCCAGCACGGACGCAAACGACTGGTACCTTCTGAACGTGGGCACCGCGCTTCGGCCGCTGATCTGGCAGGAGCGGGAAGCCGTGGGCCTGACCCGGATCGACGACGAAGAGAACGGGCAGATCAAGTTCATCATCAAAGGTCGTCACGTCGAGGGCTACGGCCACTGGGCCGGCGCCACCAAGACGGTGAACTCATGATCGGCGTATGGCTCGCCGCTAAGGGCGTTTCCGTGAGCCTGCGAGACGGATACGAGGACACCGACGAGATGATTCGGATCACTCGCCGCCCGGTCTGGTTCGCCCATCGCGACCCCGAGGACCAGGAGGGCGACAAGGACGTGCGGATCGTCAAGAAGGCTGCACCGTCCAAGGCTGATGCTGCGAAGGCGCGTGCGGCTCGCGACGCATATCGGAAGGCCGACGCAGCTCGGGCGAAGGAGATCCGTCGGATCCAGGGGCTCGGGCCGCAAGAGGCGGCAAAGGAGATCGCCGCTACGGCGGCGGCATAGGAGAGCCATGAGCACGTGGTCCGCAACGTCAGACGTGCAAGCGCGCCTTGCGTATGCGGCCACGTTCTCAGGGAGCACCAATCCGACGTCAACGCAGGTGCAGACGCTCCTGAACGACGCGGAGTCGGAGATCACGACTGCGCTGGTGGCGGCGGGGATCGCCTCGCCAGCCGCCAGCACTGACGCTGCCGCGGTGCTGAAGCGCCGTGCCGTAGACTATGCGGCTGCGCAGGTCCGGCTTGTATGGGCGTCTGCCAGCGGCGGTGCGCCGGCCGACGAGTACGCGGAAGATTTGCTCGGCAGATTCGAGGCGTTCCTGGATGACGTCGGGAACCGGCCACTTCACTGGTCGGAGGTGCTCGAGGCGGGGTCCCCGGGGATCGACTCGATCATGCTCAAGGGCACCGCGAACGCGGACCTGGGCGGCCGTGCGGTGTCTTCCGTGCAGATGGCTCCGGTGTTCACTCGGGGGACGGAGATCTGATCGGTGGCATCCAAGGTCAATTCGGCGATGGCCACGATTCAGACGGCGATCGAGGCTCTGACCCCGGTGTCGGACGGCTCGGCTGCGGTGTACGCCTTCATCGACGACTTCGTCGAAGAGCGCGGGAACGGCCAGCACCGTCAGTTGATCTGGGACATGCCGACCACGTGGAGAGCCGGCGACGTTGTGGAGACCCGCGAGCGCACGCTGCAATCGTTCTCGCTGTTCTTGTTCCGCACGCCGACGGGGATCGGCAACCGGACTCAGTTGGCGTGGATAAACGCCGTTCACTCCGAGGTCGCGCATATTCACCGGACGATCGAGCAGATCACGGTGTGGGGCGACGCTGACGTGCTCGAGGTGCTCTTCGTTGACGCCGAGGCCGAGGACGTAAGCCCCGACCGGCCGAACCAGTCGGGCGGCATTCACCGGCCACTGGTGGCGCGTATCACCTTCAACCTCGACATCTTCACGCAGGAGAACGACTGATGGCTCGCACACGGAAAAAGGGCGTCTACATCGACACCGAGAGCACCTACGGCACGGACCCATCCGGCGACGGCTCGGGCTATCTGTGGATTCCGGCGCTCGAGCTCGGCGAACTGGTGAACGGCAAAGAGCAGCTGGAAACGAACTACTTCACAACCCGCAACTGGGCGACTAAGGCGATCGCCGGCCGGGACGGCTGGAGCTTCGATGTTACCGTGCCGCTGATCGGGCTGGCCACCGCTGCCGGCGATGGCACGCTCGCCGCTTCGGTCGACTGGCTGGACGCGATCCTGACGCACATCTTCGGCGCGACGGCGGCCACAACGGGCGAAGGCGTCGACACCAGCGGCACGAACACGATCGACCTGGACACCGCGGGTCAGTTCGATTCGCAAGACCCGATCCCTGTGTTCGAGGCGTCGGTGCCATCCGCGACGCCTCGGACGCAGTGGGTCATCGCCACCGACGACGGGGACGGAGGTTCGCCGACGATCGAGCAGATCGCAACGGCTCCCGACTGGGAAAGCGCCCCGACCGGCGCGGCGGTCGCCTACGGCTCGAAGGCGTACACGTTCGACGACGACGGCGGCGCCTCGGTGGCGTTCGCTTACGTGGACGACGAGATCACCTACGAGCTTCTCGGCGGTCGTTGCACCGCGTGCTCGATCGTCTCCGAGGTCGGCCAGATCGTGCGAATGTCGCTGAGCTTCGCCGGTGACAATCTGACCGAGGACACGTCGGGCAAGTCGGCGCTTCCCGCCGCCGGCAGCGCACCGGCGATCAGCCCGGTGATCGGCCTCAAGGCTCCGGTCTACCACGGCGAGACGAAGTACCCGACCCAGTCGGTGGAGATCGATTTCGGGATCGCCGCCGCCGAACTGCAGACGACCGAGAACGTCAACGGCCGCTCCGACTGGCAGCTGATCAGCGCCAACCCCACGATCAAGATCAAGCCGCTTCGGACGAACGCGATCTTGGATCTCCAGCGCAACGTCACCAGCGCTCGTCTGCTCGTGCAACTCGGGTCCGGCGTGCTGTCTGGTGGCGTGCTGAATACGATCATGATCCACGCCGAGGAGGCCACAGCTTCCGAGGTTACGCGGATCGACGACAATGGGATCTCTCGTCATGAGGTGACGTTTCAGGTCTCAGACGCCGGGGAGTTCGCGGCTGCCGAGCCGTCCCGGGTAATTCAAATGGTGAGGGCATGACCGATGATTTCCTTTCCCGACATCGGGTCGACCGTTCGGAGGCAGATCTTTGATCCGCCGGCGAAGAACGGGGAGACCGAAGACGCGCACAAGGCGCTCGTAGCGAGACACAACCAGGGCCGCGGAGCGATCCACGGCACATTCAAACTCGTGGGCCCTGGCCGGGCGTTCGAGTGGCAAATGCGCCTGCGATCGATCCGCCTGAAGAACGCGGCGGAGTTGTCCGACCTACGCAAGGGGCACACGCGGGACACCGCTCCCGAGTTCTGGGAGGAGGATCAATTCACCGAGTCGTCGCTCAAGGAGATCCGCGCAAACCACCTCGAGATTCTTCGAGAGTGCCTCGCCGGGCTGGACGGATTCAAGGTGGGGCCGCGCGACGTTGCCGACGCGGTGGCCGACGACCTCGTCAAGATCGTCGATCAGTGCGGGATGTCCGGTGCGTTCGTAGACCAGGCGATCCGCGCGCAGTCGCCCACCGAAGACCAGTATTTATCCTGAGGGTCCTGGCGGTGTTTGAGCCTAGACATTTGCCCAGGCTCGAAGCCACCCGGGACCCCGCCGACCTGCTCGATCTTGGGATGCTCCCGGGGCGAGACATGGACCACGCTTTCGACGGCCGCTGGGACAAGCGGAAGGACTACGCCGAACCGATCGACCTCGGCTGGATCGGCGAGGACGCTCAGGGGATTTGGCTGTACCGGCACCCCGAAGCCGTGCTCGCCGACGACCCTGAACTATGGTCGATCGTCGCGCGCTTCTGGCGGACGAACGATCGGGATCTGAGCCTGGGCGACATGGATCGGTGCTCGGCGTTCTTCGTTTCGTCGTGGCAAGCCATGTCGGCAGCGGCGCAGCGTGAGGAGGTCCGTCGGATGAAGCGGAAGGACCCGGACGATGGCTGATCCTAAGCTATCGATCGACGTCACGCTGAACGACAAGAAGGCCGTTAGCAGCCTGAAGAAGTTGACCAAGGACTTCCAGCGCAACGCCGTAGCTATCAACCAGTCGCTGGAGATCGTCGGCAAGGCCTACGACGCTGTCGTTGGTGGCGTGGGGATCGCTGTCCGAGCGGTCGGCGAATGGATCGCGCTCACCCAGGTTCAGGAGCGCGCGGAGCGGCGGATCAGGTCGGCGCTCGACCTGCGCGGTGCTGCGACCGGCCAGGTCTTCGAGGATATTCAGCGCTTCAACTCAGCGATACAGAACTCGATCGGCATCGGTGACGAGCAGCTGCTCCAGCTACAGGGGACCCTGCTAGCCATGGGTGTTCAGTCTGGGGCGCTGGAGGAGGCCACCAGGGCGACGATCGGGCTGGCCGAGGCCACCGGTCAGAACCTGAATGGCGCGGCTAGGATTGCTGCGCGCGCGCTCAACGGCGAAGTGGCAGCGCTGACCCGGTACGGTATATCCGCAACCGACGCTGCCGACGCGACCGAGCAACTCAACGCGCTGTTCGGGCTGGCCGAGGCGCAGGCGAACACGCTCGAATCCCAGACCCGCGTTCTCGACGCCGCCTGGGGGGACATGCTCGAAGAACTCGGGCGCACGTTCACCGAGTCTGAGGAGGCGAAGCTGGCGCTGCGGGACCTGTCGCAACTGGTGATCGAGCTTGGCGGGTTCGTTGCCCAGAACGCGGGGAAGATCACAGGCTTTTTCGACTCGACGGTGCGCTTCGTCCGGGACATTGCGGCCACGGGGAGCACAGCTGCGTTTGCGCTGTCGGCCACGGTCGGGCAACTGGTCCCGCTGATCGGCCTCCCTTTGTCGGCGGCTGGGGTGGGGCTCGACGCGCTGGAGCGCACGCTCAACCGTGTCGCTCGGCGGTCGGCCGAGGTGGCATCCCTGACGTTCAACTTCGCCGAGGACGCACGGAGGCAGGCTCGTTCGTTCAGTGTGCTGGAGGATGCGCTGGGGCCGGCAGGCGGCGAACGGGCCAAGGCGCGTGCGAGTACAACCAGTGCGAAGCGGGGCCCCGACGGCTCGGCGTTCGGTCCGTCGCGCGCCGAGTTCGAGGCCGGGGAGCGGCTCCAGCGGGAGGCTTCGCTGCGTCGCGCCGAGATGCTGGCCACCGCCGACGAGGCGGAGCGGGAGTTCCGGGTCGAGCAGGCGCAATGGCGCTCGGCGCTGGAGGAGCAACAGTTCAGCGAGTCGCAATCGCGGCGGCTGGAGGACGAAGCGAACCAGCAGATGAGCCTCGACCGACAGCGGCAACAGATCGGCCGGTTTGCCTCGCTAGCCACCCCGCTGATCCAGGGGTTCGCTGGCGCAATGTCGCAGGCGTTCGTCGGCGCGATCGTCAACGGCGAAAACTTCGCCGCTGCGTTCAAGCGCGCGATCGGCACCGCGATTATCGGCATGGGCACGCAGCTCGTTCAGGCCGGGATCATGGCAACGATCCTCGGCGGGGTGAGCACAGCGATCCCGGCGCTGGCCCCGTTCTTCGGTGGGCCCGCGGCGCTCGCTGCGGGCGCAATTGCTACCGGTGCGGGGCTGGGCATGATCGCTCTCGGTGCGTCCTTCGGTGGCGGGAGTGTCGGCGCTGCGGGTGGCACGACCAACGCAGGTGGGGCTTCGGCGCCCCCTGCTGCAACGTCGGTCCCCGACTTCTTCTCTGGCGCGTCGGGCGTGCCCGGAGGGCCGAGGTTCAACGACGAGCCGGCAGGCCAGACGACGACTGTCAACGTGGCCTTCAACAACGTGCTGCCCGGCGGGGAGCGCCGGCTGGGGCAAGAGGTGCTTCGGGTGATCGAGCAAGCTCAGAGCCTCAACTTCCAGAGGGCTACCTGATGACGATCGCCCAGGACGGAATCCTATGGCCGCTCCGATTCGCTGCGACGTCCTACGTGCTGCGCGTGACAGCTAACGCAGTCACCGAGGATCTGACGTTCCCCTCCACCGGGTCGCTGACCACGACGCGGAACCACTACATGAGCGGCGACAATCAGGCCGACGCGAGCACCGACGGCGGCCAGGGCGACCTGTTCGTGATGCTTGAAAACACGCTGAACTCGCACAGCCAGACGGTCGGTTTCATCATCGCCGACACGACCGGCGACGGCAGCAATCAGGTCAAGATCACTTGCGACGTTGATTTTACGATCCTATGGACCCATGCGAACACGACCCTTGACGCAGTCGGCGCCTACTGGGGATTCGACGTCACGGGGGACGATGCATCCACCGCGCAGGCGTTCACGGTAACGAACCAGACCCAGGGCATATGGTTCCCCAACCAGACCCGATCCGAGGACAGCCGCGACCGTCAGCCGTACGTCGGCGCAACGGCTCGATCGATCTCCGGGCTGCAGCGCACATCCCGTCTCGCGACCCCGAAGAAGGAACGCGAGATCTCCTACCGGCTGCTCGACAAGGGCAAGGCGCTGGAGGAGTACGAGGCGGCGACAGAGCCGACCGGGAGCTTCGAGAAGGCGTGGGTTGACGCGCTGTCGTTGGGCCGGCGCTTCCGCTTCTACGAGGACATGACGAGCCGATCCGCGAGTAGCTACAGCGTCTACCGCAGCCGGTCGATGGCCGACCCGCTGGACCGCGACGAACTCGGCCGGCGTGTTCGCTGGCGGCTGGACCTGGAGATGGTCCGGGCGGATGACTGATGGTCTCGTTCGCCGCTGCCGCCGCCGACAAGGCCACCCAATGGATCGCTGCGTTCACGATCGAGGGGAACGGCACCGCGTCGGGGCTGTACGTGTATTGCTCGCAGGTCCCCGACTTCGCTGCGGGCAACACGCTCTACCGCGACTGGGTGCGTGAGGACTCCTGGCCGGACGTCCTGAGCGAGCGCGTAGACCCGCTGGGAGGCATCCCGTCAGCGTCCGCGTTCGGCGCCGAGATCGTCGACCACGACGACAGCTTGACCGCCGACTTCCGCACAGACCGCGCCGCAACTACCTTGCTCGATGCGCTGATCAGCAAGGCCACAGTGTCGACATCGTTTGCCGTTGACGACGGGTCCGGCATCAGCGTTGGGGACATCCTGTGGCTCGGGTCAGAAGCCATGGAGGTGACCGCGAAGCCGGCGGCCGACACCGTCACCGCTGACCGCGCGCAGCTTGGCACCGACGCCCAGTCTCACCTCAGCGGTGCCGCGGTCTACCAGTCGATCAACTTCGTTATGCAGCGCAAGCTAACGCTGTATGTGTTGCCGCGCGCCGGCGGTTCGTTCGCCGACGCGGTGGAGTTCGGGGCCTTCCACGTGGACCGCCTCGGCCTGAGTCGTGACCTGAACGCCTGGACGATCGGAGCGAAGTCCGATTTGCGGGCGCTCAATCGCGTGGTCAACAGCAGCGCTACCAACGAGGGGTTCGTGCAGAACACCTGGGATGGGCACCTGTCGCTCGTCTCGGACCCTATCGAGAGTCAGGCCGCGGCGGGGAACCGGCTGTCAGCCGTCGACCCATGGACCGACAACGAGTATTGGATCAACGTCGAGGGCGAGATAATCCTCGTCGATTCGTCGCAGCACCGCTTTGCGCCGGAGATCAAGCGACGCGGCGAGCTCGGCACGAAGCCAGGCTCAAGCCCGGTGAAGGTCGGCGACCGACAGTTTCTAGTTGCCGGCGCTGATGAGCGCGGCCCGTCGGCCTTCCGCTTCAACACGAATAACGCGGTCACTACCCGCAGCGGATCGGGCTGGACGAAGTCCGACCACTGGATCGATATCCTGCTTTGCTTGCTGACGTCGTCCGCCGTAGACGAGGACGGTCTGGAACTGGTCAACGGCGATTCGACTTACGGCAACTGGTCGTCGTTGCCGGTCGGCTACGGCTTGGGTATCCCGGCGGCCAAGATCGACTTCGAGACGTTTGTCAACGTGCGATCGCAGAAGCAGTTGCGGTTCCCGTTTTTCTGGATCGGTGAAGGCCCGGTGAAGTTCTCGGCACTGGCCACCAGGCACTTCCTGCGGCCGATCGGTGCCTACCTGACCACGATTTCGGGCAAGGTGACGGTGCGGCTGCCGGCGATCCCGCTCACCGGCTCAACTGGGACGTCCTGGGGCAACGATCAGATCGACATCGAGCCCGTGCGGAACCGGGTATCGGTGTCGACGATTCAGGCGCAGATGAGCACCGGGCCGACGGCCACCTCGGTGGTCTACACCGCGCCCAACGATCGCGGCGGGACGACCCGGATCGTCTTTAATGACTCCGACTTCCAGTCGTGGAAGGTCAGCAAATCCTACTACGCTCACAGCGACGAGGCGCTCGAGATCGTGGCGCCGTCGATGGATGGGGCTCAGACGGCTCAACTGGCCGACCTGGCTATGCGCCGGCTGTGGCGTGTGCGCCGGCCGTTGTGGGAGGTCCGGTGCGAGACAGGCTACGACCAATATGCCCGGGTGGCGGGTGACCTGGTCTCGCTGACCAACTCCGACCTTCCCGACATGGGGGCTGGCGTTCGCGGATGGACCGACGTGCTCGTAGAGATCTTCGGCAAGGAGATCCGCATAGGCCCCGGCGCAGGTACGGCGATCGCCTGGCGCCTGCTCGCGTTCGGGCCTGACCTGCGGTTCGGGCGGATCTGCCCTTCGGCCTATATCGTGGCGCAGGGTGCGGCCGGCGGGGGCGACTTCGACCTGACGATAATGTCCAGCCTGTACACGAGCGCCGACGCAGGCACGAAGCTTCCGACGTCGGACGATGCCTCGTTCACCGCAGGTGACGTGGTCACGCTGGTCAACCCCGACGGCTCGGACGCAGCGGCGACGAACACGCAGATCGTCCAGTCGACGACCCCCGCGGGGATTACCGTTGACGGTGATTTCTCGGGCAACCTGGCCGCCGGACTAATCCTCGTCTACGCCGACCGGGCCGCGGCTGTCTCAGCGCAACACACGAAATTCGTCTTCTGGGCTGCGAAAACGGACACCCCGCCGAATATCGGTGCGAGCACAGATGAGCCGTGGAGGTTTGGCGAGTGAGTCACGGCAAGCCTGAAGTCGCGTCGGTGTTCGGCGCGCTCGACACCGAGGTCGTGATCGACGGCGACGCCGCACACGCACACGCGCTGCGGGAGATGGCCCGGAGCGCTAACCGCCTGGCTACCGCCGGGCACCCGCTTCTCGTCGCTGCCTTCGACGCCTCGAACGACACCGGGGAGACGCAAATCATAGGCGCGCTCACCGGGTACGCGCAGTGGGGGACCTGGCAGCGGCTGCTTCCGGGGCCGCTCGTGGTCCCGAAGCTCCCGACTATCCGGCGGATCGAAGTGCAGATCGTTGGCCACACAGTCGGCCAGGTCGGCGCGCAGCGGCTTTCGGTGCAGGTGCTGACGACGGCGACCGGGCTGGGGGCAGCGAACCTGAGCCGGGACCTGACGGCCGCCAACGTGATCCCGATCGTGTCGGCGAACAAGACGCTAGGCACAGGAGCGAACAACGGCTGGACGCTGGCCACGAACCCCACGACGGCAGGTATACCGGTCGGGCCGAGTAGCACGGAACTGATCGAACTATGGGTGCAGGGCGACGGAACCGCGACGCTGATGAGCGAGGCGACCTATGGCGCGCACAATACCGGCACCGTCGACTCGTTCGGGTTCCGTTCATTCTACGACGCCTCCGCCACCTGGAACGTCACCGGTGACAAGGTTGGGGACAACCTGCTCCACTACCTGGTGTTTCTCGACGCGAGCACGGGCGCGACCCTGTCTATCCACAGGCCGCGCGTACGGGCGGGGAACCAAACCGTGATGGACTTCCTGCCAG
>Ga0255047_10001565_pt1 | contig 16399 bp, 17 predicted proteins | sample JV7_2_1_MG_FD_183640 | JGI IMG/M metagenome (GOLD analysis project Ga0255047, IMG submission 183640) | Seawater microbial communities from Jervis Inlet, British Columbia, Canada - JV7_2_1 | ecosystem: Environmental > Aquatic > Marine > Inlet | place: Canada: British Columbia | collected 2016-10-06
GCATTACCTCCCACATGATGCAAATGTCAGAGAGCTAGGAACTGGAGTATCACGAGTAGAGACGGCACAGTCTTTAGGAATGAGAACTTCCATTGTTCCCAAGCTCCCTGTCGAAGATGGCATAAACGCTGTCCGAATGGTCTTATCAAGATGTTGGTTTGACCACGAGAAATGCAAGTACGGAATTGACGCATTACGGCAATACAGATGGGCAACGACTGAAAGAGGAGAAATAAAAAACAAGCCAGAGCATTCCTGGTGTTCCCACGCTGCTGACTCGTTCAGATATTTCGCAGTCGGCAACAACCAGTCAAGCGATTGGAGTACCAAAATACAATACAACAATTTAGGCATTGTGTGATTCGATTGGAATGTGGCGATTGTTTAAATATACTGCCAAAATTTTTAGATCAAAATATTGATTTAATTATTACATCACCTCCTTATAATTTAGGAGACAACCATCATACAGGAAATAAAAGACATAAGGCGTATGATGATAATAGTGACGAGTTAGAATATCAACGACAACAATTAGATTTTTTAAATTTATGTTTTGATGTTTTAGATAAAAGTGGAAGTATATTTTATAATCATAAAAACAGAATTAAAAACGGAAAACAGATAACTCCCTATGAATGGATTTTAAAATCTAATTTTATAGTCAAACAGGAAATAGTTTGGATTAACAGAAGTCAAAATTTTGATAAGATTAGATTTTATCCTTTTACTGAAAGAGTCTATTGGTTGGCAAAAGATCCTAAAACTAAATTGTATAATGCAATTAATCATTATGATGTATTTGATTGGAAAGAATGGAAACCAGTTGGAACAAAAGGAAATCATACTAGAGCATTTCCTGAAAAAATGGTTGAAGATATATTAAAATGTTTTTCTCAATCACAAGTTATTTGCGATCCATATATGGGTAGTGGAACAGTAGGAATTGTTTCAAAACAATTAAACAAGAATTTTATTGGAATAGAAAAAGATCAACAATATTTCAAAATGGCAAAAGAACGAATTGAAGGAACATTATTTTAAATGGCACGATTATCAAAACAAAAACTGCTTTCATTGATAGCGCAGGAGATTTCAGGATCGCTTGGCTTCTATGCAAGTGACCTGTCAAAACAGCGAGAGAACGCACTCAAGTATTATTTGGGTGAGCCGTTGGGCAACGAAGTGGAAGGACGATCAAGTGTAGTCTCACAGGACTTGCTTGAAGTCATTGAATCCATCCTGCCGAGCCTGATGCGAATGTTTACGCAATCGGACAAGGTAGTTAATTTTGAGCCAACACAGCCAGAGGATGTTCCTTACGCAGAACAGATCACCGACTACTGCAATTTTATATTTAACCATGACAACGATGGATTTGGAATTTTACAATCCATGTTCAAGACCGCCCTCTTGCAGAAGAATGGATTTTGCAAGGTGTACTGGAAAGTTTCCAAAGAGCAGAAAAAAGAACGCTACAGGAATTTAGACGAAACACAATACCAAGCCCTGTTGATTGACGATGAAGTGGAAGTCATCAATGTAGAGGAGATTGTGAATGAGACAGAGGCAGCTTTAGTTGAGCCAGGACTTGAAGAGGGAATGGCTGAATCAAATGTGTCTTATAATGTCGAAGTACGCAGAACAAAGGAATACGGAAGATGCGCCATTGAGCCAGTGCCACCGGAGGAGATTTTAGTTTCTTCCAGAGCCAAATCCCTGAAGGATTGTGATTTCATTGCGCACAGGGTGACAAAGACCATATCCGAATTGATCGACATGGGTTTCAAGAAATCCGATGTGGAAAACCTGCCGAGTGCCGAAGGTGAATTTTTTAACACCGAAGCGATTATCAGGCGAAGCTATGACGATGCTGCAACGGACTTGGAATCGAATACTGTCGATCCTGCCATGCGAGTTGTTCAGATTACTGAATGCTACATGAAAGCGGATGTCGATGGCGATGGCATAGCCGAGTTAAGAAAAATCATTGTCGGAGGAAGTGGCTACAACAGCTACAACATTCTGGAAAACGAGGAAATATCCATTTTGCCTTTTGCGATGTGCGTGGCAATACCAATGCCGTTCAGGTTTTTTGGATTGTCAATGTACGATCTTTTGGCTGATGTTCAGCTAATGAGTACATCCATCATGCGTCAAACGCTTGATAATATGTATATGCAGAATGCAGGAAGAACAATTGTCGTTGATGGACAATGCAATTTGGATGATTTATTAACCACCAGACCAGGCTCAATAGTCCGAGTAAAATCGCCTAATGCCGTTACAGCAATGCAAACGCCCAACTTCCTGAATGATGGTTTGGCGATGATGAAAAAAATTGATGAGGTCAAGGAAAAGAGATCTGGCGTTCCCAATCAACTGATGGGATTGAATCCAGATACGATTAACAAGTCACACACCACAGCACAGTCTGTCAATCAGATGATGAACAGCTCAACGCAGCGCATTGAATTGATTGCAAGAAGTTTTGCTGAAGGCGTGAAAGAAATATTTAAGAATGTTCTGTCGGTGGTTTGCGAATATCAGGACAGAGAAAGAATTATAAAATTGCGAGGCAAATTTGTTTCGATTGATCCCAGAGAATGGGTGAATCGTTATGACTGTACTGTGCAAGTCGGTCTGGGAACAGGAAACCAAGACCAACGGCTTGAAGTTCTGCAAAGAGTTTTAGCTGTACAGGAAAAGTTGTTACAGGCAGGAAACATGGGATTAGTGACTCCACAAAATATCTACAACACTTTAGAAAATTATTTACAAAACAGTGGATACAAGGATGCGAGTCAATTCTTTGTCAATCCTGCTACACAACCTCCACAGCCACCAAAACCAAAAGAACAAGATCCTGCCCTTCAACTGGCAGCACAGGACATACAAATGAGAGCAGCCAAGAATCAGGCGGACATACAATTGAAACAACAAAAGCAAAAAGCCGATGAAGTGTTCAAGGCAGGAAAGTTAAACCTGGATCAGCAGAAACTGGCAACCGACATTATTAAACAGGAACAAGGCAAGGAAATGGAAAAAGAAAAACTGGCAACCAAGATCATTGATTCAGCCATGATAAGCGAGAGTTACCGATAATGGCAACATTCACTCCATTCATGCAGGGATCAGAAGCGCAAGGCATCATCAGCAATTATCTTGGTGGCGGTTATGATACGACAAAAACAACCCCATTTCGCAATCCCATTTTTGACATAAGAACACAGCAGGAATTAGCAGGAGATTTAGATCCTTCAGCTTTATATCCCAATCCTCAAATAGATTTTTCCGTTCAAGAAGATGAAATTGAAGATCCCTGTCCTATCGGTTATCAATTAATTGATGGAGTATGTCAGCCAATAGAAAATTTTGATTATGCCCAACCATCTACACAAGGTCAAGGTGATGATGAAGAAGATGTCTTAACTTTTAGTGAACAAGAATATAACAGAATGAGAAGAGATCCCAATAATCCTTTCGGAGCAGGAATTGAATTGGATAAATGGAAAGTGGAAGAAGATGAGTTTGGCAATACAGTTTATAAATATAAAAAAAGAGGATTTACACCAAATCTCTTTGGAATATTTGATGCCATAACAGGTGGAAATAAAAGAAGAGAAGCAAAATTTAATGAAGCTATCAGGACAAAATTAGGACAAACACAATCGTCTAATTTTTTTAAACCTAATATTAATCCATTGGCTTTTGGTTATCAGGATGGTGATACATTTACAGAATATTCTCCACAGAATTATTTAGCACAAGTAAGCGATGTAGTAATTCCTGGAAGTAATGAAGGAGCAACAATGGGTGAATTACTTGCAACAGTTGGTCAAGGAACACAAGGAACACAACAAGTTAATACAGGACAACAAGGAACACAAGTATCACAAAATTTAGGAAGTCTTTTACAGGATAGTGGCAGAAGGGATGACAATGCTTATCAAGCTGCCATTGCAAAAAACATAGCCAGAAATTTAGCCGATAGAGATTCAACAACAGGAAAGAAAAAATCAACTGCAAGTACAGGTAGTGGTTATTCTACATCTCTAGGTGGTTTTTATAAAGGCAGGTAATGGAATTAGAAAAAGAACAACAAAGAGGACACAGAGCCAAAGCGATACTCGAAGATGAAATATTCGTGGAGGCAATACAAAAAGTTTCTGGTGAGTTGGATACCGAATGGGTGAACTCACCTGTAAGAGATACCGAAGGCAGAGAGAAAATCTATATGATGAAAAAGATGCTCAATGTCCTTCTGGTGCAACTGCGATCCGTGATGGAGACAGGCAAACTGGCAACAAAACAGATCAATAAATAAGGAGCAATAATGGCAGACAAACCTGCAAAGGAATCTGCTGTTTCAGAGCCAACCTTTAGGACAGATGAAACAGCACAAGCAATCGCAACCCTACTGAATAACGAAGAGACTGCAAGGAACGATGAAGAGCTTGGAACAGAAAAATCGGAAGAAGAGAAAGTCGATCTTGTAAAAGACAACGATGATCCCTTATTAGAGGATTTGGATGTTAATGAAAAAGACATAGTAGATAACGATGAAGCCATATCGGAAAGTGAAGAGACACTTTATGAAGTTACAGTTAATGGTGTAAAGCATAATGTAAATCTCAATGAGCTGACGAAGGGCTACTCAAGGGAATCGGACTATACCAAAAAAACGATGGATTTAAGCAACCAGCGCAAGGATGTTGAGTCTTTGCAAGGCAACTTAAAGACAGAGTTAGAAGCAGTCAAAAGTTCTCGAAATCAATATGCAACTCAATTGGATCAACTATCCAAACAATTGCAGCAAGAGGAAAAGATTGATTGGGATACTCTCTACCAAGACGATCCTGCCGAGTATGTTAAAAAAAAGGCAGATTCAGACAAGCGTAAAGAGGCATTGCAACTTGCACAGCAAGAGCAAATGCGTATTCACCAGGAGCAACGATCCGAGCAGGAAAAAGTCTATCGAGACTATCTTGCAAAGGAACGGCAAATTTTGGCTGAAAAACTTCCAGTCTATGCGGACAAGAACAAGAGTGCGGAATTTACCAAGCGACTGACGAGTTTTGCAAAAGAGAATGGATATACCGATCAGGAAATCGCCATGATGGTTGACCATCGAGCGGTTTTACTGTTAGCTGACGCTTACCGGTACAACCAACTCAAAAAAACAAAACTCACAGGCAAAAAGGTGAACAAGCCTCCAAGAATTGTCAGCTCCAATGCTTCCAATGTTAGGGAAGAATCCGTTGAAAAGCAAAACCTTGATAAGAGAATGAATAAACTGAAAAAATCAGGACATCTTGACGATGCAAAAGATGTATTCAAGGAGATGTTCTTTAACAAATAGGAGAAAACTATGGGTGTACCGAGTAACACCACAGAAACTTTTTCTAGAGTTGGTATAAGAGAAGATTTAGCAGATGTTATTTACAATATTTCACCTGTTGAGACACCTTTTATTTCCAACGCAGGAAAGGGATCAGCCACGCAAACAAATCATGAGTGGCAAACAGATGCACTAGAAGCAGCAGCAGCTAATGCACAAATTGAAGGAAACGATTACACGCTAGACACCAGAGCAGCAACAGTTCGCTTGTCGAATTATACGCAGATAACTGGAAAAGCAGTAGGTGTTTCTGGAACTGACGAAGTCGTAAAGAATGCAGGAAGAGGAGACGAACTTGCATACCAAATGGCTAAAGTTGGTAAAGAACTAAAAAGAGATATTGAATACGCAAATATCGCAACAGAAAACGCAAAGGTCGCAGGATCATCTGGCACAGCTAGAGAATCTGGATCTATTGGTTGTTGGTACGGAGGAAATATTCCTGGTACTTCAACAGCAGCAGCAAACTTTTCTGATGGAGGCTTGAGTGCCGATCCAGTAGGAACAGGAGCAACTGCACCAGCAGGTGGCACGAATCGTACATTTACGGAAAGTCTGCTTAAAGCAGGTTTGAAAAAATGTTACGATCTTGGTGGCAATCCAAAGGTCGTTCTCATGTCTGCAAGTCATAAGCAAATCGCTTCTGGCTTTAACGGAATTGCGACATCAATTCAAAAAGCTGAAGATAAAAGAGTTATCGGAGCTGTTGATATTTATGTCAGTGATTTTTCAGAAGTGAGCTTTGTGCCTGATAGACACCAAAACGCAAACAGGGTGGACATCCTTGATATGGAATACTGGGGAATATCTTATTTAAGACCATTCCAAACTACTGTACTTGGAAAGTCAGGCGATAATGATAAAAGATTAATGTTAGCGGAATGGACTTTGGAAGCAAAGAATCCAAATTCTTCTTTCGGAATCTTTAATCTTACTGCGTAATTATTAATTTTAAGGAGGGTGAAGTTAGTTCGCCCTCTTTTTTATTGAAGATCGAAAGATCAGAACAATAGAGGAAAGAATGAGAACTTTAAACGATTATTTTATTATGGGTGGCAACATGACAGCCATTCAAACAGCCGACAACGCAAGTCCTGTTGTGGTTATTCCAGACGAAGGAACGCTGAAAGTTATTTATATGAATGTCCATACTGTTATTGATGCAGCTACGACTTTTGACATTATGAAAAATGGTACGGACACAACTGTTGATGCAACTTTGGCTGATGCTACTGTTGATGAAACAGGAGTGGCTTTAACTTTAAGTGGAACAGTAGAACTGAATGCAGGAGATGCGCTTAACATTCAAAGCAATGGCGAACAAACTGCTTCAACAACAGCAGATGTAAGCTACATCATTAGAAGATAGGATCAGCCATGCCACATACATATTACGGCAGAGCAGGAACAACACACAAGGTTGATTTTACTGATGCTTCAGTAGCATCATCAACTGCCTTTGGTAGTACCACAAGTGTTGTGATGTTGTGTGCAAAAACAGCAGGTTGCCATTTTCATATTGCAAGTGTTCCTGTTGCAACGACAAGTCTATCCTTTTTGCCTAAAGATTCAGTAATTTATGTTCAGGTGAATGGTGGCGATAAGATTGCTGCCATCAGGGAAGCATCAACTTCAGGAAGTCTGTTCGCAACCGAACTTATATAAGTATGACTAAAAAATTGTGGATTGATAAGCCAGATAGCAAATCGACTTTAAAAACTCGAATGCACATTGATGAAGGTGAAAACAAGTATCACTTTGAGGACATACAGGATGTCGCACCGATATTGGAAATGAATAAAAAAGAAGCCAATATGGGTGCTGATGCCTATAAGGTCAGAGGAATGCAAGATGCGAAAATGTACAAGGTTGCATCCATCCCCTTGATTATTGTTCAGCAATTGGCACAAAAAGGAATCATGTCCAATGGAGGTCAGATTCTTGACAGACCACGATTTAAAAAATGGATCAACGATCCAGACAATAGACACTTTAGAATTTATCAAGGAAGTATTTAATGGCACTAGACACCTATGCCAATCTCAAAACGGAGATTGCTAACTATTTAAACAGATCAGACCTGACAGACAATATTGATACATTTATTGATTTGGCTGAAGCAAGACACGCAAGGGATTTAAGAGTTCGTGAGATGGAAGCTGACGATGTTTCCACTACAACTGTGTCCGGTACTCAAAGCTATGATTTACCTACTGGTTATCTGGAGATGAGATTTGTTACTTGGCAATCGAATCCCTATACCTACTTGGATTATATGTCACCGCCTGACTTGTTCAGAGTGTATAATGCAGGAGAAGGAGCTGGAACGCCAAGATACTATACTATTGTGGGAACAAAAATTTATTTAGGATTTAAACCTGATGCAGCTAATGTTTTAGAATTAGGTATATTTAAAAAATTAACTGCCTTGTCCAGTTCTAATACATCGAATGCTATTTTAACGAATTATCCTGATCTGTATTTATACGGATCACTAGCTGAATCAGCACCATTTCTGATGCAAGACGAAAGACTGCCAGTATGGGCAGGACTATATCAAGAGGGAGTTAAAAGTGCCAATTTGTCATCTTCACAAGGAAGGACATCTGGTGCGCCTTTGAATATGTCAGCTAAAATGGTGGTGTAAATGATTGAGTTTGGTGAATTACTTGCTGATCTTCCAACTTACTCAAATCCTGGAGCTATCAAGGTAGATGGAGTGATCCCTGCCAAAATTGGCTACAGAGGATTTCCGAATTTTGCCGAGAGAAGCACTAATGCTTTAGGAACGACTGCTGTTGGATTATTCACAGCGTTTTCCTCTACAGGATCAACCAACTATGCAGGAGATACGACAAAACTGTATCAGTATGATTCTTCACAGGCATTTAACGACAAGTCAAAAGCAGGAAACTACACAAACTCCACAACGGAGAATGACAGGGATTTCTGGTCGTTCACGCAATTTGGAAACAGAGTTATCGCATCAAACTATGCCGATCCGATTCAGTATTTTGATGAAACATCGAGCAGCTTGTTCGGTGATCTCATCAGTACCATTCACGCAAAGTATGTGGCAACTGTCAGAGATTTTGTTTTTGCAGGTTATACGAAAGAAATTGAAACAGCCAAGACATTTGATTCAAATGCTATTTCAAGCAATCAAATAACAATTACAGCTCATGGATGGGCAACTGGTGATACAGTTGTCTATGACAGAAACGGCAATACAGCTTTAACCAACTTAACCGATGGTAGCACCTATTATGTTATCAAGGTTGATGCTGATACAATTAAACTGGCTACAACGGCAGCAAACGCTGTGGCAGGAACAGCCATTACTTTATCGGCAACTGGTGGATCGGAAACACACAAACTACAAAAGTTCACAACGAACTTTCAACGAGTAAAATGGTCAGCACTAAATGATAGCTCCGACTGGGCAGCAAGTACGGCAACACAGTCAGGTTATCAGGATGTAGTTGGAACGCATGGCAAGATTCAAGCAGTTGTTGGTGGTGAAGATTTTGCAACAATATTTTTTGAAAGAGCAATTTACAGAGCTGATTATACTGGCTCTCCATTGATCTTTACCTTTAACAAGGTAGCGGACAACATTGGAGCATTTGCTCCTCGTTCTGTTGCTTCCTTTGGTAACATGATTTTTTTCTTGGCTGACGATGGTTTTTATAAACTGACTGGTGGTCAGCAACTAGAGCCAATTGGAAACGGCAAGATAGATGATTTTTTTTACAATGATCTTTTAACAAATATTGATGGCATCACATCCGCAATTGATCCGAACAACAGCTTGGTTGTTTGGTCATATCGTGGAGCAGGTGCGACAGGTGGCATTTCACTTAATAACAAACTACTTGTATTTAACTATGCCGTTAATAGATGGAGTACGGCAAGTGTTGATTTAGAATACTTGGCTACTTCAGCGCAAGAGGCATTCACGCTTGAAGCTCTCGATGAAATTTCATCTTCCGTTGATACGCTTCCTTACAGCTTGGACTCGTATCGCTGGTTGGATGGTCAGATCGGACTGGCAGGATTTAATTCCTCGCACAAGTTCGGCAAGTTTAGTGGCACTAATGTTGACGCAACAATTGACACAAAGGAATTTGAAGGAGTTGAAGGCAAAAGAAGCACACTCATCAACTGTACGCCCATTGTCGATGTCAATGGATTTACTGGAACTGTAACAGCAACGCCTATTACTCGTTCTTCCCAAGCCGATGCCGTAACAGTAGGAACGGCTGTAAGCGAAAGATCAAACAATGGCGATTGTCCTCTGCGATCAACAAGCAGGTATCATCGCATAAGAATTATTGCATCAGGCAAGTTTACAACTCTATCTGGTGTTCAAATTGAAGCTAGACCAGAAGGGAGAAGATAATGGCAACCAATGGCAGCAAGAAAAAAGATTGGATTCAAGGAGCAGTCAAGAAACCTGGTGCGTTAAGAGCAACTGCTAAAAGAATGAAACTAATTAAGAACAGTAAAGATAAGTTATCTAATAAAGATTTATCCATCATGGCAAAGAAAGCCAAAAAGACAGGTAATACTTTATTAGCTAAACGAGTGAATTTAGCCAAGACATTCAAGAAGATGAATCGAGCTAGAGGATAATGGCAACAAGTTCCTATAAGACTGTACCCTTATCCGTACCAGATCAAGCTGCCCACTTGCGCATGATCTCGGTTGCCCTGAATAATACAATAGGTGGCAAGGTTAATAGCACAGGATCGCTAACCTTAACAGCTAGTGCTACAACAACCACGCTTACCGATGAAAGAGTAGGAAGTGGATCTATTTTATTATTCATGCCAACGACAGCTAATGCTTCAACGGCTTTTGCAAACTTATATGTTTCAGCAAGAGTTGAAGGATCAGCCACGCTAACCCATGCCAGTTCAGCCAATACTGACCAGACATTCGGTTATGTTGTTTTTGGATGATTAGAAAAGTATCACCAGACGATTTATATATCATTTGGAATGAAGTAGAGCAAAAAATTAAACCTGCTTTGGATGACTGCTACACGCCACAGGACATCATTGATGGTTTGATACAGGATCGTTTCCAGTTGTTTATCAGTTGGGAAGATCATGTTGAGAGTGCTGTTATAACGGAGATCGCACAGTACCCTCAAAAGAAGATTTGTCGTTACTTCCTAGCAGGAGGAAACAACATGGATAATTGGCTTGAGCCAATACAAAAAGCAATTGAACAATTTGCAAGAGACAACCAATGCAATGCAATAGAAGTTGCAGGTCGCAAGGGATGGCTACGCAAATTGAAAGGATACAAACAAAAAATATTTTTAATGAGTAAAGAATTATGAGCAAAGGATCGAATCCCCAGAATATCACTACAACCACATCATCAGAGCCGTCTGAATTTGTTAGACCTTATGTAACAGAAGCGTTTGGTCAGGCACAGGATTTATTTAGATCGCAAACACCTAACTATTTTCCTAGTCAAACCTATGCAGGTTTCGCACCTGAAACAACGGCAGCGTTAAATCTGGCAACTTCGAGGGCATTAAATAATCCTCTTCTTGGATCATCACAAACTGAAATTAACAAGATCCTTCAAGGAGACTATTTAACTCCAGCATCCAATCCGTATTTGCAAGATTTATACAATCAAATGGCAGGTGATGTTACTTCAGGCGTTCAATCGCAATTTACGAAAGCAGGGAGACTGGGCAGTAGTGCCAATCAAGAAACTTTAGCTAGAGAGCTTGGAAACTTGGCAACCAATGTCTATGCACCTAACTATCAGCAAGAACGAGCAAACATGATGGCAGCAACGCAATTAGCTCCACAACTTGCTCAAGCAGATTATCAAGACATACAGGCATTGGGTGGAGTTGGTCAAACTAGAGAGTCGATGGAAATGGCACAGATACAGGATGCTATGGCTCGTTTTGATTTTGAACAGCAAAAACCATATTACAAGTTAAGAGAATACTTGGCATCAATCGGAGCTTCCGTTCCACAGACAACAGCAACAACCAAACCTGTCTTTAGAAATCAACTAGGTGGAATACTTGGTAGTGCGATGGAAGGTGCTAACTTGGCTAATTTAATTACTCCAGGACAAAATTTAGGTCTTGGCGCAATCGGTGGTGGCTTACTTGGAGGATTTGCTTAATGGTTAATGTACCAAATAAATTTACTCAAAGTTTATTAAATCAAGGGTATCAAGGAAGATCCCCTGCTGATGAATTTTATTATGGCAGAAATCCAACTGGAATGAAAAATGTTGTATATCCTTATGACAACATTATTCAAGGCAATATGCCTTTTAAATGGATGAGAAATCAAAATGATCCTGCAACAAGGAATAGAAATTTTAGTGCATTACCACAAACTCCTGAAGAAAAACAAGCCATTATAAACCAATCTTGGATAAGAAATAAATTACCTGTTCCAAACAGAAGTTATTCTGCACTTGGTCAACAAATGAACGCAATGAATTTACCAATGCCAAGTGGTAGTGCAACAGGACAAAAAAGAACTGGAGCAGTAGATACACCTCCCAACTGGAGAGACAACCTGCTTAACTACATTGTCTCGCCAAAAGGAAAAGGAATGGCACAAGGTCTTTTAGAGGCAAGTGGATATTCAGAAGTACCAGTCACTTTCGGTCAAGCACTTTCAATGGGAATGAAAAGAGGTACTGAAGCTGAAACGGCAGCAGCAGCATCACAGTTGGCTAAAGACAAGTTTGCTTATCAAAAATCACAGGATTTAATTGCAAATTTATTAGCTCAAACAGGTTTAGACATAGAAGGAAAAAAGATTAAGCCACAAGAAACTTTTGAACAAATAGAAATTGAAGTGCCAGATAATAAAGGTGGCACAATGAAAGTCCAAGCCAACAGAAGTTTATTAACAGGAAAAGTTACTCCAGTTATGTCTGGTAGTGGAACAAATATTAATCTTGGTCAAGGATCTGGTGGATGGAAAACAGTAAATACTAATTTTGGTGCAGAAATAAACGAATGGGTTTTAAGTGGAGGTTTTACAGGATCTCAAGCAAATTTAATAAAAATTGATGATGCAATTGAACAACTAGAAAAATCAAAAGATGAGTTCTTTGGTTTAACTGGAAAGAATGTTGGCGTAATACCTAAAGGTGCAAGAGCAATTTTTAATCCAGACTCGGCTGATCTTGAAGATAATATAAGATCGATTATTTATGAATCTTTAAGACAAACTTTAGGCGCACAATTTGCAGAAAGAGAAGGGGAAAAATTAATTCAAGCATCTTTCAATGCAATGTTAAGTGAAGAAAAAAACATTGTCAGATTAAAAAGAATGAAAGCTAAAATTTTAGAAATGGCAAAAGCTAAACAAAAAGCATACGAGTATTTTCAAGCTAATAATGGCGATATGTCTGGATATTCTGGAAGCACTTTTGTTTTTGAGAATGAATCTCAAATAGAATCAGGAGCAGATGATTTTTTAAGTGAGTTTTATAATGTCGATGATTACAAAGGTTTGGATGACGCAGCATTTATAGAATATTTTACAAATGCAACAGGGGAGGAACAAGCGTGGATATTGCAAAATGCTAAAGATATTCCTCAAATTAAAATAGGAGCTGAAGAGTAATGGTAGCTTTATCAGAATTAGAAAATATTGTTAAACAGAGTGATCCAAATAATGTAGCTCAAAAACATCTAAATACTTATGATGATAATGAAAATGTTTTTTTTCAATCTATAAAGAATATTCCTTCAAGTGCAAAACAATTTGGCAATGATATTATTCAACCTTTTATTCATCCAGTTCAAACTGCAAAAAGTTTAAAAGATTTAGGATCAAGTGTTATTAATTTAATTCGACCTGGAGAACAAGGTAACGAACAACTGGCAAAAGAAGTAGGTAATTTCTTTGTGCAACGATATGGAAGTTTAGAAAATATTAAAAAAACTTTTGCTACTGATCCAGTTGGTATGTTAAGTGATGTTTCTATTATTTTAACTGGTGGTGGAGCTCTAGCAGCAAAAGCTCCTGCTGTGGCAGGTCAAACATCAAAAATAGTTTCTAATGTAGGAAAAGCAATTGATCCAATTAATGTAGCTTCTAAAGCTATAAAAACTGCAAGTCCAGTTATAAGTAAACCACTTTCTCAAGTTGTTGGAATGACAACAGGTGCAGGTGGAGAAGCAATATCTCAAGCATATACAGCAGGAAAAGTTGGTGGCACTAAATCTGATGATTTTACTGCTGCTATGCGAGGAGCTTCTGATGCTGAAGAAGTGGTAACCGATGCTTTTGGTGCAATGAAAGATATTTCACAAGGATCAAAAACAAAATATGTCAGTAATATAGACAAATTAAAATTAGGTAAAAAGAAAATTAATTTTGACAATGTAGATCAACTCATTGCAAACTATAAAAATGAAAAAACTATCGGATCACAAGGAAAGTTAAGATTAAATAAAGACTCAGTAAACAAATTAAAAGAAATAGAAGAATTAATAGATCAGTATAAAAAAGATCCATCTTTACACACAGCAGACGGTTTAAATAGTTTAAAACAAGAAATAGACTCATTATATCCTCCTGGTGTTGCTGTTGGACAACCAGGAACTGTTGTAGCTGAAATTAGAAATCTAGTTAAAAAACAAATTTTAAAAGAAGTTCCTGATTATGCAAAAGTTATGAAGGCATACGAAGAAGCAGTTACTTTAGAGAAAAAAATGCTTAAAGAATTATCAATGGGCAACAAATCTGGAGCAGGAACAGTTTTAAGAAAATTACAATCAGTTATGCGTAACAATGCTAACACTAATTGGGGTAAAAGATTGGATTATGTTAAATTACTTAATGAATCAAATTTAGATGCTAATATTTTATCTAAACTTGCAGGACATAGTTTAGCATCTTGGACTCCAAGAGGATTGGCAGCTATTACTACAACTGGTCAAATAGGATTGGGTGGCTATGGTGCACTTACTGGAGCAGTTAATCCTGCTGCCTTAATTCCAACTTTATTAATGCAATCTCCAAGAGTAATGGGAGAAGCAGCTCACGCAGCAGGAAAATTTAGTAATGTAGCTGATAAAGTATTGCCTCGTGCTTCAGCAGTAGGTCGAGTAACTAGGTATCCAGGAATATTAGAACAACAAAATCAAGCACTAGAAAAAAGAGGATTATTACAATGACAAGGAAGAATAAATGACAGTATCAAATTATAGCACCACAGCCGACAGCAACAGCACGATCAATTCGATCAACATTGCAGAAGGGTGTCCTCCCAGTACAATAAACAACGCCATTCGCAATGAGTTGGCTGATTTAAGAACTTATTTAAACGATTCTTCGTGGTTTATTGTTGGAGACGGAGACGGAGCTTGTACTTTCACCTATTCAAGTGGAACGGCTGTAACAGTCGCTTCAACCGATGTGACTACGGCTTATCACGCTAATAGGCGTTGTAAAGTTGTAGGTTCTGTGGGAGGAACTCTCTATGGATTTATAGCTTCATCAAGTTTTTCAACGAATACGACAATTAATTTTACTTTTGATTCAGGATCAATCTCGGCTTCCGATGCGACAGTCGATGTTTATTTAGGATCTCCATATACGAACATTGCAACTTCCAACATACCTCCCACTGCTGTTAGCGCAAAAACAACGATCACTTCCATAGATTCAGCCAATGACTATATGCTGATATGGGATGCAACCGATTCAGCTTTGAAAAAAGCAACAGTAGCCAATACCGTTACTCACCAAGACTTGGATTTTGAAGGCGATAGTGGATCTTCTTCCGTTGATTTAGATTCACAATCATTCGACATAGCAGGTGGAAGTGGAATTACAACAACTGCTTCAGGACAAACATTAACTGTTGCAGGTGATGATGCCTCAACTTCGGCTAAAGGTGTCGCTTCATTTTCATCAGATAATTTTTCTGCCTCATCTGGCGCAATTAGTATTAAAGACGCAGGGATTGCAAACGCAGAGCTAGGCGATATGGCAGCCAATACTGTCAAAGTAAGAAATGCAAACTCTTCTGGAGTTCCTTCTGACTTGGCATTGGCAACCACCGAAATAATGATTGGTGATGGAACTGGTTTCACAGCAGCAAGTCTGTCTAGTGATGTCACCATGACAAACGCAGGAGCAGTTACAATTGCTGCAAATGCAGTAACATTAGCAAAATTAGAAGATGGAACGCAAGGCGATATTTTATATTATGGTGCAAGTGGCGCACCCACACGACTAGGAGCAGGAACATCAGGCGATGTACTGACAACAGCAGGAGCAGCAGCTAACCCTGCATGGGCAACTCCGACAACTGGTGATATTACGAATGTGGGAGTTACATCCCCTATTACTGGTGGAGGATCATCTGGCTCTGTTACAATAGCCATTCAGGATTCTTCAACAAGTCAAAAAGGAGCAGCAAGTTTTAGTTCAGATAATTTTGCAGCTTCAGCAGGAGACATAACAATCAAGGATGGCGGTGTGGCGAATGCCGAACTCGCTGATATGGCTGCTAATACCATTAAGGTAAGAAACGCCAATTCAAGCGGAGTTCCATCCGATCTCGCACTCGCTACAACAGAAATTTTAATTGGAGACGGCACAGGATTTACTGCTGCATCGTTATCAAGCGATGTGACAATGACAAATGCAGGTGCTGTAACCATAGCAGCAAACGCAGTTACTTTAGCCAAACTTGAAGATGGCACTCAAGGAGACATACTTTATTACGGAGCTTCAGGCGCACCAACTAGATTATCGGCAGGTACTTCTGGCGATGTTTTAACTTCTGGAGGAGGATTGGCAAATCCAGCTTGGGCAACACCGACTACAGGTGACATTACATCTGTCGTAGCAGGAACAGGTTTAAGTGGTGGAGCAACGAGTGGTGCTGCAACATTGAATATAGCAAACACAGCCGTTACGGCAGGATCTTACACCAATTCCAGTCTGACAGTTGATGCACAAGGAAGATTAACGG
>Ga0255047_10001566_pt1 | contig 16396 bp, 19 predicted proteins | sample JV7_2_1_MG_FD_183640 | JGI IMG/M metagenome (GOLD analysis project Ga0255047, IMG submission 183640) | Seawater microbial communities from Jervis Inlet, British Columbia, Canada - JV7_2_1 | ecosystem: Environmental > Aquatic > Marine > Inlet | place: Canada: British Columbia | collected 2016-10-06
ACATTTGTGCGCCGGTTTCCGTAGTCCCGTCGGCATTCGCCCCGGTTCCGCTGGCATAGGCTGTTATTGTCATGCTTCCGGCCGTGGTTTTTACTGCCGTATAGTCCGCATTTACCGTTTGGCTTGCGGCATAGTCCGTTCCGGCGGTCCCTGAAGTTAATGTAATAGCCCCGACCAAATTGTCAATTGTTGCCTCAGCGTCCGACCCTATGTGAATGTTGTCGTCTGTGTCTGTTAATGTCGTTTGAAAAGTATACGCACGACCCTTGATCGTGCAAGTGTCGCCATTGCTTGCATTGGCCGCAAGTGTTAAGACCGACGTCGCTTGTGCGCTGGCAATATTTACTGATCCATCGACTGTATTGTCTACGGTATTGTTGAAAGTATAAGTCTTTCCGTCAATTAAAACTGTATCGCCATCGGTTAATGTTGCCGTGGTTTCTGTGACTGTTAAAGTTCCGACCGGGGCCGTGTCCGTCGCTGAACTTGAAACTATCGCGTGAATTCTTGCCGCTGTTGGCGCAAGCCAGATCTGTTGTGTCGGGGTGCTATTCGCGAGATCCCAAATATCGGTAGCGGTTGTTTGTACGCCGTCAACCGCCCGACCGTATTTATTAACCGCTGAAACGCCGTTAATAGTTCCCCGCTTAACTTCCATAAAATAGTTTTCTGTTCCATCGTATACGTTGTCATTTATTCCCATGTTGTTACCTACTGTAATATTATTTCTTTTACACTGCCATAAGCGACAAGTAATATTTCACCCGCCGCCATCGTTAAATTTGCACTGTAAAAATATGATTCGTTGTTAAAGTCTAATAATTCTGTTTGTGCGCCGGTAAGTGAAATAGTACAGACCCCGCTTGCCGCTGTTGTTATTACGAATGAAAAAGCCTGGACTACTGTGCTTGAATATTCGCTTTTGTATATGTTTGCTTCTAATGCTGTGGCCCCTGTAATGTCGGCCGCTGTGTCGTTTCCGTCTGTAAAAGTGGTTGCGGTTAAAGCCCGTGTGAAGTCTATTCCGCGGTATAAAATTATATTTTCTGGTTGTTTTAAAACTTGATTACTCATTATTCAACCTTTTTAAGTTTAGTTTCTTTTTTTATTTCTGCATCTTTTACAGTTTCCAATACTTCATTAAAAAACGATACTACATTTAAAGCATCCTTACCCTTTGCTCTTAAATCAAAGTTTTCTAGTACCGAAATTAAAAATTCTTTGTGTTCTTGTTTATCTATTATCATTCTTTTACCGCCTCTTTAAAATCTGTATCAATTTCTTCTAATGTTCCAAGTTCTTGTATCTTTTCGTAAATAAGTGTTTCAATATCATTACCACCTGCTTTTAAGGTTTCAGAGTCTAAAGGGTAGTTGTCGCCTGATAAATTTATTCTAAACCTATTTTCCTGGAATACTTCATCCGGTTTAGTTTCATAAGCATTAAGGTTTTTATATAGAACGAAATCAAATGTTACACTTTTACCCTTTGTATTATTTCTTACTAATTGTCCTACGTGCCAATAGTTAAACTGATTGCCGTTGACTGTTTTTGTTTTCTTCCAACCCATTATAATGCCTCTATTTTATTATTTAATTCTTGTACCGCTTTCACTAAATGAGCAACAACCGCTCTCGTATTAAAACCCCAAGAATCATTTTCTTTGTCATGCGGTGCGGCCTCTGGGATAATAGGGTTAACATCTTGTGCCATAAACCCTAATGTTTTTTTATTTTCTTTGTCATTTTTCCATGAAAAGTATTTTGGCTTTAATTTTAATATTTCTTTTAAACCGCTTTTTAATTCACCTAAATCATTTTTTAATCTTTTGTCAGATGAAGTAATTAAATTCTTAGAGCCATCTGTTTGCACATCTAATGAAGCACCTAATTGTGCCAAGTTTACCACACCTGCACTACTTATAGCCATCCAAACCGATGAGTTTGTTCCAAATGACATTGCGTTTGAACCATGTGCGTAGCTTATTTGACCGATATTTACACTGCCAGAATCTGCAAAATATATTAAACCACTTGACGAACTACCCGACAATATTGAAATACCACTATGTCCTGAACCTTCAACAACTAATTCATCAGCATTAGAACTTACTGTTGCACTCGCATCTGCCGATTTAATGTGTAAATTCCCCAAAGGGCTAGTTTCTCCTATACCTACATTACCGTCACCGCCAACTCGCATATATTCTGTTCCAGCTTGGTTTGCTATTCTTAATGGATAGTCAGATGAATTTGTTCCAGCTTGAATATTTATTCCAAAACTCTGTCCTGCTGTTGAATCACCTTGCTTAAATTCTGCTAAAAAATCATTGCTTACTGTTGCTTCAACACTTAAAGCATTTGTCGGGTTTGTTGTTCCTATACCTATATTACCGGAACTGTCGATAGTCATTCTTGTGCTTGTTCCAATCGCAGTCGTACCTATTTTAAACTTGTCACTGTCACCATCATCCACTCCCATCGTGAAAACATTTGTTGCAGACAATTGGAAACTAATAATCGGGTCGCCATCTGCTGTTGAATTATCAATAATAAGTTCAGTTTCTGCTGCTGTTGAATCTGTTAATGTAGTGACAACCGCAAGAGTATTTAATAATCTGTTTGGTGAGGAGCCTGTCGTATTTCCTTGTAGTGCTTCGTAGACCTCATTTGTCTGGTCGGTTGTTATTGTATCTCCTGTTGAATACGGAACTGTAGCCATAATTTAGGGCATTGTGAAAATGCCTACTCCTCTATTGTTAACTGTATTATCTCTGGTCTGTGGAACGAATAATGTTAAGTCTGTTTCGGATCTATTATTACCGGTTATTGTGTACGCCTGATAATGCGCGTTTATTCCGTTTGTTATATTTGAATCTGTTAATTGGACGTAGTCATAACTTGAAGACCCGGCTTCGTCTGAAATAGTTCCGGCTGATCTGGAAAACGCTTGCTTCGTGATCAGGTTGTCGCCTGTCGCATCATATATTTCTAAAAATAATACTTTCGTCCCTATGGTTGCCATTGTTAAAACTAAACCTTCGTTTATTCCCCACGCATTTAAAATAAGTAAATTCGCCGGTTCCGCATTCCTTATTACATTAGGGTAAGGGTAATTTGTCAAGATCAAATTAACGCCAGAATAAATATTTGTATTTTCGTTAAAAGTATATGATCTTACCGCCACGGGTTCATCCCAATATGTAAAACCCGATCCGTCTTCCTGACCGCTGGCGAAGTCCATTGTGAGGTCAAAGTCTTTGCCGACTTCTATGTTTAACGGTTTGACACCATTCTGAACATTTACAGACCCTATGTCCGCCGCGTAATTCCCTTTTACATTACACGACACAACATGCCTTAAAGACTTGTTTTCGTTTAAAAATGAAAGACCGTAAAAGTCCGCCCCGGCGCTGTCGCCGTATAAATAAGAATAGTCTTTTATTAAGCTGGACCCTGAAGCGGTTTTAATAGGTTGAAACCTTCGTTTTCCTGCATATGCGTTAATATAGAAACTTTCGGCTTCCTGTTCGCTTACTTCGACGGTTGTTCCGTTTACATATAAAGTGTCGGCCCCGATCACAAGGTTTGAATCGTCGGTTGAAATACTGACCGGCGGCATTATTTCGTACTCTGAAATATAGTCACTTACCGTAGACCCTGACCATTGCCATCCCCTGCGAATATCGATCTGACCTGCGGAATTAACTATTAAATTAAAATTACCCATTTTTAATAATTGCGAAATATGGTCGGCTAGTGTGATCCGGTCTTCAGTCGTTACATTCATATGAACTAAATATGAACTTTCGTCCGACTTATATTTTCCAAATGACGATCCTAAATTTGTAAGGCCGACCGTGGTGAAAGCGTCTTCTAATGCTTCGGCTATGGTTTTTGTCGTACTTGGGACGCTTACCACAATAGCGGTATTTGTTAAGACGGCAATTTCAGACGGCCTGTCTAAAGTGATCAATGTTGTCGGCGAACCTGTCGAAGACTGAATTTGATATTTAGGGACTAGATCGGTTGAAAAGGAAATTAAAGCCCCGTCTGGAATGTCTGTTAACCCTGTGTCAATAGCAATGTCTATTTGATCACCTATTGCAATAGCACCGTTTGTCAAAAAACCGTTGTGTGTGGTTTTGTCGTTTTCTTCGACAATAAATTTTAATAATATTGTCATTGCTTCAGCACTTTGAATGTTTGTTTCCCAAGTTTTATTTCGGGTCGCGCCGTAGCGTTTAATATTGCCAAGAAAACTGATCTGGTCGTCTTCGCCTGTGACTTGTACGGTTTTATTTCTTATGTCAATATGGCTTAAAATTCCACTTGGTGTAAATGGTGAAACGCTTTCAAAGTTATATAATGTATTTGAATTAAGTTTGAAATTTCGGATCTGTGCAAGTTTCCCGAATACATCGTTTACGTTTGAAGTTCTGGAACCGGGATCGCCGACGTTTTCAGTGCGGTCAATTGAATTTATTTCAAGTGTTTGAATTGTCATGTAAATTTTTTAACAAATTCTAATTTTGTCCCCGCTTGAAATTCATTGTCGTTTATTATAGCATCATGCCAAGATCTGTTTTTTGTTACATAAACCCATTGATCCGCGTCTGCCGGTGAAAGTATACTTATGTCCGTTCCTGTGGTGATCGCCATGTCGGTAAGCCTGTCTAAAACAATACTAGAATTCCCACCACTGGTTAAAATGTCCGATGCTATTACTAAATATTGGAAGTCTGAAGTTGTACTTGAAACTTGTATTTGTGCGCCTACCGGTATTATTTCTGAACCTGAAATTCTTAAATACTGGACACCCGCGCTGTAGTTTGTGGTAGTGTTTCTTGTGTCTGTAATGCCTAAAGTATTCGTCGGATCTAAATTTATAATTACTGTTGTGTCGCGTAAACTTTCCAATACTGTTAAATAGTCAAGATCTTCTTTCCTGACAACACCGCCAGAAAGATCAATAGTTAACCTTAACATTATTCTATTTGTGTCATTGTAATTTGTAGGTGTTCCATTAATAGAAACTTGCAAATTACTTGCCTGGAATTCTTTAGTAAATTTAATAGCTTTCGGGTCAATAGGTAATGTCATATAATGTGACGTTAAAAATTCATAAGTCTGCGTTCCGTTGTCCCATGACTGCGCCCCGCTGTCTCTCACACCTGAAGCAAGGGTAAGTTCTGTCGAACCATTGACAAACGCACTGTCAATTTGACTTACAAGTGTTTCAGTTCCGTTATAATAAGACTGGTTTACCCGTCTTATGTCGAATGTAAGGTTTTGTTCTTGAAGCGGATCAATGTTTTTTACGTTCGGGCCTAATTCAACATTTGTCACGGTTCCATTATATATGTTTCCCGATGTCCAGATAAAACTTTCCGTGGCCGAAATATTACCTACAAGTAAACAGTCTTTCATTTCTTCTAAGCCTGTTCCTGAAGTATTATTAAAGTCTATTGTCGCCGCGCTTGAAGTATAACCAAAAGTGCATTGATAGAATTTAGCATCCAAACCGCCCGTGGCCGTGGTGTCAATTGTTGTTGTGCTTTTAAATAATGTTGACGTACATTCAAAAGAAGATCCCGCGTCAAAAGTGATCCCGGTGACTATACAACGATCAATTGTCACTTTCCCCGAATTCGTTACAGAATTATTAGCAAGCGTACAGTCTTGAATAGTAATAGCACTTGCACTGTTTATGTCGGGTGTGGACCCGCCGAATTCTATACCCGCACATGAGTTTTGAATTTCGCCTGTGGTGAATGTAAAACTGTGATAAATACCAACTGCACATTCTGTTTTAATAGTAAGATCCGATCCGGCTAGTGCCGTTGTCGCGCCTGAAGTTCCTTGAAATTGAATATAAGTTTGCGTTGTAATTGAAGCAACCGCGCCCGAAACACCATCATATGTAAGTTTCGGGCTTGCTGTTGTCCCTGGGTTTGCATCATTCCCCGCTGTGGTGTCTACATACATCGTGTCAACGTCTGTCGGTGTTCGACCATCCAAAACAGCTTGACCCGCTTTGTCGGTTTCTACTGCCGTTCCCGGTGTTTCTAAAGCTGTTGACGCGGTTAAAGTTCGACCGGCTTTAATTAAAAATGCTTTTTCAGGGACTAAATTCATTATATTGTTTTTTCCGCTATTTCACCAAGTTCTTTAATTATTAAATTCTGTAATAAGTTTCCGGTGTCGCCCGTTGCATTTTGTTCCATCCTTTCTAATATGTCTACTATTTCCTGGTTAGAAAGTGAAATATTCGTTAATAGTTGTAAATTATTACTTTCGAATTCAGTTCTTGAAACACCTGTCAAAGCGTTCGCGGTGTTTGTGATCTGACTTGGAACCGTTAAACCTGCGCCCGAAATTGTCGGGGTTTGGAATGCGCCCCTGAGACCAGACACAAGCCCGGAACCTATGTCAATAATACTTTCGCGTCTGGCATCTTTTAAAGCGATCTTTGTTTCATCTGTGTTTTTAACAATTTCGTCTAGGTCTTCTTTCGACTGTATAGCGATGTCGACTTGATCTAAAAGTAACCTATTTATTTCATCTTGAAGTGGATCGTTTGACTCTTGAATGTCTTTAATTAAGTTTGAAAATATGCTTTCTAAATTGTTCTTATCGAAGGAAATACCGGTTGTTTTAAATAGGTTTGTTAAGTTTCCTATTTGTTCCGTCTGTGCGCGTTCAAGAATGTCTTTTTCATCGGTCCCAAACTTTTCAATTTCACGTAAATTAAGATCGGAATTTTCAACCAACAATTGTAAACTTGCTAAAAGTTTTTCCTGGTTAACGACCCGATCCGCTTCGTCTTGTGCAAGGCCCTTTTGTCTTTGTTCTTCTTCATATGCCGCAATGTTATCTATAATTTCCTGTGTAATACCACCACCGCCAAACCCTGCGACATTACCCAAATTCCCCATGTTACCCAAACCGCCTAAACTTCCAAAATTGCCTAAATTTCCTAAACTAGGACCTAAACCCGACAAACTAGAAAAGTCACCCATATTTGCTAAATTTGCAAACTGGCCTTTTTTCTTTTCTTCGACAATTGGTTTCGCCCAAACATTAAAACCTTTTAAATTATTGATCATGTCGGTTTCTTCTTTGATCAATTCTTTTTTCTTTTCAATGTCTTCGGCGTCTAATTCTTGCTTTGTTTTAATTAAGTCCTGGCTTAACTGTTGTATATTTACAAGATCATCGACTGCCTGTTCCTGACTGTCTATTGTTAAGCCAAGTGGTAATAATGATCTTTGGAAGTTTGCCGTCATGTTTGCAAAAGTTGTTCGTGCAGCCGCTTCGTCTGCGCTTGTCCGGGCCGCCAGCCATTGACCTGTAACTTTTTCCAAATTGTCTACGCTTAACTGACTTGTCGCCCTTAAACTTGGCGGTAACTCTTCTATTAAGTTCTGCGCGTTTCGTGCCGCCGCCGCTAATTTTACAACATCGTCTTTAATAGTAATGTCGCCTAAACCTGTGAATATGTTTTCAATTTTCTGCAAAGTGCCTTGTGCGTCTTCAGTGCTTACAATTGCGCTTACTAGATCGCTTTGACCAGCGCGACCGCCTAAGTTCCCGATCTGCGTTTGTGTCCCTTTACCTAGTCCTACGCCTTTTAATAAACTTGAAAGCCCGCTGTCGTTTATTGCCGTTGCTAATTGTTGTCGGATAGATGATCTTTGTGCTTCTAGCCCACCGCCGAACAACGCGTCAATTCCCCTTTCTTCTTCGGATCTTTTTTGTTCTAAGTCTTGCCTTTCCTGTTCAAGTTCTAGTAAATTCTTTTTAATATTGTATTCGCTTTCTAGTGTTTCAAGTCTGTGTTCGTTTAAATCATTCACCCTTTGAACGATGGCTTCAATGTCTTCTTCTTGCACTTTAGTGTCGGCCATTAACCCGTTAATGTCGTCTAATATATTGATCGTCGCGCCTAAGCCCTGAACAAAATCGCCGACAAGTTCACCGCCTGGAACCGCACTTGACATTTTACCTAAACCGGTAATAGTGTCGCCGATCTCTTTTTCGTTTATTCCTTTTAGTGTGTCCCTGAAACCCGATAATCCGGCGTTAAGTCTTTGTTGTAAGTCAATTAACTTTTTATAGTCAATTGTCATGCCTTCCAACATATTACCGCGGGATGCTAATTTGTCAGTAAAACTATCGCCCGCTTTGCCAACGGCATTTCCAAAGTCTTTTGCTTTGACTTCCGACTCACTTAAAGCTTTTTTCACTGCGATAAGTTGTGTTTGTAATGTTTGGTAAGAAGCAATAACCCCGGGTGAAACTTTCGGCAAATTAAGAGCAGGTTGTAAAACCCCTATACTTTTTTCTAGTGAAGCTTTTTGTTCTAATAATGAAAGATCCGTTAATGTTTTAAATGTTCTGGTTTCTTTTATTCGCTTTTGAATAGCTTCGGTGTTTTTATTCATTAGTTCAGTATTAGTTTCTAAAACACCATTACTTTCTTTTAATGAATTATTAAACCCCGGAACTAAAACACCTAATTCCTGTTGAACTTCTTTTAAGCGTCTGGTTTGTTCTGCTGTTCGGTTTGCGTTTGTACTTAATTTTAAATATTCGTTGTTTAGTTTTGGTAAGTTTTTTGTCGCTTTCTTTACTTTTTCATCAAAACGATCTTGCGACGTTACAAGGTTTGTGATCCCTGTAACAACTAATGCGATAGCCGGGACTATTAAAGTAAGTCCGCCGGACATAACACCAAAGGCGGCGGCAAGTCCTAAAACTGCCGGGGTCGCAACGATCATTGTTTTTTCCATGTTGTTTAAGCCGGTGAATAAACCGCCTATAGCAACAACCGCTTTTGTAATAAGTTCTAAAAACGGCCCTAAAACTTCACCTAAAAATTTTCCAAATACGACTTCAAGCTTCTTGATGTTCGTTTCCATCCGGGCAAGCTTGCCGCCGAACTTATCACTTTCGTCTGCGGCCTGACCGACGAAGGGCGCGGTTTCTTCCATGATGGATCGGAAAAGTGCGGCCCGTGCGTTCGTTCCTTTCTGTTTGCTTGTCAAGTCTTCAAGTGCGAAGCCTTGTCTTTTAAGCATTGTGCTTAGGTTTGTACTGATACCCGTAGCGTCTGACAAGACTGAATTTTGGTTTTTTACGCCTTCAGTGAAAACTTTAACCGCCTCACTGAGCGTTAGGTGACTCTGCCTGGATGTTACTGCAATGTCAACATTCCTTTCGATGATCTTTGTCGCGTCTTCAATTGCGAAACCTGTCGCGACCAAATTTTGAATAGCCTTTGCCGCGTCTTCTTTATTTAATAGTCCTGAAGCGGTAAGTTTTGATAAAGCTTTTTCAGCTTCGGGCAATGCTTCTTTTCCTAATTTATTTTGAACAATTGCCGCCATTCCGCGTATAGCATTTTCCGCAGTGTTTGCAGACTTCGCCAAACCTAAAACGCTGGATGTTAAACGCTTCGCCGCTACAAGGCCGACCCCGACTTTAAACGCGGTCTTTAGTTTATCGAAACCTTTTACGGCTTCGGTGTTTGCTTTGGATCTGGCCTTTGAAGTTTTGGCAATGCTGTCTAGTTGTTTCTTTTCAACTTTAGAAATATTTACAAGTTTAACTTTAGTGATCTTGTCGGAACCGTCTTTCTGTTTGGCTATTAGTTTTTGACCCGTAGCTTCGGCCCTTTTTACGGCTTTGTTAAATTCTTTGTCGTCCGCAAATATGCGAACCTTAATTCCGTCTTCAGCCATTCTGCGTTACCCTTATATTTTTATTTCCGAACATTGCATTTTGAAAACTTTTTGCGAAACTTGTTGCTTTCGGCATTGGTTTATTAGTTAATTTCTTTGTCACGGTTTCACGTAACCGCTTGAATAATTCCTTTGAAAATTCTGCCGGATCATGTTGTACCCGGATGTCATTTATATAATTCTTAATTTTATTATTTCGTATTTCCTTAACCAGTCTTAAAAGATCGTCCTGTTTTGTCCCCGCCATTATTTGCCGGGGTGTTTGGTTAAGTGCATGGCTTAAATAGTATACAATATCGTACAACGGTTTAAGCGGGTCGCCTGTGCTTTTCTTTGGTGCTTTCATTCCCATTGCTTTTATTGCTTTGTTTAAATAACGTAAATGAAAACGGGTCGGGTTTTTTACATCTGTTAAGACTTTCAAAACCTTTTTGGAATAAAAGATCTTATCGCTTTTACTCTTACTTTGGTCAGAAAGTTTTGCCAGCTTATGAACTTGAATTATTTCTTCAAGCGTTAAGCCGTCTTTTACTGATATATTAAACCCGATCCGTTTCATAATTAAGTGGTCGTTATGACATAGTTTAAGGATGCTTTTGTATTTTCTGTACAAGTAATATTACTTGTTCCAGAACTTACCCACGTCGCCAAACCTTTGTTATTCGTCGCCGAACTGTCGCCAACGGTAACATCGGCAACAACGCTTGAAGCCCAAGCCCCGATGTCGGTCACTCTTTGAAAACCTATGTCAGACTGAACAGTTAAAGTGTTGTTGTCTGAATAAGCTTCAATAACCGATCCTGCAACTTCACGGACCACAACCATAGTACCGGTCGAAGTGGTTGCATATGTCACACTTGACACGTACATCCATTCTGTTCCGGCAGTGCCTTTAATGTACTGACCCGCAACAAGACTTGAAACCGGTGACAACGCATCAAAAGCCATAGATACAATTGCACGGGTTCCAGCGTAACCGGCCCCGTTGTTAATGTCTAAAGTAATTGAAGCGTCCGATCCATTCATTGCCCACGCTTCCAATTGAAAAACGTCGCCTTCTTCCATGTCTTGTGTTTCGCTGTGCATAGGCGGTGTGCTTGCAAGTGTCTTACTGTTCTGTATAAAAACAGTAAGCGGGACTTGCTGGCTAGTGCCTGGCCCTGCGTATCCATATTCACGGTTGGTTGACTTTGTAGTGTCGGGAAATATTATCATTTCCACGTCCACGTCCTGTGTATCCTCTCTTGAAAACAATAATTCTAAAGCGTCTTTTTGAATAACACCTTTATAGAATAAAAAGTCTTCCGACTTGTTATCAAGATCTAAACTGGATGGATGAAGACGAACTTCACTTGAAAGCGTTACTAAGTCTTTGTTTTCGTTTCCGAAATAAAACGTCGTATCCGCCCCGTTAGTATCTATATCGACTCTGTCTTTCCAGACTTGACTTCGTAAAAATTCCTGACTGGACGACATAAATGTCATTTCCAGTTTTGGAATTCTGGCCCTTTCTACGCTCTTAATTACGCCTTCCAATTGCAAAGCATTTGAAACGGTAGTCGTCGCGTTTTCAACCGTTAACTTCAAAGAAGCTTCACGGATCAAACCTAAAAATACGTTGTCAAGGTAAACGTCTAACGTCCGTATTTGTACCGCATCTATGTCGGCCTGAACCGCCGCGGTCATTTGTTAAACCTCATAATTTAACCTCATATTATTTGTACTTGAATATCCATTAACTGATCAATAACAAATAATTTTGTTCCCCACTTTTCAGCCGCGTTATTACGACCGCCAAGTGGTTTAAATTTCCAATAGTCCAAATTACCCAACGTATAGGGCGCCTTTGTCTTTGGTGTTGACGAACTTAAAGCCGTAACGGATTCAAAACCCGTAGCGTCTAAAAATTCGGACAACTTTTTTACACACTGATAAGAAACCTTAGAAAATATTATAAGCATGCCTTGTAATGATGTAACGGCCCCGAAAGTTGATATTGTCTGGTTGTCAGACGTGTCATCCTTTCCGGCCATAAAAAAAATGGCTATGTCTGTGTCATCTTTAAGTAAGTTTTCAACTTCAGACTTTTCGACGGGTAAGCTGTATAAAACATGAACAGTCTTTCCTATGCCTGAAGCCGTGGCGGTTGTTAAACTTTCCGCGATCTTAGTTGTTACTTCGTAACTAGCCATTTAATAATTTTTTAATGCGTTTGTTAACTTGTTTTTCAAACACCTGTATAATTTCCTTTTTTGTTTTCTTGCCCTGCATTACTCTTTTAAACCACATTGCCCGTGATGGCCGCCATCCGGGGATCTTTCCGGCCCGTGCCTTATTATATGCCTGTTGATAACTGTCACCATGATCTAGTAAGGAACCGTAAGTTCCGCTTGATCGTAAATGGTGTAAAGCTTTTTCAGGACTTCCGGCTTCGGGTGTATTGTCGTTATATTGTCGCCGTGCATATGGCAAATTTTCACCTGTGGCAATTTCAACCGATCCATTTTTCGCCGTCTTTACAACTGTCGACTCTCTTAGCTTACCCGTCGCTATCGGTATCCAGTTTTTTGCTAGTGCTATCACTGACAGACCGGTTACTTCCAAAGATGGGTTTATTACTTTTTTTTGGAACTGTTTTAACAGTTTCTTTGATATTACTGCCATGTTTGATCCTATATGCTTTTTCTGCTGTTGTGTGGTGTCGTTTCCCTGCTATTAAAACGAAACCTTTATAAGTGTTTGCAAATTGTTCTAGTGTTTCCATGTTACCTCATAACTAATTTCTTTAATAATATATATTTCATCGTTAAAATAATATTCTGTTTCTATAAATGTTGTGTTCATATTACTTCCGTTAATTCAATTCTTGCAAGCCCGCTTGAAGATCTGTTTTGTTTTGTCAGTCTGTATTTAATATCGTCAATTACTAATATGTCGCCTATTGACATAAAGTCCGACGTCATGCCTAATAATTTCTTAAAAAGTTCTTCATCCACGGTCCCGGTGTTTTTAAGTTCTTCTTGATATTCAACATTAAATATCTGTACTTTATTATTAGTGTCATTATACACCCGCCCGCCGGTGTCGTTCCTGAAAATATCTGCTATTGTATAAGTGCCGATCATAATTGTTTAGGATCCTTTTTCGCCTTTGGGAATAGTCTTTTAGTTTCTGCCGTGGCGTCTTTTAATGACTTCGGTAAGGGTCTTGTTTTCCCGAAACTTTCCTGCATAGAATTTGAAAAGTCTTCAATTGCAATTGGTGAAATAGTGTGTCGGCAATTGAATTTGAATAAGTGCGTTTGACTGTCTTTTAGTTGTCTTAATGTCGGCCATGACTTTGCCACGGAATTGTCGGGGTTTTCTTTTAAGAAATTATTCTTATCTGTTTGTGTGTAAAAGAATATTGCGTTTTCAAATAACCTGCAAGTGTCCGGGGCGTTATGTGCTGAAACCTTACCCGTTCTTATGTCTAGTCTGGCCGCGTCAAGTTCACTAGCCCGGATCTGTGTTTCCATTGTTGTCGTTCGGGCCTTTCCTTTTATATAAGCATCCAAAGGGTAAAACTTTTTGTCCCTGTATTGGATCATGTCATATTCGCCGTATATTTTTTGTAGTTTGTCCCATGACTCATTAAGATCAACTTTAAGAAATTTTCTATTATCGCGGGTTTTTATTATTCTAAGTCTGCTGTCTAGTTTTTCAATGTCTTTTGCGCTTAAAGCTTTTTCCCTTATTTCGTTTTTAAACCTTTTGAATTTGTCTATTTGTCTGTTGAATACGTTGTCTAATATTCCGTTTGTTAATTTTTTTAATTCGCTTTTTAATTGTCCCGCCATCCTGGATATAAAAGTCTTTGACGCCGGTTTAGTTTCAAGCTTTTTGGCGGTTTCTTCCAAAGCTTCTTTTACTATTTTGTCAACCGCTGGACCTGCGAACCATTTAGGAACGAATGAAAGATCCTTCCGGTATTTAGTTAAAGCTTCTTTGAAGTCTTGCCCGGATGTTTTTAAATAATATTCCATGTCGTTTAAATTCTTATTTCGTTCAAATGTAAGATCTAATTTCACACCCATTGAAGCGATGTCTTCGCGAACCGGTTTGTCGCTTTTAGCCACGCCCAAATAATGCCGTCCCCGTGTTTACGCCGTTTGACATAGCGTAATTCTTTGCAAGTCTTTTTGAATTTTGTGAAAGTGAATTCCCGTCTGTGTTTCCTATATTTATAACCCCGTCTGAATAATTGCCGGATGTTACCGCGCGCGTTCTGTTCCCTATTAAAATAAAGTCATAGACACCCATGAACAAAAAAATTGTCTGGATAACTGCACTGTCGCGAAGTGTGGTGTCGCCATAACCGAAAGGAATTCCAGATCCCGATCTCGGTTGGTTTAAAAAGTTTTCAATGTCTAATGTCGCTTGAAGTAATAATTCGTTTCTTTTTTCTATGCCTAAAACTTTCCAGTTAACAAACCCGTGTTTGTCTGCATATGTAGCGACGTTACTTTCTGTGCAGTATAAGTTCATGGTGTTTTTGGTATACTTGGCAATGAAGCCAAAGCCTGCGCCTGTGTTAATTTAAAGTCGTCTTGTTTAAATGTAATATGAAGTCTTGGAAGTGCCGTTTCCGCCCCGCCTGTAAAAACTGCGGTGTCGCCTGAAGTGTGACTTGCCGCCGTGGTGTTATATTTCCCCGCGGTGTTAATTGTTATTGTGTCGCTGTCAACTTTAGTATAGGCCATTACTTCGGAATTTACTTTTAAGTGTCCCTTTGTTGGAACCGTCCCCGATGCGATAGTTAATTCCATTGTCGGATCTGCAAGTGTAAAGTTTCCGTTTAATGTTGCTGAAACCGCGTCCTTTTCAAATACTCTTAAATATAGATCGCCTTCCTGTGCAATTAGTATTTCGGTTGAAAACCTATATGTGAAACCTGCCGAAGCTGTCGCAGACAAGACAACAACACTTTCATCCTGAAGTGAAACATCAAAATAAGACATTCCGCGAATAGTAACGAAAGCCAGATCACTTGAACTTTGCTCGGTTCCGTCTTCGTTTTGAACCGTCCCCGTAATAAGGGGACGATCTAAAACTTGATATTCTAAAGCCGGTGTAATAACTGTAAACAATTATTCACCCGATGTTAAATACGCATTATCAACCACTAGGATCGGCGTAGTTCCGCCTAATGTGTAAGTAAGTCTAATGTAACGCTGAACAACTTGAAACCTGTGCATAGCGGTTGTTCCGTTTGCGGTTCCGTTGTCAATTGTTACTTCAATATCGTCTGTCAATGTCGCAAAAGAACTTGAAGCGCTTTGTTCGATCTTGAAAGTATACGTTTCATCGTCTGTGGTGTCATCAACGGAAGTTATCTGCAAAACTAAATTTGCCAAAGGGTAACTTTCCGCGTCTGTTCCGAAGTCCGCTGAACCATCCGATCCGCCCACCTGTGCAACACCACTTGCAGTATACGACGCGGTCGCGCCGTCGTCTAGCTGATAAGTGGTATCATAAGAAGTTCGACGGTTGTGTAAGTTTGCTGTTCTTAAATAAGCCATATGATCTCCTATAGTGCCAATATACCATGAAGACGTCCAGCCGAAGCCTTGTGTTTCATAATAAAATTAAGCGGGTTATCTAGTATCCATTGTGTTCCGAATGTACTAGGGTTTTGTTTTACGCGTGGTCCACTTGCGCGTTTCATCACGCCGGAAAACCACTGGTCGCCAAATGTCACGGCATAGATCGACGTAGTCAGGCTAGACGACCCTTGTGTCTCGTCGAAGGCAAGAACTTCCGTACCTGTTGCGTCTTCATCAAGCGCGTACATAGGTGTTCCGTTCCATCGTCCAATTTGCGTTCGTATTCCTGGCGCAACTTCTACGTCTTCCATTGAAAAAATGTTTGCAAGTCCGGTTCCTGTGCTGGTCGCAACTAAGCTTTGTATATTACTTAGTATAGTCCTGTTACATAGGTACGCAGACGGCGCAGTGTAAAGCGCGTTTCTTAACGAATTCATTTGATCTATGATAGTCTGTGCATCGGTTAAAGAAACACCATTTGTAGTTCCATCATAAGCCTGTTTAATGTTGTTCGTTGAACTGTCGAAGTCGTCGATCCATTTTGCTAGTCCGTCGGGTTCAGCCGCCGCCGCATTAGGATCGCCATGAATGAATTTGTCTTTTAGTAACAAACCCATTGCGCGTGAAGACATTTCCAATTGTTGAAGGAATTCTTGTTTCCCTTCGACGGTTGTAATGTCGCTTAATTCATCGTCTATCGTGAAGGTAGACGATAAAGGTTTTAGTTGTGTGACCGCTGGTAAAGTCGTTCCTACACTATCTGTGATCGAACCGTTTAAGGCACGAAAGGCAGATGTCGGAAGCGCGCTTTCCTGATACCATTTGTAACTCATGGAATTATTAGTAATAATCCACGGAATTACACCCATGATCGGCGAACGTTCAACTATGTTTTTTGTTATGATGCGTGACGTATTACTCTCGGCACGTTGCATCACGTCAAGCAAAGTGATTGTTGACGGCATAATTTTTCCTCGTAATTTGAATTTAAGGTTTTACGTTTTTAAGACAAAAGACTTGGAAAGGACAATTTTACAAAAATAATTACAATTGATCGAATTTGGATA
>Ga0255047_10001567_pt1 | contig 16394 bp, 12 predicted proteins | sample JV7_2_1_MG_FD_183640 | JGI IMG/M metagenome (GOLD analysis project Ga0255047, IMG submission 183640) | Seawater microbial communities from Jervis Inlet, British Columbia, Canada - JV7_2_1 | ecosystem: Environmental > Aquatic > Marine > Inlet | place: Canada: British Columbia | collected 2016-10-06
CGCAAGCAGCACATCGCACGGTTGGGTGAATACACGTGCTTCACGCTGATCGCCAACGCCACCGGTCAGCCGGGCATTTCTTTGCCGCTACATTGGAACGACCAAAACCTGCCGATTGGCATTCAGCTCCTGGGCCGTTATGGCGATGAAGCAACACTGATTCAGCTTGCGGGGCAACTGGAGCGTGCTTGTCCCTGGTCGCATCGTCGACCGGCGCTTTAGTGAAACTTAAACCGTTCAGCTCGGCAGAAGATGCGGCGAAAGCCGGCGCAGATTTCATCTTCGCCCGCGCCACCGAGGCGCTGGAACTTCGGGATCGATTTATCCTGGCGCTAAGTGGTGGTAGCACGCCATGGCAGATGCTGCACAAGTTGGCTGGCTATGATTTGCCCTGGAACAAAGTACACATCTTGCAGGTGGACGAACGGGCCGTGCCCGATGACGACCCGGATCGAAATCTGCTGCACATCAGGAAAGTGTTTGCCGAACCGGTTTCGCTCCCGCCCGATCACCTGCATGCGATGCCCGTCGTTAGAGCAGACCTGAACGCTGGCGCACAGGCGTACGAACGTGAATTGGCAGCGTTGGCTGGTACGCCGCCGATTGCGGATGTCATACAATTGGGGCTTGGAGTCGATGGACACACGGCTTCGCTGGTGCCGGATGATCCTGTGCTGGAAATATGCGATCGCGACGTCGGCGTGACCGGCCCGTACAACGGTTGCCCTCGCATGACGTTAAGCTATCCGTTCATCAATCGTGCGAGACACATAATGTGGCTGATCGTCGGTGCCGAAAAGGCAGTGATGGTAGAACGCCTGATTCGTAAGGACCGCACAATTCCTGCCGGGCGCATCAGCTCACAACAGGCAACAATCATTGCGGATTCGGCCGCGATGTCGGCTTATGAAAATGATGGAGTAAGCAAACCATGCTGAAGTTGGGTTACAAAGCATCGGCCGAACAATTCGGACCGCGAGAGTTGCTGGACTTTTCGGTGCTTGCCGAAGAAGTCGGCTTTGATTCGGTCATGGTCAGTGACCATTTTCAGCCCTGGCGACATAAGGACGGCCACGCGCCTTATTCTTTCGCCTGGCTGGCCGCTCTCGGTGAGCGCACAAACAAAGTCACAATCGGTACCAGCGTAGCGACTCCGACCTTCCGATATCATCCCGCTATTGTGGCGCAGGCGATGGGAACCATCGCCCTGCTCAATCCGGGCCGCACGATACTCGGCGTCGGCACCGGGGAGTCGCTCAACGAAGTACCGGCAACCGGAATGGAATGGCCGAAGTTCAAGGAACGATTCGGTCGGCTTCGGGAAGCAATTGAATTAATGCGACTGTTATGGACGGAAGAACGCGTCAGCTTTGAGGGCGAGTACTACAAGACATCGAAAGCGACGATCTACGACCGCCCGGACGAGCCAGTGCCGATCTATATCGCAGCTGCTGGTCCGACAGCGTCACGTCTGGCCGGGCGCGTCGGCGACGGTTTCATTTGCACCAGCGGCAAATCGCCGGAGCTGTATCGGGAGACGCTGTTGCCCAATGTTCAGCTGGGTCTCGATAAAGGTGGGCGTGCAATGGACGATATTGAAAAGACCATCGAAATGAAGGTCTCGTTTGATACCGATCTTGAACGCGCAACACAGGACACAACACACTGGGCGGCGCTCGCACTTTCGCCCGAAGAGAAAAGCGGTGTCGAGGATCCGATCGAGATGGAAAAACTTGCCGATGCATTGCCTGCAGCACGTGCCGCGAGCCGCTGGATCGTATCTGACGATCCCGACGAGCACATCGAGAAGATAGCGCCGTATATTGAGCTTGGATTCAGTCACCTGGTGTTTCACGCGCCGGGCCCGGATCAGGAGCGCTTCCTGCGTTTATATGCCAGGGAAATCCTGCCGAGAATCAGAAAGAAATTCTGCTGACGGCGATTCCGAAATAATCCGTCCCCTGACTCAGGCGCGGCTCGTCGCCGTCAGCTCGGCGACCTCTTGCTCCAACTCAAGCGGAAAGTCATGCAAGCCGGGTGGGCAGCCGTCGGCGCCACCCTGCAGAATCCAGTCGATACCACGCAACATGATCGCTGAAAACGGATCGAACAGGTCCGCGCCGTGGCCGGCAGTGCCACTGGCCAGGTTCAGGAGACTGCCACGATTGAGCAAGTACACACAGCGGTCCTGCAACTGGTAACGATCGATGTGATTCTGCATCGCCGTGCAGGGATGCTGGTCGAGCCAATCGACGTCGACTTCGCGATTCCCGTGACCAACGTTGAAGATAATCGCGCCATCGCGAGTCCCGGATAGAGCTTCCGCGCCGACAATGCCACTGCGGCCGGTCGCTGTTACGACGATGCTGCAGCGATTCAGTCCATCCTGAAGCGCAACCGGCTGGCAGCCCAGGTGCTGTGCCTCGAGTCGACGCACGGGGTCAGGGTCGACGATCGACACGATGGCTCCCATGGCCCGAGCTCGCTCGGCCATCCCCTGGCCCACAGGACCAAACCCGATCACGAGGACCGTCCGGCCGAACAGGCCCATGCCGGTGATTTCAGTGAATACCGGCCAGGCTGAATCCCCGACGTGGTACCGATTGTGCAGCCGGTTCTTTAATTCGGTGTCATTCCAGTTGAATACAGGAAAAGAAAGATCGACATCTCGACACCGATGCAGTCCGGTAGTGGTGCCCTCAAGCCCGCCCATAAGTGTTGCGCCTGTGTTGGCCTTGGCTTCCGTCAGCTCTCCGCCCATGTCGCAGAGGACGTCTGCGGGCCCGGCGGCCAGCTCGCGGAGATTGTCCCGATACTCAGCGGCGGGCATCGCGCTCCTGGCAAATACTTCGGCACCCTTTTCTGCGAGCCACGCCGCCGCCCGATCATCAGTACTGTCCGGATTGCACGCCCCCATTCGTACGCGTGCACCGGCTTCGAGCAATGGTGGGACGACGAGCATGCTATCGGACAGCACGTGCGACCAGAACAATATCGTGCGCCCGGAGAAGTCCCGACTCGCGACCATTTGGCTGTAATGCGTGGTGACTGGCCGGATGACCGTCAGCCAGGCGAGCTCCTGTTCGGAAACGTCGCTGGCGAGTGCGATGTCCTGGATTCGAGTCATTTCTGCGCTATGCGTTCAGTATCCGCTCGGCCGTCATTGGCAACTCGTAAAGCGGTTTGTCTATCGCATCAAGTATGGCGTTACGGATCGCCGGAGCCGTTGGAATGATGGGCGCTTCCGCGACGCCTTTTGCGCCCAGTGGTGCACCAAACGGTTCTGGTATTTGCAGAACTTCAATTTCCATTTCCGGTATGTCGAGCGCCAGCGGTATCACGTAATTTTCCAGTGATGTGTTTTGAGTGTGCCCATTTTTTACGATGAGTTCCTCGGTGAGCGCATAACCAATACCCTGTGCACAGCCACCTTCGATTTGTCCGTAAACGCCTCCCGGATTGATCATATTCCCTACGTCATGAACGGCGATCAGCCTTTCCACAGTGACCTGGCCAGTTTCACAATCTACCAGGACCTGTGCGATCTGGGTGCAGAACTGAAATACCTCCTGGCTGTAACGGTAGGTGACGTCGGGGACGTCAACTGGATAATCGAAGTGAGACAGGCTCTCGGCATGCAACGGGTAACCCCAGGCGCTGGCACGTTCCGCCAGGTCCCGAACAGAAAGCCCATGTGCCTCCCCATCCACATGTAGCTTGCCACCGACAAGACTCAGCCGCTCTTTGGCGATTTTCGTTTTTCCGGCGGCCAAGGTCAGCAGCGTGTCGCGAATCGAGTCTGCTGCTTTGAGCACTGCATTACCCGACACCATGGTCTGGCGACTGGCACATGATGCTCCAGCGTCGGGCGACAGGGACGTGTCGGCCCTGATAACCCGAATTGCAGACATCTCGACACCGAGTCTCTCGGCGGCGAGCTGCGCCAGTACCGTGACGATTCCCTGGCCCATATCGGCAGCGGCACTCCGCAATATTACGGATCCGTCCCGGTGCATTTCCAGTATGACGCTGGCATGGTCTCCCAGGTCGCGCCCCAGGCCGCAACCTTTCAGGATTGTAGCCATCCCGAAGCCCCTGCGAAGGTGGCGGTCGGGTTGACGTTCGCAGCGTTCGCGTTTTTTCCAATTGATTATTTCCGCGGCTTTCTCGAGCGAGGCTTTCATTGCCGTGCCCTCCCGGACGACAACGCCTGTATACATTCTTGTCCCGGTCTCTACGCCGTTCCGCAATCGAATCTCCAGCGGGTCCATGCCGATTTTTCGAGCGAGGTCGTCCATTTGCGACTCGTAAACGAAAGCGGCCTGCGGTGCACCAAATCCCCTGAACGCACCCGTGATCGGATTGTTAGTGCGCACGGCGATTTTTTGTACCTCGAGATTCTGTACTGTGTAGGGCCCGCCAATGAATTCGCCTAACTTGTTAACGACTTCATGCGTAGCGTTTGTATACGGGCCCGCGTCCGCGATCACCCTGGCTTTTACCGCAAGAAGCTGACCGTCACTCGTCGCTGCCGTTACGCAATCAACGATGACCGGATGACGTTTTACGTGTGTAAGAATCGATTCTTTGCGCCCGCGAATAAGGTTAACGGGACGTTTTGTCGCATGCGCCAGCAGTGCAGCGTGCATTTGTACGTGAGCCTCATCCTTGCCCCCAAAAGCGCCACCGATGTAGGGCGTAATGACGCGTACCATGCTTTCGGGAACAGCGAGGGCCCGCGCTATCTGCATCCTGTCCCGGTGCGGTGCCTGGCAAGAAGAATAAACCGTGATTAGACCGTCACCATCGATGCGCCCGACTGCGCTCTCCGTTTCAAGAAACGCATGCTCGGCCCATTGAGTACGGTAGCTGTTCTCGACTATCACATCAGCGGATGCGAGTGCCGCCTCGACGTCACCTGTCTGGTAAGTCTGTTGCATGATGACATTGTCTTCGCCCTTTAAAACCTGCTCGGCGTCAATCTGCATGGCTTCGAGTGGGTCGAAGATGCCGGGTAATACCTCGTACTCGACTTCAATCGCCTGCAATGCAGCATCGGCGGTTGATCCATCTTTTGCGGCGACCGCCGCAACGGCGTCTCCCTGATAACGCACTTCATCGACAGCCAACAATGGCTGGTCCGGATTCGCGTACAGGTAACTGTTCTCTCCGGGAATGTCGGCATGTGTAATGACGGCAAATACACCGGACATTTTTCTCGCTCTGCTGACGTCGAGTTTTTTGATTCGCGCCCGCGCATGCGGGCTGTACAGGAGTTTGCCCGTCAGCATGTCCGGGAAGTAAATGTCCGGACAATAGCGGGCTCTGCCGGTCACGATTTCGTCTGCACCGGGAGCACTGGTCCATCGACCGACGACATTGGATTCAGTCATGCCCGGTCCCCGGCGTGCTGCTCGCAGCCCGCAACTCTGCTGCCGCTTGCATGACGGCCTTGACGACACCTTGATAGCCGGTACAGCGGCAAAAATTTCCCGCAATTGCCGTCAATATCTCCTCGCGCGACGGATTCGTGTTGCTCTCCAGCAGGGCGTGACAGGAAACCAGCATGCCCGGCGTGCAGAATCCGCACTGAAATGCCCAGGTTTCGGAGAAAGCTCTCTGCAACGGATGCAGGTCGCCGTTCCCGGCAAGCCCTTCGATGGTTGTTACCTGGGAACCGTCCGCCTGCGGCGCCAATACCATGCACGAATTCACTGCCTGGCCGTCAAGTAGTACGACACAGGCGCCGCAGTCCCCGGAGGCGCAACCGTCTTTGGTGCCGGTAAGCCCGAGGTCCTCACGTAGCACATGGAGGAGCGTCTGCGTGGTGTCGGCAGCTACCCGTTCGGTCTCACCGTTCACCGTCAGTTGAATGTTTATTTCAGTCACTGGACGCATTCTTTTGCAATTCGGCCCGGGTCGCCAGCAATGCTCTGCGTACCAGCACCGCTATCATGTTCTTGCGATACGCCTCGCTGGCGCGCGTATCCGAGATTGGTGTTGCTTCCTTTTCCGCGTTGCGGGCTACTTGCTCAATCAACTCGTCTGAGACTTCGCTACCTGTCAGCAAGCGCTCCGCGGCATACGCTCGAATCGGCGTCGGCGCCACGGCACCCAATACGATTCGTGCTTCGCTAACTGCAGAACTCGCATCAAGCGTCAGCCTGATGGTCAGGTTAACTATGGAGATGGCCATCGATCGCCGCTGCCCGAGCTTGATAAACGATGCGGCCGTGCGTGGCGGCATCAGGGGCAACCTGATTTCCGTCAGAATTTCGTCTGGCTGCATAATCGTTTGACCCGGCCCGGTGAAAAATTCAGCCAGGGGCATCTCACGATCACCGCCGGACGAAGCCAACACGATACTTGCATCGTAGGCCAGCAATGGTGGCACCAGGTCCGCCGCAGGAGATGCATTGACAATATTGCCGCCCAGTGTTCCCCGGTTGCGGATTGGTGGCCCGGCAAACTCGCGACAGGCCGCGGGCAATGCCGGAAAGTTTTCCGCAATATCGTCGTTGGCAAGCAGCTGTGCCAGGGTTACGTATGCGCCAACATGCATTGCGTTATCGGTAAGCGAAATGTTTGCCAGCGGAATGGCGCGCAGATCAATTAACAGCGCTGGTGAGAGGACGTTATCCCGCATTCTCAGGATCAGGTCAGTTCCGCCCGCTATCACGCTCGCGTCGGCGCCGCGCTCTTTTTTCAGCAGCAAGGCATCATTAAGCGTTGCTGGCGCAGCGTACTCGGGAGTTTGCATGCTGACTTAGTGCATTCTTTTGCGTTCTGTGTCAAGCAGTGCGGGCCCGGCTGCTGATAAATAAAAACCAGTGCGGCCGATGCGAGTATTCCTGTAACGTATCGGGTAGCCCACCGGCAGCAGCGACTACATCCAGGCAAATAAAACGAAGTCAAAATGACAAGTGAAGCAAACTCCGATATCGGGCTGATTGGCCTTGCGGTCATGGGCCAGAACCTGGTTCTCAACATGGCCGACCACGGCTATCACGTGTCGGTGTACAACCGAACCACGGCCAGGATGACCGCCTTCGTCGATCGCGTGCAGGGTGAGGAACCCAGCAGCGAGCGGGTCCACGGTTACGGGACCCTCGAGAAATTCGTGGGCTCGATTAAGCGGCCGCGCAAGATCATCTTGCTGGTTAAGGCCGGGCGCGGTACCGACGCAGCCATCGACAGCCTGCTCCCGCACCTGGAAAAGGGCGATATCGTCGTCGATGGTGGCAATGCCCACTGGATGGACACGATCCGGCGCGAAAAGGACATGCGCGCGCTAGGGTTTCACTTCATGGGCAGTGGCGTCAGCGGTGGTGAACTCGGTGCCCGCTTCGGACCTGCGCTGATGCCGGGCGGCTCGGACAAGGCTTGGGCATCGCTGCGCCCGATTTGGGAAGCGATCGCAGCCAAGGTCGATGCCGATACCGGCAAGCCATACGAGGATTACGCAGCGGGCAAGCCGATTACGGAAGGCACGCCGTGCACCGCGCACCTGGGTCCCGACGGGGCCGGGCATTACGTGAAGATGGTGCATAACGGCATCGAATACGTCGACATGCAGTTGATCTGCGAGTCCTATTTCCTGATGAAAGAGCTGCTACAGATGCAGCCCGATGAAATCGCCGCGGTTTTCCGCGATTGGAATCAGGGCGTACTCGACTCCTACCTGATCGAAATCACGGCGGATATCCTCGCCCAGCGGGACCCGCGCGACGCCGGCCGTTTCCTTGTGGACCAGGTGCTGGATACCGCGGGCCAGAAAGGCACGGGCAAGTGGACCAGTGTCAGCGCCCTCGATCTCGGTGTGCCCGCCAATGCCATGGCGGAGGCCGTCTTTGCCCGTTTCCTGTCCGCCGTGAAGGCGGAGCGCGTGGCAGCAAGCCAGCTGCTCAAGGGACCCGAAGTCGAGTTCTCCGGGGACCGGCAGGAATTTATCGAGCTGATACGGCAGGCACTTTATAGCAGCAAGATCTGTGCTTATGCGCAGGGCTTTTCGCTGATGACCGAAGCCCAGCAGGAATTTAACTGGCAGTTCGACTTCGGCGCGATTGCCAAAGTGTTCCGGGGCGGCTGCATAATTCGTGCCCGCTTCCTGCAGAAGATTACCGACGCTTACGACAACGATCCTGAACTTGCCAACCTGATGCTGGATCCCTATTTCAAGGGCGCCTTGCACGGCGGCCAATCAGCCTGGCGCAAGATCGTGGCGGCTGCCGCCGAAAACGGCATCGCAGTCCCCGCTTTCATGTCGGCACTGGCCTACTTTGACGGTTATCGCAGCGCCGTGCTGCCCGCGAACCTGCTGCAAGCGCAACGCGATTATTTTGGCGCGCACACTTACGAGCGCACCGACGAGGAGCGTGGCCGTTTCTTTCACGTGAACTGGCCCGTCGATGGCCGTCCGGAAACAGAGGTCTAGGAACGCTCAAACATGGAATTGTCATTACTAAGAGACTAGAGCTCTTCGCGCCGGAGAATTTCCCTCTGGTTAAACCTGGGGACGAACTACACAGTTTGGTCCTGAATTCCTTGCGCGCAGAGGAAATCGCTCTGCAAGACGGCGACGTGCTGGTCCTGGCGCAGAAAATAGTCTCCAAGTCGGAGAACCGATTCGTTGACCTCGCCGCCGTCAAACCGTCTGCAAGAGCACAAGAGCTGGCGTCTGCATGTGATAAGGATGCCCGCCTCGTACAACTCATACTTGATGAATCAACGGAGGTACTTCGCTGCGTACCCGGAGTCATCATTGTGCGGCACAAACTCGGATTGGTGATGGCCAACGCCGGTATAGACCATTCAAACATTGCCGCGAGTGACACTGGTGAGCGCGTTTTGCTGTTGCCTGAAGCGCCCGATCAAAGCGCGCAATCTTTACGTCAGGCATTGCAACGCGAGACCGGTCTCGAATTGGCAGTCATCGTTAGTGACAGCTTTGGACGACCTTGGCGCTTGGGCACCACCGGTGTCTGCATCGGCTGTGACGGCATCGCTTCGCTGATAGACAGGCGTGGCGACAGCGATCTGTTCGGCCAGGAATTGAAGGTGACCCAGGTCGCTGTCGGCGACGAGATTGCATCTGCCGCTTCCGTCTTGATGGGTGAGGCTGACGAGGCGCGCCCGGTGGTGCTGGTGCGTGGGCTGAAATTCCCGCGCGAACCGGCGTCGGCGAGCCAGTTGCTGCGACCGCAGGACGAGGACCTGTTCCAGTGACCTGGCCGCAAGACAGCAAGGTGCTGGCGCTGTGCGGCGGCGTTGGTGGCGCCAAGCTTGCGCTCGGCTTGACGCATGTGCTGGCGGCTGAGCAGCTGACCATTGCTGTTAACACTGCTGATGACTTTGAGCACTTCGGCCTGCTGGTGTGTCCGGACCTGGATACCGTGACGTATACGCTGGCCGGCCTGAACAACACCGAGACCGGATGGGGGCGCGGCGATGAATCCTGGCATTGTCTGGAATCGCTCGAGCAACTCGGTGCGGATACCTGGTTTCGTCTCGGGGATCGCGATCTTGCCGTTCACCTGACGCGTCGCGCATTGCTGGACCGGGGTCGTACCTTGTCCGAGGCAACCGCGTCAATTACCGAGCACCTGGGAATTGCGCACAACGTCGTACCGATGAGCGACGCCGCTATCCGCACAATAATTGACACGGACGAAGGAGAGCTCGCGTTTCAGCAGTATTTTGTCCGCGAGCAATGCCAACCTGCCGTGCGCGGAATCGCTTTCAACGGTGCCAGTGATGCGCCCTTGTCCGCGGGACTGAGAAATGCCCTGGAAGACCCGCAGCTGGGTGCTATCTTGATATGTCCCTCGAATCCGTTTGTCAGCGTGGCGCCGATCCTGGCGCTGGCGGGGATTAAAGAGAGCATTCGCCGGCACACAGCAGCCGTGATTGCGGTGTCGCCGATTGTCGCTCGCAAGGCAATTAAGGGTCCTACGGCGAAGATGATGCGTGAACTCGGACTGGAATTATCAGCCCTTGGTGTCTATCAATTTTATGCGGATCTGCTGGACGGATTCGTGATAGATGAGCAGGATCGCGGACTGATTGATGAATTTCCGGAGCCTCGCCGCGTACATTGCTGCAATACGGTGATGGAGAACCTGGGTGACAGGATTGCACTGGCGCAGGAATGCCTGCACTTTGCAGCAAGTATTGAAGCACTCGATTAGAGTGAGGATGTTATGTGGATAGTTTTGCCCCTGAAGGCAATAAACCCGGTTAAAGCCCGCCTGGCGCCGGTACTTTCGCCGGATCAATGCGAAGGCCTGATGAAGGCCATGATCGAGGATGTGCTTGCTGGTCTGCAAGCCTGTCCGCTGGTTGAGGGAATCCTGATCGTGAGCAGGGATCCCGACATTCCTGCTTTGGCCGCCGCGTATGGGGCGGAGGTACTTAACCTGGAAAGTGACCAGGATCTGAACAGTGCGGTCAAAGCCGGCACGGACTACCTGCATGGAAAAGGCGTCGAGCATGCCTTGATACTGCACGGTGACATTCCACTATCCAGCCCTGAAAATGTGACTCGACTGATTGAGAAAAGCGTGGGCAGCGAAATGACGCTGTTGCCCTGTCGGCATGGGCAGGGTACCAACGTAATGCTGACAACATTGCCCGCGAAAATCTCATTCCTGTACGGCAACAACAGTTTCCAGCGGCACGTGGCGGCTGCGCGGCGTTTGGATATCGAAACCCGTGTGATCGACATTCCGGAGATGGCCCTCGATATCAATTCAGCAGCTGACCTGGCTGCGCTTTGCCGCTATTTCCTCGAAAACGAAGGTTGGCATCACAGTCACACCTGCCGGTATATCTCTAGCCTGGGACTATTGCATGACATCGCAGACATTCTGAATGATGCGATGAGCGGCAAGTCACCGAATGACTCGAACGCCCGCGCATTGGCGTTGACCGAAGACATGCAATCGCTGACATCCACGGCTGCCGCACTGCGCGACCGTGCACACGGAAACCTGATCAGTTATTCAAAAAAAGTGTTCATTCCGCTGACGCGGCTGTGCCGCGATGTCTGCCATTACTGCACGTATGCCAAGGTCCCCAAACTCGCCGGCGAACCCTACATGAGCGTGGACGAAGTACTCGAGGTTGCACGTGCGGGCGCCGAACTCGGTTGTCGCGAAGCGCTGCTGACACTGGGCGAAAAACCGGAGCTTCGTTATCGAGTCGCACGTGAAGCTTTGACCAAATTGGGCTTCAAGACGACCGTGGAATACGTGGGACATGTCGCGCAAGCGATTTTCAAGGAAACCGGACTACTGCCGCATATCAATGCGGGGTGCATGGACGCCGACGAAATCACCATGTTGCGCAAATGCTCACCCTCGATGGGTATCATGCTCGAGTCTTCATCGGACAGATTGTGTGCCAAGGGAATGCCCCACTACGGCTCACCCGACAAGTTACCCGCGCAGCGACTTGAAACCATCGCGCTTGCGGGTCAGGCCAAGGTGCCGTTTACGTCTGGCATCCTGATTGGAATCGGCGAGACGCGTCTCGAACGAGTTGAGTCATTGCTGGCGCTGCGAGAGCTGCACGCTGAATACAGTCATCTGCAAGAAATCATTATTCAAAATTTCCGTGCCAAGCCGGACACGCTGATGGCCGACGCGGCTGAGCCTGATCAGGATGATTTGCGCTGGACGATTGCCGTAGCCAGAATTATTTTCGGTGCCGGGATGAACATTCAGGCGCCGCCAAACCTTGTGCCGGAAAGCCTAGAAACAATTATCGATGCAGGCATCAATGACCTGGGTGGGATATCGCCACTGACACCAGACTACGTGAACCCCGAAGCACCCTGGCCGCAGCTGGACCGACTTGAAGCTCAAATTGCCGATCATGGAAGACATCTGCAACAGCGATTGACGCTTTATCCCTCCTACGTACGAGACGCGGGAGACTGGGTGGCCCCGGAGGTTCTGCCACAGGTATTGCGGCTGGCGGATGGTGACGGGTACGCGCGTGACGATGACTGGCTGCCCGGTATCAGCCAGGACGTGCCGCTTGCGTTGCTGGATCGCATCAATCATCCGGGACGACACAGCCGCCGACTGTCAACAGTAACCGGCCTGTTGCAACGCTGCCAGGCATCTGCGGCGGACTCGTTAAATGTTGCCGACATTGCTCGCCTGTTCGCGGCCCGCGGTGACGATTTTGGTGCCATCTGCCAGGCTGCTGATCGTCTGCGGTCCGATGTGAATGGCAATACGGTCAGTTTTGTCAGCAACCGAAATATCAACTACACCAATATTTGTTATTTCAAATGCAAGTTCTGTGCGTTTTCCAAAGGTAAGGTAGCCGAAGACTTGCGTGACAAACCCTACAACCTGGACCTGGATGAGATTCAACGCCGCACGGTCGAGGCACACGCGCTCGGCGCCACCGAAGTATGTCTGCAGGGCGGCATACATCCCGAGTACACCGGGCAGCACTACCTGGACATTTGCCACGCGATCAAAGAGGTCGTGCCGGACATGCACATCCATGCGTTCTCGCCGCTGGAGGTTTGGCAAGGTGCGGAAACACTGCGTATGCCGCTGTCCAAATTTCTAATGCGTTTGCGTGCGGCGGGCCTGGGATCATTGCCAGGCACTGCTGCAGAAATCCTTCACGACGATGTTCGCGATCTACTGTGCCCGGACAAGATCAATACGGCACAGTGGCTGGAGGTGATGGAAACTGCGCACAAGATCGGCCTCAAGACGACGGCTACGATCATGTTCGGCCATATCGATCGCTACGAGCACTGGGCACATCATTTGCTGCTACTGCGTGAACTGCAATCGCGCACGGGTGGGTTTACTGAATTCGTGCCGTTGCCGTTCGTGGCACAGATGGCACCAATGTATCGTCGTGGCCAGTCCCGCCGCGGACCGACATTTCGCGAAGCGATACTGATGCACGCCGTGGCGCGCCTGGTGCTTCACCCTCACATCACCAACATCCAGGCGTCCTGGGTCAAGATGGGCCTGGAGGGTCTGCGGGCTTGCCTTCATGCAGGTGCCAACGACATCGGTGGTACGTTGATCAATGAGAGCATCACGCGTTCTGCGGGTGCGGCGCATGGCCAATGCATCGATGCCGAACATTTACGCGGCCTGGCCACCGCTGCCGGACGGGTGCCATGGCAGCGTACGACCCTCTACCAGGATCTGCCCAACAACCTGGTCTCGGTAAGCTAGCGCAATGTGAGATATTACCGCGCATGAGCCCACGCGTGCGCATCTTCCTGTTATTGGCCGCGATCGTAATCAGCGCGACTCCGGCGTGTGAACGTAGGCCAGGTGTCGATGCAGAGCAAGGATCGCAAGACCCCGCGGTTGTACTGCGTCGAGGCAATGGTGGTGACCCGGAAACCCTGGATCCCGCGCGTGCAGAAGATGTCCACGCCTTTAGAGTGTTGCTGGACCTGTATGAGGGCCTGGTTGTTGTTGGTGCGGATGGCGGGATAATTCCCGGCGTCGCGAAGTCGTGGGACGTCAGCAGCGATGGTCTCACGTACACATTTCATTTGCGCCCAGATGCACGCTGGTCGAATGGCGAGTCTGTGAGCGCCGGGCATTTCCTTGCCGGTTTGCAGCGCACCTTGTCGCCCGGCACAAACTCTGCCTACGGATTCTTGCTTGCCCCGCTGAAGAATGCCTCGCAGATTTTGCAGGGCGCAGTGTCGCCGTCAGCACTCGGTGTTTCGGCACCGGACGACGCAACGCTCGTCGTCGAAGTGCAGTCGCCCACGCCGTACCTGTTATCCATACTGGCAATGCCGATCGCCTCCCCACTCTGGAATAGTGGTGAACTGGACGTCGAGCAATTCTCCGAGCCGGGGAAGTTCGTTGGCAACGGCGCATTCATGCTGGATAACTGGCGTCCGGGCAGCTTCATCCGCTTGCGCAGAAACCCTGAATTTCGCGAAGCGGAAAAAGTTGCCATCGACTTCGTGGAGTATTACGCGATCCACGAACCGCTTAGTGAGCTCAATATGTATCGGGCAGGCCAGTTGGATATCACGGCCACCGTACCCGGATCTCATGTCAAAAACCTGCGTAGCTCACGCGCCGCCGAATTGCACATCGCGCCCAGCCTTGCAATCTACTACCTCGCGTTCGATCTAAGCGAAGCCCCATTCGACAATCCGATATTGCGCAAGGCGTTGACAATGGCGATTGATCGCGAAGCACTGGTCAATACGATCGGCCGCGGTGAACGGCCGGCCTATGGGCTGGTACCGGATGGCATGGAAGGCTACCAGGCATCGCGTTTCGACTGGCGCACGCTTCCGCCGCAACGACGCAATGCGCAGGCGCGTCAACTTTATGAGCAAGCCGGGTATTCGCTTGCAGAACCGCTGCAACTAACCCTGACTTTTGACGCCGGGGATATTCACGAGAAGATAGCGCTTGCAGTGAGTTCGATGTGGCGGGACGTGCTGAGAGTAAATGTCGAGCTCGACAAACGCGAGTGGAAATACTTTCTGGCAACGCGCGATAACCGTGAAGACTGGCAGGTCATGCGATTTGCCTGGAGCGGTGACTACAACCATCCGAGTACGTTCACCGAAATACTGCAATCGAGCAGTCCGCAAAACCTCCCGGGTTACGTCAATGCACACTACGACGAACTGCTGTCGGCTGCCGGCGCAGCCATGGACACAAATGAACAAATGCGGCTGCTCGCGCAGGCGGAGCGCGTGATGCTCGCGGACAACCCGATCGCGCCATTGTACTTCTACGTCAGCAAGCATCTTGTTGCGCCGTCCGTGACAGGATTCGAGCGCAACGTGCTCGATCAGCATCCGAGCCGCTTCATGACCAAGACGGCCGCACCACCCGCCAATTAACCCTGCCAACCGGAGGCTTGCAGCTCGTTTCCCGCGGGTAAGCAACTTTTTGTTGTAATTTCTTATATGTGTGCTATAACTACCCACATATAGAACATTATGGTGAATTCACTCGTGCTCAAAGAACAAGTCATCCAAAGCTGTCGCTACTTGCTGCTACCCGTAATCCGGTTTTTGCTGCGGCACGGCGTTACCTGGAACGAGTTCGGCGAATTGGCAAAAGACGCCTATGTGATGGCGGCACGGCAGGAGTACGGCCTGCAGGGACGCCCGACGAATAACTCACGGGTTGCGTTATTGACCGGCTTAAGCCGGCGCGAGGTCGCACGCGTACGCGATCGCCTGCTCGACGACGACGGGTCGGCCGATGCGTTGCAGGGGAATCGAATTGCCAGGGTACTGACCGGATGGCATGTGGATACCGAGTTCACCGACGGTCACGACCAACCCAACGATCTGCCAATGACTGGACCTACGGGGAGTTTGTCGAGATTGCTAAAACGATATGCTGGTGACTTGCCACATGGCGCGATTCGCAAGGAAATGTTGCGACGCGGTTTGATCGAGGAACTTGAGAATGGACACCTACGTGTACTGAAACGTGACTACGTCTATTCAAATCTCGGCCCCGAAATTATCCACCGGATGGGTGTTACGTTGCATGACCACGCCGCGACACTGGAGCACAACCTCAACGAGGAACGGCTCTCTGCGCCGCGATTTGAAGCGATGGCCGATAACGCCATGGTTTCACCAAAAGCACTTCAAAAATTTCAACACCTCGTCGAAACACGAGGTCTTTCGTTCCTGGAGGAAATCGATGCGTGGCTATCCGGGAACGAAATCGATGACACGCAGGACGCCGCTGAACGCACCGTTCGCTTGGGTGTGGGCGTTTATCTCATTTACGACGAAAACGAACAGGGATTACTGACATGAAATTTCATGCGAAGAGATGTGGCGCCATTTTCACGCTGGCGTGTTTATTGCTAGCCGGCTGCGGTGGTGGCAGTGGTGGCGACAGTGGTGGCGGGAATAACGAGCCCCCAGCGACTGGCGGCATTACACGTACGGGCATCACGATAGCGGTTGGGCCGATCACAGGTTTCGGCAGCGTGATTGTCAACGGCATTAGTTACGAAACAAACGCGTCGACGACTTTCACGAAAGACGGCCAGGATGCGATACAGGCCAATTTCTCGCTCGGGCAAGTCGTATTGATCCAGGGCACGATTGACGACGACAACACGAACGCGCTTGCCACCTCGGTTGAGTTCGATGACAACGTCGAAGGACCGGTATCGAGCATCGACAACGCAACGCACACCATTGTCGTCCTTGGCCAAACCGTGCAAGTCATCCTGACCACATCAATCGATGACAGCTGCCCTGCAACATGGGACGCGCTGGATGGTTTTCTCGGTGTGGCCGCCGTCGAAGTATCGGGCTCCGTGCCGGACGACGGCACGATTGAGGCCAGTCGTATCGAGTGCAAAAACAACGTTGTCGGCGAGCTGGAAGT
>Ga0255047_10001568_pt1 | contig 16375 bp, 16 predicted proteins | sample JV7_2_1_MG_FD_183640 | JGI IMG/M metagenome (GOLD analysis project Ga0255047, IMG submission 183640) | Seawater microbial communities from Jervis Inlet, British Columbia, Canada - JV7_2_1 | ecosystem: Environmental > Aquatic > Marine > Inlet | place: Canada: British Columbia | collected 2016-10-06
GTGCTTGTAGCTGACATCACCGGAGCAGATGGAGCTGACGGCACTGACGGAGCAGACGGCATAGACGGTACAGACGGCACAGACGGCAACGATTGGCGTGTAGGCACAGGCGTGCCGGGCATCATCGCGGGCGACGAGGAGGGGGATATGTACCTCGACGACGCGAACGGCGACGTGTACCAAGTCGTCAGCTCGGCGTGGGCATTGCAAGACAACATCACCGGGCCGACCGGGCCGACTGGCCCTACTGGACCGACTGGCAACGTCACTAACCCTGTGTCGTACATGAAGCGCTCGTCCACCTCGGTGCAGGCGCTCTCTAGCACTCCCACGGTCATCCTGTGGGATGTCTCCGAAGAGGATGAGTCCGACGCGGACATCACTTACAGCACGGGCCTGTTCACCGCAGAGGAGGACGGCAACTATCGCTTCGGCGGCTACGTCTGCGTGCAGGTTCCTACCACACAGCGCCCGCAGTACGTCGTCGAAATCTACGTCAACGGAGTAGCCACAGGCGACCAACGAGGAGGCAGCTATATCAGGAACGCGGGCATCTCCTACGACTTCTGGACGATTGAGTTCTCGTCGGAGCCCTTCGCCCTGACGGACGGCGACACCGTGGAGCTGCGCGTTGCGCAAGTCGAAGGAGCGACCTACGGCTACGGGGGCACGGCGGTAGGCACGGTGCGAGGCGCAAGCTCGCGCGTGTGGTTCGAGCGCATAGGGTCCTATGGCGTGGCCCAAGGCATGCAGCTTGGCAACTCGTCGGGGGGCACACTCACCGCGAACGCAATCACAACCGTCGTGACGTTCGAGGACATCGACGTGGAGCACCCCGCGTCGAGCATCTTCACGTTCGACGACGCGAACGATACTATCGAAGTGGATGAGGGCGGCTTGTATAGCGTCTCGTACCACGTATGGACTCAGACCGGCACTCTGGGAACAGGCAGTCCAGGGCTCGCATTCGCGACCATTCGCATACGGGCTGACATCGAGGTAGACACTGGAAGCGGGTTCAGCAACCCGGCAGAGGCGCTGCTGTCCATCAAGGACGTGGTGATCGCGAAAAACAGCCAGAGGCATACCATCTCCAACACTCAGATTTTCGAGCTGTCGGCAGGCGACAAGATCCGCCTGCGCAGCGGGCGCAACACCGGAACCATCTCCAATACCCTCCAGCTCAACCAATGCATGCTGGCAATCCACAAGGTTCGATAGTCTTGCTCTTCTTCCGCAGGCTTCGACGAAAGAAGTGCAGAAACATGCTTAGTATCAGATTTCTAATTTCCATACCGCGCCGACAACTCTCTCAATCAGAGATGGACGCTGCGAGGTATCTAATAGAGAAAGAGTACAGCGAGGGCACATACAGTCTGTCGTTCACCATATACGACGGCGACCTGGACGCCACTATCGTCTTCGATACGATAACGCAAGACACCTTAGAGGCGCGCTCGAAAGCGATCCTCTTGGCTAGTGATGTCAAGGACTTAGGCGCTCGCGGCGTCACCGTTGTCGCCACACCCGACGTGGAATCCACCACCGTCTAACCAGGAAGAACCATGAAACGCTACAAGAAACTCCTCCTGGCCCTCGCGGCCATCGCCTCCATCTACCTCGTCAAAGCCACTGGGCTCGACGCGGGGCTCATCGACGCCGTGCTTGACGCGGGGATCGAAGCCGTCACCGAAGAGGTTCCCGAAGTGGAACTGCCCGAGGGCGAGTAGTAGATGGGCGTCGGACTTGAAACCCTCTTCCACCTCGTCTACGAGCTGGTCCATTGGATCATCTCGTGGTGCGTGCCGGACTACGGCATCATCGAGGCACAGGAGATGGGCGTGAAGGTCACGGGTGCCCGCGTCACCGAACTCAAGCCGGGCGGCTACTGGCAACACTCTGCACGCACGACCGTCTACAAGGACAACGTGCGCCGCAAGGTCCGGGAGCCGTCCGACGTGGTTGCAACCACGAAGGATGGAACCACGGTGCGCGTGGGCATCTCGCTCGCCTTCATCATCACGAACATCAAGACGTGGCTCATGGACAATGAGGACGCGGAGCAAGGGCTCCTCGTTGATGTCCAGCGAGTCGTGCTCAAGTTCGTCAGGCAGCACACCTTCGACCAGATCCAAGACCTCGACGAAGAGGCACTCACCAAACTCGCACAGAAGGAGCTAGGTCGCTACTTCGGTGTGCAAGTCAAAGGGCTCGGCATCACTACGTTCGCCGAGACCGAACTACGCGACCTCAATCACTCTGGCGACGTTCCTGGCGTGGCCGCAACCGAAGAAGACGACGAATGAAGAACCTACTGCTGATGCTGCCTCTCTTGGTGGCCTCCTGTGCATCGACCTCGCCCGGCTCGGTGCCTATCGCGCCGGACGGCCCGGTCTCTCGCACCATCGAGCGCGTGCTGCAACGCACCGAAGCCTACATGGAGATGGAGAGCCCGCCTCTCCCGCTCCCCGACGAAGCTCGCGGCCAGATCGAAGCCGCGATCATGACCGTGCGTGTGATGACGGCGCTGCCCGAAGTCTCGGGCGACCTGCTGCTCGTCACGATGAGCGGCATCATCGGCCTGCACGACACGATGATCCAGATGGACCCCGCGCTCGACCAGCTCGAACGTGAAATCTACTTGGAAGACTCCGCGCGCCTCGTTTCCCTGTTCGAGAGCGTGGACATCCGCGCTTCCGTCGCCATCACGAACTGAACGAATATAAGTGGCAGGCATAAAACGGCTTTATGCCTGTCGCTTATATCCAACCAACGACACCATGCAGCTCCCTTCTGACGACTACCTTCCCGAGACCGTGAAACTCATCCTTGCCTCCGTACTGGGCGCCGGGGGTGTGGCGTGGTTCCGAGTGTGGCTGGAGAACCGCCGACTCTCGAAGAAGGAGTTCCGCGAGACGCTGCTCGACAGAGTGAGGGAGCTTGAAAAAGTTATTGGAAATCTGCAAACGCGCATGGGTAATCTGCGCGTCGAAATGGCCCACCTCGAAGTCGAGAACGAGCACATGCGACGCCAGCTTGGATGCCCCACTCGCCCGACTGAGAATCAAGATGCTGACGACAGCCAGAACGAAGGAGTTGATGATGGCGAGCCTGCGTAGCCCCGAGGATCTGTGCGATCGACTTGGCCTGCGGCCCAACGAGCACCAGCGCGAGCTGATGCACCGCTTCTACGAAGAGGAGGACCCGCTCGAACTCGCCGAGATCCCGGCCCAGCAGACCACGAACGCCGTGGCGCTCGCTGCGCTCTGGCGTCTCCTGCGTGTGCAGGGCTCGAAGTGCATCGTGATCGCGGCCAACCGCGACCTGGAGAGCCGCTTCCTGACCTTCCTGCGTGAAGTCACGACCACGATCGACCCCGCGCTCACCTCGGTGTGCCGCTGGAGGGGCTCGAAGTGCCTCGCGATCGGCGATGCGGCGGGCCACGAGCTGCGCGTGGTGTCCAACAGGCCGGAATGGCTCCAAGGACTGCACGACGAGGCCATCACGTTCGTCATTCTCGGAGCTTCGAGCAGCGAACCGCGCTTCAACGAGACCATGCAGGTCATCGACACCTACCGGCGCGACGAAGGCTCCCGTCACATCATCATCTGGTAGACCATGGGACGCTTCTCACGACAATTCAAGCCTCTCTACGAGCGTTGGCGCGGTGACATCCGCGTGTTCGCTCGTGAGGCGATGAATTTCGAGTACACCTGGCAGCAGGAGGAGCTGCTGGACATCGTTCAGCTCGAATCCTGGCTCCCGGTGGAGAAGCGCCTCAAGCGCATCGCTGTTCGCTCGGGCCAGGGGCCTGGAAAGACCTCGATCTCAGTCATCGTGGCGCTCTGGCGCTGCCTGCGCTACCCCGACGCGCTCTGCATCGTCACGAGCCCGTCGATGCGTCAGTGCAAACAGTGGATCGACGAGTGCTCGCGCTTGCTCAAGGAGGCCCACCCGGTTCTCCAGAAGATGTGCAAGACGTACGGCACCAAAGTCGAGATCAACGGCTCGAAGATGTGGGGCATTCGCACCGCGACCGCCACGCGCCCGGAGAACCTCCAAGGGATCCACGAGAAGCGCCTGACGTTCATCGCGGACGAGGCTTCCGGTGTCGCGCCCGGCATCATCGAGACGATCAAGGGAACGCTGTCCAACCCGGACGCGCTGTTCCTCGCCATCGGCAACCCGAACACGTCGTCGTGCGAGTTCTACAACTTCTTCACGTCGCAAGCGGACGCATGGCACCGGCTCGTGTTCAACGCCGAGGACACGGCACGCGACTACCCTCACATCGTCTCCCCGAGCCGCAACAAGCAGCTCGAATGGGAGTACGGCAGGGACTCCGACCAGTACCGCATCCGCGTGCTCGGCGAGTTCCCGCACGAGGACCCGAACAACGTCATGGGCCTGCGGGACCTGACGATCTGCACCAAGACGAACATGCTCGGGTGCGCGTCGATCAAGGACATGCTGCCGGTCAACAAGGCCATCGGCATCGACTACTCGCGCTTCGGTGGAGACGAGTCGGTCATCGCGCAGCGCCACGGGCTCGCGATCACCAAGTTCGAGACGTTCGTGAAGACCGAGCCGATCTCAGTCACCGACCGCGCGTTCGCCATGCAGCGGGATGCCAACTGGAGCGACGCAGACTGCTGGTTCATCCCCGATGCGGGCGGCCTCGGTCAAGGCGTCATGCACTCGTTCCACGAGGGCGGCAAGAACGTCCTCGAATTCCACACTCAAGCACGACCGTACGACAGCGCGATGTTCGCCGACCTCTACTCAGAGGCTTGGTGGATGCTGCGCAACCTCGTGCGCGAGCACATCGTTCGCCTGCCGAACGACGCACGCTTGCTCAAGCAGTTGAGCACGCGGCAATACTACACCGACCGGAATGGCAAGCTCAAGGTCGAGACGAAGGACGAATGGAGGAAGCGCATGGAGGTGAGTGAATCACCCGACCGCGCGGACGCCATCGTCTACGCCTTCTACCCTCACATCGGCGACACCGGCTCGCTGATCCAATCCGGCGGCAACAAGCACACCGTAGGAACCAGAATCCAGAGAGATCGCTAATGAACTGCGCTGTACCCACTTGCGAAGGCCAACTTCGCATCTCGCACACTTACCCCGTTGCATCGGAGAAATTCCAACGCGCAACTTGCCAGGAGTGTGGTACTATTCACGCCCTGGCAACGCAAGCCACCATCGTAACCGCCCGAGGCGATGGAGCAAAGGCCAAGGCCGCTCGTGCAAGACAATCGACATGCGAAGAATCGTCATCGTCGGCGCACTGATCCTCGGATCCTGCGTCGCAACTCAACAACACCCCGAAGAAGCACTCCTGAACTCGCGGCACGCCGCGCTCGTGGAGACTCCGTTTAGCATGGGGACCGGCTTTCCGATTACCGACGAAGCGTGGCTAACCGCGTGGCACGTCGTCGAGGGCTGGGATGCTGAGGACGTGACGATTGCTGGCTTTGCCGTGCTGGAGATCAAACGCTGCGGCGACCTCGACACCTGTGTGCTCATCACCGCGCTGCACGGGCGCACTCCCTGGCCGCTGGCCGACCGGCTGGCCCGCGCGGGCGAGCGAGTCTACAAGTCCGGCTACGGACAGGGCCTCCACTGGTGGAGCGAAGGGCTCGCGACCGAGGACGGTGAGCGCATCTCGCTCGATATGTTCCCCGGCGACTCCGGTGGCCCGGTCTTCGACGCCCGAGGCGACGTGCTCGCGATCATCGTCGCCGTGGGGATGTCCCGCAGCGGCACCATCGAGCACCACTGTTGGGTCGTGCCCATGGTCGCGATCCTGGACGCCATGCCCGAGGGTGTGATGGAAGGCGCTGATGAGCCCCTGACGATGCCTCCCGGCCCGCTGCCGGTCGAGGAGACGCCCTGGGAGCGCTTCTAGAGGCGCAAGAAAGAGCTTGGCGTCTGAGACGCCCTGAGAGCCGCTCTAACGAGCCCGGCCCCGGTACGACTATCGACTCGTGCCGGGGTCGCTTCGTTCCAGGTACGCCAGCACGCGGCGCAGGGAGGTCGCGTCGTCGCCTAGCGCTCCGAGCGCGCGATTGCAGGCCGAGCAGAGGATTCCCCGGAAGATCCCGGTGCCGTGGTCGTGATCCATGGCGAGCATGTGCTCGCTGCCGCAGACCTCGCAGCTTGTGGCCGCCATACGGGCCGCCACGGCGCGCTCCACGTCCTTGATGCCAGCCTTCTTGGCGTTGGAGCGGTACTGGGGCTCCGGGGAGCGCTCGGCGCTAGGGACGCTCTTGCGCGGGCCTCTGGGGCCTCGGCGGCAGTCCCGGCACTGATTCCCGCGAAACGCGGTCTCAGGCTTCTCGTCGTTGCATTTCGGACAGGTTCGCATGATGGAAGGTGGCCCAGGGGACAGTGCTTCCGGCTGCTCCTGTCCCCTTTGCCGCTGGAGGGCGGCGCGCTCGGGCCTTGCGCTTGCTGGGGCGAGTGTTAGCGCACTCCCTGGGTCGTCGTCAGGTTCCCACTCGGTTTCCAATCCGAGTTGCTTCCTGAGCGCCCCATCCAGGTTCCGTGCCTGGACCAGCGTGAAAGAGCATCCTACCACTGTTTCGGAGGAAGTCAAGCTCTTTCTGTGAAAAAGGTGGGGCCGATGACGAGGGAGGCAATCCCGCCACCGGCCCCGGGCAGATGACCCCGAGGGGCCATGTTCCTAGACAATGAGGCCGTGATCGCGCAGCGCGTCGATGATCTCCTGCTGCTTGGCGGCCAGATCGGCGATTGCGTCGGCGGTCGGGCCGACATCAGCCGAGCCCGCGTTGGCCGCGTTGGTGATCGAGGCGATCGTATCGTTCCCCGTGCCACCGGAGTTGTCGGTGATGTCCACGATCGTGGGCGTCTGCTCGACCGCGAACATGCGGGTCCAGGTCGTGCCGTCGCTGACGTACAGCGACCACCCGAGCGTGGTGTGGTCCACCATGACGTGACACTGATCGTAGGCAGCGGCAGCGAAGGTGGCTTGCAGGTCGGTCTCGTCACCCGTGTGCGCGTGCATCGGGAGCGGCGCGTTGAAAAGCGCCTCGTCGTTGTCGTCGATCTTGCCGTCCCACGCTTGGATGCCTGAGTCGATGTCGTTCTTGGTCGGTCGTGCCATTGGGTTGCCTCCTGGGCGTTAGATGAAGTCGATGGTGAGCGTCGGGCTCACCGGAGAAGAGTATCCGTTCGCGATGTGCGTCACGCGGACGTGGAGCGATTGCTCGGAGCCGAAGTCGGCCACGAGTGCAGCGTTCGTGTAGGTATAGCTCGCCGTCGAGCCCGGCAGGTCGATCGTCGCCTGCACCACGTCGCCCGTGGTGAGGAACTCGACCTGGATCGTGCCTGGGATCGTAGGCAGTCCGACCACAGTGCCGGAAGCCTGCCCGCCAGCGCCAGTCTGCTTCGTTCCCGTGGACACGGCCCAGCCGATCGTGATGTCGTCGCCCGTCTCGTAGGCCGGGACGGTCGGGTAGGGCGCCTTGACGTGAACGTAGTCGGGCGCGATCGGAACCTGGCCCTTGCCGACGAGCAGTTGCCCGTACGGGGGAGTGGCGGACAGGTTGACCTGCCCCGCCGTCGTGCCGGGCTGGGTCTTGACCCACAGATCGCCAGCGGGAACGAGCAGGCCGTCCGTGATCTCCGTGACGCCCGAGTCTTGGACGACGTAGACGACGGCGCCCGCCGGGTGCGAGAGCCTGCGGGTGTCGTAGCGCGAGCGCACGAGCCCGTCCAGACGGCGCTGCGTACCACTCACGATGGTGGTCTTCTGCAAGATGCAGATTTCCGTGCCAGCGCTCGACACGATGATCGCGAGTTGTCGCCCGAGGCCCCAGCTCGTCAGGTCAGCCGAGTAGTCCACCGCGTTCGCGTTGTCCGGCCCCAGCTCGGTGAACACCGGGCCGAGAGCGGAGAACTGAGGACCGTCCGCATCGAGCGCGGCGTCCAAGGTGCCGCCAGTCTGCACGCCCGTGTCTTGGATCTTGAGCGTGTACGTCGTGTCGTCCTCAGAGAAGTGGATCGACGCGAAGGTGATCTGAGTGTGGTTGCGGATGCGAGGCACCATCACGAACTGCGTGGCCGGGAACGAGTTCCCGAGAAGCTGCTCGGGGATCTCGACCCAGTGGAACGCATCGTCCTGCTCGGGGAGCAGAGGAGGCACAGCCACACCACCCTCGTTCGTCACGAAGTTGGACAGCGGGACGCCGTAGAAGTCGGGGATGACCTTGATCTGCACGCGCTCCGAGAGAGGGTCAACGTCCACGGAGATGACGCGCAGCACTTCGTCGAAGCCCTCGGCGGTGATTACCTGGCCCGGCAGCAGGTCGCGCGCCTCGCGGCTAGCGTCCAGTCGGAAGCTCGCGCCCGGAGCCAGCTCCTCGGGAGACCGCAACTCGGAGAGAGCGGCTGCCGTGGTGAACAGGGTCGTCGAGACGATCGGGACCTTGCGCGCACGTTGGTGCTCGGCGAAGCCCGCCTGACCGTCCTCGTCCACGGCGATCGTCATGTCGCCGTACTGGTTGTCGCGGTCGGAGAACGAGAAGATGAGCCTGTCCACCGGGTGCTCACCGTGAACCGTCTCCAGCTCGGGGAAGCGGTCGGCGTAGACATCCTCGACGAAGGCTTTGAGGACGCCCACGGGGAAGCGAAGACGTTGGAACAGCATGAGCCCCGTCGAGGTGTCGATCGGGAGCATCGTGCCGTGGTCTTGGAGCATTGAGCCCAGCATGGCCTCGGCAGTCTCACCCTGCGTGCCCAGGATCCCAGCGCGCCAGTCGTCGCCCTCAGCTTCGACGCCAAGGTCTTCGAGCGAGTCGAGATCCCAACCTTCTGCGACGTGTCCGGGATCGAGCTGGAGCCCGAGAGGCCAGTCAGCGAACAGAAGCTCGCCGATCGTGTGCGCGATGTTGGCGCCGTCCGTGTTATCCTCTTCCCAGAGCTGCATCGTGCCGGTAGCGGTAGCTCCGGCGGTGCCTCCCTGCAAGAAGACCTTCGTTTCCGTGGTGTAGACGAAGTAGGGCGACGCGCCTGACTGCACGAGAATGGTGTCCGAGCGCAGCACCTCGTAGGTGCCGTTCGGCAGACCGGCTCCGACCAGCTCCACGTCGAACGTGGGCTTGAACTGCGAGGTCTTGTCCCCAGCCACCTGAATGAAGCCCGTGTCCTCGCTGGCGTTGGCGAGCACGGCGGTCACGTCGTGTGTGCCCCCGATGAGCGTGCGATTCTGCTCGTACCATCCCTGCGACTGCGTGAGCCCTGTCCACGACGGACGGCGCTCGACGATGTAGTCAACGAGCGGCCAGGTCTGACCGGCCAGGCGCTTCTTGTTCCACACGACGTAGCAGGCGTGCGGCCAGCGCGAGCTGATGCCGACGCGGCTGGCGTTGCCGAGGAAGGAGTTGATGGGCTGCGTGGGCTCGCCCCAGTAGATCGTGAACGCGCCCTCTTTGCCGAGATCGACAGTGGTGCCGCTCGGGTGGGACTCGCGCGTGATCGGGCCGGTGAAGATCGTGGTGCCGCCTTGGACCATCTCGTGCAGGGCCTCGCAAGGACCCATGCCGATGACGTGCCAGCCAGCTTCGTAGAACACCTCGACTTCGGGGTCGTCTCCACCTTTGCCGCCACTCCCGGCCTTCTCCTTGCGCGTCTCGCGGTCGCCTGCCCAGCAGAACACCGGGCCGACGCGACGGATGCCCACGAACCAGGGCGTGAAGGAGCCCCGGATGGAGAGCGTGGTCGGCTTGTCGTCTTGGATGGGTGAGTCGGACTTCTTCGCGAGCATCTGACCGGCGAGCAGCGACAGACCGATGGACACCACGAGCCACGCGAGCTGAACCCACGCCTGCTTGGGACCGTCAACCTCGGGAGCACCGAAGGGCTCGCCGAATTGGAGGATGCTGCCCGCGATGACTACGTTCACGCCGAGCAGGAGCTTGAGCCAGAACCGAGGACGGTTGGAGTTCCAGTTGTACGTCACGGCGTCTACTCGACGCCAGAACCGTTGTGCTACTCGCTGCATTGGTGCCCCCACCTGTGTTTGTCGTCGATGCGATAGACCGCATACAAGACCTGTTGTTCAAGGAATCCCCATCCACCCTGATGAAAGCCTGCGACGGGGAGCGCATGCCAGAGTTCGTTCTTGTTGGCGCCGACAATCTCGACGTGCCCAGGTCCGCCACCGGGGGAGCCAGTCACTACGATGTCGCCGGGCTCGACCATGATCGTGCCGTCCACCATCACCAGCTTGTGACACGGGGAGTAGCGGCGCACGATCTCGCGCACGGTGCGGACAGCGCCAGCGCGGTCGTGTAGCGAGGCGTCGTGCGGGAAGCCAGCAGGCTCCATGCGCGCACGACCGTCGATCTCGTCGATGACGCCGAACACGGCGCCCGTGCAGTCGGCTCCTCGTTGGATGAAGCTCTGGCCGGACTCGTACGGCGTGCCTTCCCAGGCGCGCAGCGCACGGTCCAGTGCATCGGCAGCGTCGGCTCCGATCTTCCCGTGCGTCCAGGTCAGACGCGGGCTGTAGACTCGTGATCCCATTAGCCCGGTGTCTCGAAGTTCGGTTGGTAGGCGGGGATGGCGTAGCCGAGCCCCATGAAGAATTCCTCGCCGTTCCAGCGAGCGATGCACGTCTCGACCGTCTTGTCGCAGCCAGGTACGAACTGGATGTCGTTGAGGCCGCCCACCCAGTCAATAGGAACGGGCCGCGCCATGTAGAGCTTGGACGTGTCCACGCCCCCGTTGTAGTCGCGGATCGCGATGCGTAGTCCGTCCTTCACCGCGTATCCCCTCTTCCAGTAGAACGCGTCGGTGCCGCCCGGAGTCGTGACGCCAAGGGTCGTGACAGTGATCTCGGTGCCGTCGCTGGAGTCGATATCGCCAGTCACAGAGACCGGCGTGACGCCGCATCCGCCGTGGAACAGCGTCCAGCCACATTGGTGGTTGCAGGGCAGGCCCATCGCCACGTCGAGTCGGGACTTGATAGGCAGCGAGAAGAACGCCACCCTACCGTTCTGACCTTGGAAGTTGCGGATCGTGCGCGTGATGCGACCGCCGTACAGGATCTTCTGCGAGGACTGATCCCCGGTGAAGAGTCCCCGCGTCAGCTCCTCGATGATGACGTACATCGGCGAGTGTGGAACGCCAGAGCTGGCGCGAGTCGTGAAGATGTCTTGAGGCAGAGTGATGCGCAGCTCGCGCTTGTCGAACGTGCCTTCGTTCTCGGGAATCGACAGAGCCATGCGCGGCTCGGACGTGTGGCCGAGGAATGGTTGATCCCAGTCGGTGTACCGGGACTGAGTAGTCAGTCCGTCACCATAGAAGAAGGTGACGAGAACGAAACCTTCCTTCTCTGGGCGTGCGTATGCTTTAGCCATGGGTTGCCTCCTACAGCGTGAAGTCTTGTTCGTTCAGGGTCTCGATCACGTCGATGCCAGCCGAGCAAAGCCCGGTGTGGTCCCACGTCTCGGTGAATTCGTCGCTAGAGAAGCGAACCAGCCTCGCGCGGGCCACGCGCACGGCGTCAGCCAGCAGTAGCCCGGCGGGCAGCGGCGTGACGAAGGTGACGGTGAACTTGGTGAGGATGTTGAGCACGCTCGACACGTCAGTGACGTAGGCCGTGCCGTCCGCCATCACGAGCCCGACAGCATCGAACTCCTCCTGCGTGTCGGCCAGGTCGAGTGTGTTCTCGGAGATACCGAGAAATGCCCCGCCCACGTCGATCTCGACCAGCTCGAAATACTGATCCTGGTCGATGTGCCAGAAGCTACGCAAGCGACCCCGGCGAGTCTCGAAGAACTCCAGCGCGTTCCACATGGACGTGCGGTTGCTCCTGATCTCGAACTTGTGCGTCTGTCGGGAGCGGTCTCCTTTGAGGTTCACGAAGTCGGCGCGACCGGAGCGCGAGCGCCCGCCGTCACGGCTCCTACCCTTGGTGATACCGCGCGCCCAGTCGGGCTCCTCGAACCACACGGGGCGGTCGTCGTGAGCCAGCGTGGCGCCGGTCGGGTTGTCGGACTTGAGCGGGGGAAGCTGCGACGCGCCGGGCGCCTCGGAGACCGTGAGCTTCACGGTAGGGACACGAGCGCTCAGGAAGTTGGCGGACACTTCGAGGGCGACTTCGCAGTCCATGAGCGGGAAGACCAGCGAGCCTGCGGGCACGGCGATGCCGAGCGGGGCGTCGAAAGTGAGCTGGGCGTTCGTCATGTCCTCGATGATGTGGAACGAGAATGACTGGGGCCGGAAACAGTAGTCGAGCTGCACGATCGCCACGCGCTGACCCTCGAAAAACCTGGCCTGGTTCGTAGGGACCAGGATGGTGGAGTCGCCGCTGCCGTAGGCCGCGCCAAGCTCCTGCTGATCCATGTAGATCGGGACCTGGAAGCGCTGGTCCGTGAGACGGCGCAGGAAGACCTCCAGGCGCTCCAACTCTTCGAGGGATCCGACACCGGACGGGCTGTTAGGATCGCACACGGTCCATTCCAGGTCCATTGTGCGGAACGGCTTGACGTTCAAGCCTCGGCGCGACTCCGAGCCCGAATCGGGCGAGCGAGTCACGTCGGTACGGAACGAAGTCTTCATGCGCGCTTTGGTGGCCCAGTTGTGCAGGAAGATGTAGGCGTCGTCCACCAACGCCAGTGGCGTGATGGGGCCAGCGGAGCCTTGGCGGGCGAGGGTCTCGATCACCACGCGGCTGACTTGCACCTCGACGGTGTTGTCTCCGAGTGCGAGCACTTGGGAGTCCAGGCGGGTCGCTGCGCTTTCCGCGAGGGGCGCGGCGAGCACCTCACATACGACGCGGCTGACCTGCGTTTCCACAGCAGCATCCCCGAGGGCGAGCACTTGGGAGTCCTGGCGGGTAGCACTTGAAACATCAGGCTCCACGGCAAGCACCTCGCATACAACGCGGCTGACCTGCGTTTCCACGGCAGCGTCGCCAACAGCGAGCACGGCAGAGTCAAGGCGCGTTGCATCGGCAACCTCACCCTCATCTGCCATCACCTCGGCGACGACCCTGGATACTTGTACTTCGACCATGCCTCCGGTTCCCCCTTAGCCGTTGTTCTTGATGCCGAGTTGAAGAGTGTCTACGTCCGCGAACACCCAGTCAGTAGCGGTGTTCGGGTCGTCCTCGGCGATCACGGTTGCTGCCACGACCGTAGTGCTGGCTACAGGGAGCGCAGTACCGTGCTCGATCTGGGCGGCAGTCGCCGTAGTCTTGCGCCACATGAAGCCGATGTCGAGCGCGCCCGTGGTCTCCATGCGGCCATGCAGATCGTAGCGCACGCCGATGATCGAGGCATCCGCCATCGCGTCCAACCCCTGCATCGCTGCGAGATGGATCTGACCCACCGTGTCGGAGGTAAGCCTGTCGTCGTCCTCGACCGTGCCAGTAGGCTCTTGCAGAGCATCCTCCGTGCTCGTCGCCGTGGCTAGGGTCCAGTCCACCGTGTCACCGTCACCACCACCCGTGACGGTGATGTGATGGGGCGTGACGAAGCACATGCCAAGGTAGTCGTTGTTCTTAGCGCCAGTGCTGTCACAGGCGTAGAAGTCGTCGAAAGAACAGTTGATAAAGGGGGAACCGGTATCGAAGCCGATCACCAGGGAGTCAACGCCGGTAGTCGCCTGCTCCTGCGTGTCGATGCTGCTGACAGCGGCATCCCAAGTGAGCGCTGTGTGTCCGCCGCCCACGTTGCGAGAGGACTTCTGCATGTGCTGGAAGCGACCTTCCACAGAGCCCGCAGCATTGTCGATCGTGACTTTGAACTGGAAGTAGATCCACGCTTCGTCGGTCGGGAGGTTAGCCAGGAACAGCTCATTGGTCCTGGCGATCTCGGTCGCGCCTCGCATGATGCGCCACCCGTAGTAGATTCCTCCCGGCTTTGCAGCGGCGGGCGTGAAGTCATACACCTCGATGCGGAGCTGCTCGCCTGCCGAGTTGTGAAACCCGATATGCGGCGACACGCCGTTCTCCAACCCCGAGGTGCCCCCGGTGTCTGACCTGAACGCGAATCCAACGATCCAAGAGTTCTCCGGGGCGGCCACGAGATCCGGCGTGTGCAGGACAGCATCATCCTCTGATGCACAGCCGTCGAAGATTGCCTCACTGGTCGTTCCCCTGTCCATCGCAGGAGCCTCTTTCGAGAAGCTGGCGGGCATCAGGGTGTTGGCGCCAGTGTAGGTGCGCTCGTAGACCGTGGTGATCGTAGCGTGGTCGAAACCTTCAATCCATCGTAGTGCCATGTTAGCTCACCACCTCGACGCCGAACTGGCCGTCGTCAATGTCTGTTACGTCCCAGGCGATGCCGGACGCGGGGTTGTTGTCGAAGACCTGCGTGAACTCGTCGAAAACGGTCGAGTCAACGACGTGCGAATCGCCGTCCGCTTCGGTCGTGTCCGGGTCACGGTACTTGGTCTTGACCGTGCGCGTGCCGGGGGCGCTCATGCCGAGCTGCACGCCGAGTTGCACGGCGTGGATCGTGCCTGTGATCTGCACGAGGTCGGTGAGAGCGTACAGATCCTTCTGTGCGTTGGTGTCAGAACCGTTCGTGCCGCCCGCGCCGGACTCGTCGGTGGTGCCGGTAGGGTCGTCCACGCTCGTGTAGTTGGCGCCCGTGCCGTTGTTGGTCCACTGGATAGTGGAGCCATCAGCGTTGACCTCCGCTGCCTCGACGATGGACGGGCCGAGGAAGTCGTTGTTCTTCGTGCCAGTGCCGTCGCAGACGTATACGTCGTCGTACCTGATGGTGGTCGAGTAGTTGGACACCGTGCGCCAAGCGAAGGTGTCCCAACCATCGCCACCACTGTCGGTGAGGTTCACGCCCGTGCCTGAGATGTCGAGCACGCCGTTGTGCCGAAGCTCGTACGCGCCGTTGGTGCTGCCGCGCACGATGAACTTCCACTCGAAGTAGTGCCACACGCCGAAGTCGAAGTAGCTCGACGTGGCGATCGTAGTGGCGCCCCTCTTGAGGACGAAGCGCACGCCCAGTGCGGTCGTGGACTCGGACTCGACGCGGAGTTGCTCGCTGGAGCCAGTCTCGATGTAGATGCCCGTGCCGTTGAGGTTCGGCCCCGTCTGGTGCGAGGCGTAGCGGAAGCCGAAGCCTACGACTGCGGTGTTGCCGCTGGCGACCGGAGGCGTGACAGCGATTGCGGTTTGCATCCCTGCTCCGTTCCCGTGAACTCGCCCTGATTGGATTGCGAAGCCTCCCGAGAACGTCGCGTACTTGCGAAGGTTCTGACTGAGGGCTGTGTGGCTTTCAAAGCCTTCGATCCATACACATGCCATGATGTTATCTCCTGCCGTTGCTGCGATCCAGCAGCGAGTTGATGTTGCCCGCGTTCTCGCGCATGAAGGCGAGCATGGCGTTGCGACCGCCAGCGGTGAGAGTGTCCATTTCCTTGTCGCTCGCGACGACGGCGGGGACGACGACGACCCCTCCACCATCCTCGGAGCCTTCGGCTGCCGAGTTGGCGTTCGCGATTCGATCCGAGACCAGGCCGCCGGTCTGCATGCCGGTGCTAGGACCGGCTGCTTCTGCGCTGGAACTTCCCACTACAGCCATGTTACCCCCGTTCATGCCTTGAAGCAAGGGCAAAAACTGAGAAGTTGCAGCTTTGTTCATCACGAACTCACCAGGCGTCAGCCAGGCGGGCACCGTATCAGAAGCGGGAATGTGTTTCGGGCGCATCGGACTGCCGCCCCTGGCGAGCCCTTGGGCGTACTTGGAGGAGTGGTCGGGGACCTTGCCTCCCTTGTTGAAGTTCAGGGCTACGCCCCCGGCGGACAGCTCGGGAACCACACCACCGTCCTTGAAGCCGAGGATGGCTTTCGCGATGGCGAGCGAGATGAGCTGCTGGAGGATGGTCTGGGCGATCGACTGCATGAGGCGCGCGAAGCGCTCCTTGAGATCGACCTCCTTGGTCGGGTCGAAGGCATCGACGATGGCCTGCGAAGCGAAGTTCGCAAGCGCCTGCGTGCCCTGACGAGCAATCTCCAGCCCCGCGTTGAACGTGGAGCCGAACTGCTCGGCGAACTGCGTGAAGCCTTCCTTGAGCCCTTCGGTCAGGCTGCCGTTGGCGACGAGATCCGCCTCCTCCTTGGCCTTCTCCAGTTGCATGGTGCGCAGGCGCAGGATCTCCTCCTCGAAGCCTTGACGTACCGCGAGAGCGGCGATCACGGCGTTGAGGGCTTCCAGCTCCTCTCCGGGCGGGAGCTTCGCAGCCTGGGCCTGGAGAGCCTCCTGCTCGATCTGGTTCTTCCGCACCGCTGCGGCCAGCTCGGCCTCGGCGACGCCCAGGGCGGCCTGTGCTGCCACGAGAGCAAGTTGACGGTCGCCAGCACCAGCGGTGATGGCAG
>Ga0255047_10001570_pt1 | contig 16366 bp, 12 predicted proteins | sample JV7_2_1_MG_FD_183640 | JGI IMG/M metagenome (GOLD analysis project Ga0255047, IMG submission 183640) | Seawater microbial communities from Jervis Inlet, British Columbia, Canada - JV7_2_1 | ecosystem: Environmental > Aquatic > Marine > Inlet | place: Canada: British Columbia | collected 2016-10-06
TGAGCGACTTCTCTCTCCCCGCGTCCTTGCGTGGCCCCGCGTGGCAGACCAAGGACGCCTGCTACAAGCTCGTCTCCACCACGAGCAAGGCCCTCGGTCAGCCCATCTGGCTCCGCAACGGTCCCTACGGCTGCACCGACGGCCGGTACTGCAACGTGCCGCTCGCCGACCCCGAGGCCTACCTCATCTCCGGCCACGAGCTGAGCCACATCGTCTTCGGTTCCAACATCGAGGCCATGGTCCACTTCTGCGACAAGCTCGCGAGCCGGATCACCACCGACTTCCTGGCGCGGGGTGACCGCACCCTGTCCGGGCACAAGGAGGCGCTCAAGTCGTTCATCCACCACATCGTCAACATCCTCGACGACAACCGCGTCGCCTACTGGTGGGGCCAGTTCAACCCCGGCGACTACGAACTGCTCGTGGCTCGCTGGAAGCGCATCGGCTCGGAGAACCTGGACGGGGCGAAGACCGACTTCTTCCAGTTCATGCTCAGCTGCATGTTCGACATGGCGCCCACCGACGCCGACCCGGACTTCCTCAGCATCCAGCCGGCCATCGAGCAGGCCTACCTCGACTGCATCTCCTCGGACTTCGTCTCGTGCATGGCCGCTTCGGCCAAGCTCATGACCAAGCTGACCAAGATCCTGGGGGACGCCTTCGCCAAGAAGCAGGGGATGGGGCAGCCCGGTGCGGCCGGGGGAACTCCAGACCCCGACCAGGGTCAGAGCGCCGGCGGTGCGGTGCAGGTGATGATGGGCGGGAGCCCGGACCCTGCCGATGCCCAGCTGGCTCAAGCAGCGGCGCTGCGGCTCATGGCCCTCTTGGGTCAGGGGGACTGCGACGTGCTGAAGAGCCAGGGCCACAGCGACATGACCAGCGACGGCTTCATCCAGAAGAAGATGGACTCCGGACGCATGGACCCCGGCGCCATGCAGCAGGCCGAGGACGCCATGGGAGGTGGAGACATCCTCTCGGATGAGGACCTGCAGAACGCTGCGACCGCGGCAATGCAGCAGACGCTGCAGAGCCTGCAGCATGGCCCGGAGGAGGCGCCCGACAAGGATGAGTGGCTGAAGGAGGACGCGAAGGGCAAGGTCGTCTTCCACGACATCCCCGACTCGCAGCTGGTGAGCAGGGTCATGTCCGAAGAGGACCGGTCCATCGCCAACCGACTGCACTCCCACTTCGTCAAGATCCGGGGCAAGAAGCAGAACGAACTCGAACACGAAGGGAGCCTCGTCGACATCCAGGCGGCCGTACAGCGCCGCATCTCCCGGGAGGGTCCCATCTTCCGCAATGTCCAGCCGGCTCCCGGGTTCGAGTACCTGCTCCTGCTGGACGGCTCGGGCTCGGTCATGGGGAACCTGTTCGAGCAGGAGGCCCGCGCGGCTCTCCAGCTCGGCGTCGCCCTCAACTTCCCCTCCGTGGTCGGGAAGTGCTGGGTCTACTACGGCGGCTTCGACAGCGAAGTGGTCATCAGCCGGCTGCCCTACCCGCTCCGCAAGATGCCCGCCAACAACGACGGCACCATCCTGGGCGGATCCACCCCGTCCCACACCGCTCTGCGTGTCGCAGCTCGAGAGATGATGACCTGCAGCGGTGTACGACAGCTGATCCACCTCACCGACGGAGCTCCGACTGGCTCAGGGGCAAAGACCCATGTCCGTCGGAACATCGCCGAAGCCATGCGAGAGGGTATCCAGGTGCACACCCTCTACGTAGGGGGCGGCATCAGCTACGAAGACGCCCTGTTCATGTCCCACTCCACCAAGAACTTCGTCCAATGCACCCGCGAGGATGCAGGCCAGGCGCTCGTCGATCTGGGCAAGAAGCTCTTCCACCAGTACCTCACCGGAAAGTCACGATGAACCACGAACACACCAACGCAGCCGAATGCTCTGAGTGCTCTGAGCGCCAGGGCAACTTCCCCGACATCACCAACCCCGAGGAGATCCAGAAGAAGCTCCAGGAGGCCACCGAGCTCCTCAGCGATGCGGGGTTCTCCTTCTTCATCGCGGTCTCGGCCCCCATCAAGGTCGAGGGCCAGATCAAGCCGCTGTCCGTGTCTTCCATGTCCTCGCGCCCCACCCAGAGTGGGTGCCTGCTCTCGGCCGTCTGGGCTGGGCTCGGGCAGTACGTGCTCAGCGAGTACGACGGCCCCGTCACCGATGACACCCTGGATGCCCTCTTCGATCTGGGAGCATCGGAGGCCAACGCGGTGATGTCCATGACCATCCGACGCTCCCGAGCAGCGGCGGCTCAGGAGGCTCAAATGCAGCGCATGGCTGGAGTGGCTGGGCCGGAGATGGACGCATGAACACCGCGCAGCTGGAGCGGGCCAAAGACATCTACCTCAAGAAGATCTTCCCCGGTCCCATCGAGGGGCACGACCTGATCTTCGACTCTCTCATCGAGGCGGCCTGTCAGCCCATCCCCGACCCGGAGGGGAATCGCGCCATCGGCATCCACCTGCTGCGGCTGGTGGAAAGCTACAGGGAGGGAGCGATCGATGGGCCAGGCATCATCGATCGCCTCACCACCACGGCCGGAGTCCTCATGGGGAAGAAGAAGGAGACCGTGGTGGTGGATGTGCCGGAGCCGGACGAGTTCGATGAGCTGGTCAAGGCAGACAAGGGCCTGTGCCCTCCCGGCTGATCAACCTGTCTCTCGACAACTCCCGCTTCGTGGACCGCCTTCGGGCGGACGCGGAGCGGCGATCCGGGAGGAAGGTGTCTCAGTCCGAGGTGGTGAACATCACCCTCGACTACCTCAGGGAGCGCATCGAGAAGGACGACACTCAGGTAGATCTGGAAACCCTGCTGCCGATCGACCCTGCTTGACCTGAAAGGTCCTCTCCCCGCAAGCTCGGGGAGAGGGCCGGGGCCTCGTTCTTCTCCTCCCTTCCTGTCCGCAGGATCGAGGCTCCGCGCCCCTCTTTGCTTAGCTGAGGACACCAATGGGCTTGCTGCAGCCACTTCGCCGCTTCCTCAAGAAACACCACATCTACCTCCTACCTTTCCCCAGCGAAGACATCACCCCAGGCACACTGCTCAACGGCCAGCGGGAGGTGCTGCAGCACCTGGCGGACATCCCGGCCTTCTTCGGCGACGGCATCCATGTCAGCGAGCCCCTGGAGTCTTCGGCCCTGTTGGACAGTTGGTCGCACACAGTCCAGATACCCAATGCCGGCCTCAAGCTAGGCGTGCCCGGCGTGGCCTCCGTGAAGGCGGGCCTGTCGATGGGTCGGGAGGTCAAGGTGGAGGTGGGGCCGCTGTGGCAGCGACAGCTGGTGAGCGGAACCATCAACGCTCTGGGCCAGAACAACTATCTCACCGATCTGGACTACATCCGACTCGTCAACAACAACAGAGCCCTCCCGGGCATGGAGGAGGTGGTGCGGTTGATGAGTTCTAGGCTCTCCGGACTCCCTACTGCCCGCAAGGTGGACATCGTCGAAGCAACGGTCTACGCGGAGTGGATGAAGTTCACCTTCTACGAAGAGGGCCAAGTCAGTCTCGGTGTTGAGCTTGAGGCCGCCATCCAGGTGGACGTGGAGGCCGGTGTGGAGGTGGAGTGGACTACCGAGGGCAGTCTGCTCTGGAAGAGCCAGTCGCAGCTTCCCCTGGGCTTCACGCCCGTACGCTATGCCCGCAAGGGCAAGCGCTTCGTCTCCGCCACCTTTTAAGACGGAGAAGCCCCGCCTCCCTTGCGGAAGACGGGGCTTCTGACCACCACCATGATCAGCGCTAGGCTGGACCAGGAGGGAAGGCTCCCGAGGGAATGGACCCAGAGGGCAGCATGGTCGGGCCGGGGATCAGCTCGTTGAGGCCGCCGCTGATCAACGCAACCGCGTTGACGTCGATGGGCATCATGCGCTCGAACTGGAGCTGCGCCGACTCCTGGATCACCGTGCCCTGCGAATCAGAGGCGAGGTTGATCGAGGGGACGTAGCAGGACTCCAGGTAACCGGCGCCGAGGGTGGCGAGGTTGCTGTCCCGGAAGTACATCAGGATCCCGATCGGCTGCGCGAACAGGTCCGATGCCAGGTTCAAGAACACATTCTCGTAGCCCGGCGGGATCACGACGTCGTGCTTGTTGGCGACGCCGGTGATGCCGGGGTTGGCGAACATGGCCCCGAAGGACGCCCCCGTGGAGGGGATCAGGTCCTGGTAGTAGGCGTAGAGCACCCGCATCAGCGAGGAGCCGTGGTACATGATGCGCGAGAGCGACATCTGCCCCATGGTCCGTCCGCTGATGAAGTAGGAACGCTCGGAGCCCACCTCCCAGAAGCGGCTGAACTGCCGGTTGTGGCTGAGGTTGAAGTTCTGCACCACCCCGATGGGGAATGCGAACTCAGCAGGCTCGCCCAAGTCGCCACCTGCAGCCTGCACCGCTGCGAGGCGTGGGGGCCCCGCGGCGATGAGGGTGAAGGCGGCCGACATGAAGCGGCCGTCGATCATGCCTCCCTGGACGTAGCTGTCGTAGGGGGCCCATCCAGAGAGGGATGCCATCGAAAACTCCTTCTACGCCGAGGCGTACCAGTGGATGACGTTGCCCGCCACCAGAGTGGGGGTCAGGTCCACGCACTCGAGGACCCAGCGGTTGGTGTTCGCCTGACGCCAGCGGAACTCGATGCCGGCGGCGTCCACGATGAGCGAGCCGGCCGCAGTCGGCAGGTCGGACATCACGGTGTACTGCACCCGGACGGGCGCGGTGGTGAAGGGGATGCCCGCGATGGCGACGCCGGCGTTGTCGAGCCAGTTGGCCACGTCCTGCGCCGTGACCACGTGGGTGCCACTGCACTCGTGGTAGGCGGCGGGGTTGCCGTCGTTGTCGAAGACGTCGGCGGCGGCCTTGTTCTGACGGAAGTCGCCGTTGGCCATCGTCTCGGCGACCGCGTAGCCGGCGGCCACTCCGTCACCGACGAGGTCACCGACGGTCTGGATGGGCACGAAGCCGACGATGCTGTTGACGACGCCAGCGGTGAGGACGATGGCGTCCACGGTCCGGCTGAGGTCGGCGTTCACACCAGCTGCGATGGCCGCTGCGGTCACCGCGGCGTTGGCGCCATCAGCGACGGTGATGGCGAGGTCGCCGACGGCCGCGACTCCGAGGGGGTCCAGCTCGTAGGAGCGACCGTTGAGGTCGAAGGTCTCACCGTTGGAGCTGACGCCCGTGAGGAAGAGGTAGCTGTAGCCGGCGGGGGTGATCCCCTCCAGCAGGCGCTCGGCAACACGACGCCAGCGGGCATCGAGCTTGCGGTGGATGCGCGTGGCGCCCCAGGGCTCGCCGCCTTCCACGAAGAGGCTGAGATCGGTCTGGCCGGGCAGTGGCGTGTACATGGTTCTTCTCCAGAGGGTCGTGGGTAGCAGACCTTGTGGGTACTGCCTGCGAGACGCCCTATGCGCTCACCTTCACAACTCCGAGTTGCAGTCAGCGTACCCCTTCTATGGGGGGTACGCCAGAATTCACACCACCAGGGTAACGCGGATCTGATTCGCCGGGTACAGCGGGGTCAGGGTCACATCGACCAGGATGGTGTCCGGTGCTGTCTCATCCTGCAGCACGTTGTTCAACTGCGCCGCCGCGACCACCGACAGCCCGTCGGGGCCGAGGAAGGCCAGTTGGCCCTGGATCACGGTGGCGAGGTTGTTCAGGAACTGCGGGGTGATGTTGAAGCGGCCGATCAGGTTCCTCAGAGCGTTCCGAAGGAACTTGGCCACGAAGTCGATCGCCTTCGTGATGGACGCCTCCCGGCGCTCGATGGACGTGGTGTCCGTCGAGAGCTGGTGCCGGCACATCACCGCACCGCCCGGAGTCTGCTGGTACAGGATGTAGACGCCGCCACCGGCGATCTCATCGAGCAGACTCCGCTTGTAGGTGTCGTGCGACCCTTGGACCGCGCTCAGACCCGTGATGGGGAAGTTGGTCAGGGGCTGTGCCGGAGGTTGGTGACCGAACTGGCCCGCCACCGCGGCGGCGGCATAGTAGGCCGGGACGATCGAGGTGCCGGAGCCGAGCTCCACCGTCACCGAGTCCGGGAACAGGTAGAACATCCGCCGGTTCAGGTAGTCCGTGGCCATGGCCGCGACCGCAGCGGCTCGACCGGGCAGGTCGGGCAGAGTGCTGCCGGGAAGCAGCAGCTCCTCTCCGCGGATCTTCAGGGCGTAGGCCACATTGACCAGAGTCGTCGACAGGGACGTGGTGGTGTAGAAACCATCGTCGTTCTCCCCCACCGCGAAGGTAGTACGGAGCTGCAGTAGCGTACTGTTCACCAGCTGCACGTTGTAGCGGCGGAACTCGCCTCCCACTGTGATCTCGACGTAGACCCCGTCGTCCGCAGAGAGAGCGGCTGGGTTGAGGCCCTCGCCCACCAGTACTCCGGTGGGGTTGGTGTCGATGGTCAACTCGTTGGGAGCGGCCGTGGAGTCACTCACTCCTGAGGCCACCGCCGTCGGGAAGGCGCGGGTCGGCGCCTCCGGGGCGATCAACCCGATGCGCTCTCCACGCTGCTCGGGCAGTGACATGGAGGAGACGTGCAGGTCGAGGGACTGGTGGACCTGCTCGTTCTCTGTGAGAGGAGCCAGGGCGTAGACGTCCTTGGCCTCTAGGTAGTCGAAGGCCCGGGCATAGGAGTCCAGGGTGCCTTCCGGCTGTGCCGCGCTGACCTCGTCCACACCGATGCCGGTGACGGCCGTGGTCGGCGAGTTGAGCAGGGCAAGGAACATGCCCAGGAAGAGCGGGTTGCGCTCATCGATGGGCTCGCCCACCGCTTCGAGAGTCACCTGGTCTTCGACGGTCAGCAGCTTCTCGATGGCCGCAGAGCTCGAGCTGACATCCAACCGGAGTGCCTCGTAGGCGACGTACAGGGACGCGCTCGCCGGCAGGAAGGGGGCACCAGTGAGGAGGTTCCGCAGGATGTGCGCCCCAATCACCAGACCGCCGCTGAGGTCCAGGAAGGCGTCCGGGTTCGGGCGTCCCGAGCCGAAGGCCTCGTCGTTGGCAGCCACGAAGCCCAGGATGGACGTCGCCGTGGACGTGCCTGCCTGACTCACATCTACGCTCGATGCCACCCCGCCCAACGGGGAGGTGAGACGAAGGAAGTTGCCGGAGATCGAGGCCACGAGCGCGGAGCCGTGGGCCTGGTTGATCGTGCCGATGGCATCGGGGAGGGAGTCGCTGCCGAAGGTGACCCCGAACTCGTTGCTGCCGTCCAGGGCGTACTCCAGGGTCGTACCCTGCAGGTCGCTGGTGCCTGGAGTCGGACCCGCTGCGAGTCCGATGACCGGGAAGGCCGTACCCGAGAAGGCGATGTCGACTGTCGCGCCAGCCTCCACCGAGGTGACCAGGACATCCGTGCCGCCTGTGACCGTGAAGGTCACGACGCGGATGTCGCCGTCGTAGGCGATCTGGTTGGCCTTCATCTCGAGTTCCGCCACCGTGGCTGCGACTGCGCCACCGCCTGCGATGAGGTAGGTGAGGACGTGGGTGCCCTTGCTGTCGTTGACCGTCAAGATCATCGTCAGACCCACCGGATCGGCGTAGCCCGCACCCGTCACTACCGCTTCTCCAGCGAACTGCTGGTCGAGGCCCGAGTGCGTCGTAGCGGTGGTGACGGAGAAGCCGATGATCGAGTTCGCCGTGCCGGTCGGCAGCACGGTGAAGCTCTGGTCGGCACCAGTCTTGGTGGTCAGTGCGTGGCACCAGACGCTGGTGCCATTGTCGTAGACGGACCAGGCGTCGATGCCTGGGATGGCGAGCGCATCCAAGGCCGCGGCGAGGGTGGCTGCGTTGGTTGCGACGCCGGCCAGGACCGAGGACACCTGCGGCTGAGTGACGCCGTCCTCGATCAGCTGAGTGACCAAGGTCAGTCCCGAGAGGGCCAGCGTGCCGGCCAGCGCTGCGCTGGTCAGGGAGCCGTCCGTCTGGACCTCAGCCTTGGTCGCTGCGTTCGCGGCGAGGTTGCCGGTCAGGACCGCGGCGATGGGGGGCGGGGACACAAGGGGCCACTGCAGTCCCTGCGCCTCGAACCACACGAAGCGGGGAGCGAAGGGGACTCCGTGGGTCGGGACGTTGACCTCTTGGTCGAGGTAGACCCGGGTCGTGGCGTTGCCCTCGGTGTCGAAGGTAGAGAGAGCCGAGTCCAGCTGCGCCATGCGGAAGCGGCTGGCCTGAACCTCCACAACTTCCCAGCCCAGGTCGGAGCCTTCCACCGTCATGGCGTCACCGGCCCGCGACGAGCTGGCGGCCTGCAGCGGAATGGTGGGGGAGCCTCCGGTGAAGGTGATGGCTGCCGCATAGGCGTTGGCCACCACTCCCGCCTCGGTCCACTGTCCGATGCCGAGTCCGGCAGCGCCCCAGCTGTTGGGCACGGCGTTGATGTAGGCCTCTCCACGGAAGAACTCGATCCAAGGGCTGGTCAGGTCACCGTCGACGTCGTCCTGGCCGCGGTAGCCGGAGGCCTCCGCTCGTCGGGACAGGGCGTCGCCGAAGAACTCGCTGCTGACGGTAGAGCCAGCGCGGATGTCGATTGAGGATCGGGCGCCCCAGAGGGTGGAGCGGATCATGACCTCCGACGCACCACCGGACACCACGAACGCCACGGTGGCGCCGACGGCGGTGTTGATGGCGTCGACCACCTCCTGGGCCGTCGCCACGGGGGCGGCAGCAGAGACAGTTACGATCACGTCCTGGCTGGTGTCCAGGGCGTTGACGCGGTCGAAGGCCAGCACCAGGGTGTCGCCGTCAGCGATGGCCCACGGGGTGGTCTCTCCGAGAGTGGAGACGATCACCGCCTGAGCGGCCACGTTGGAGGCAGCCAGGAAGGAGGTGCCGTAGGGGTTGCCATCGCCGCGGGGGAGAGGGATGAGCTGTCCGCCGTAGAAGAGAGAGGCCTCGACCGTGTCCTCCTGGATGTCCAGCTCGGCGATGTTGCCGCGCGGATCCGGGAAGGAGGACTGGCCCAAGCTCAAGGGGTACTGGTCGTAGGTCGCTGCCAGTGCATCCGCACTCAGCAGCCCGTCGACCTGCGTCTCGATCACCTGGAAGGAGGGTCCGATGATGCACGCCGGCAAGGTCGCCTGAGCGACCGTCGGGGACGTGGTGCGGATCTCCTGGATGACGGTGACGCCCGGCTGGGGGATAGCAGGCATGGTCAGCTCCTCATTCGTCGTTCGTGGGCTCAGTGCCCGAGCGCATACCAGCGACCTGTACGTCGCCGGTGGGGGTCGTGAATCCGGTCCTTAGATCGTTCAAGCGCACCAAGTTCGGCCTCTCGTAGTCTCTCGCTCGCTCCCCCTGGATGTAGTCCAAGGTGGTTTGAGTTTCGGGAGCGACAGGCCGCACATACCATCCCCACTGCAAGTACCAGGGGATGTTGACCGCTACCATCCTCGCCCGTTCATCGGACGCCCCCTGAAAGATCTGCCCAGGGGGAGTGGGTGGTGCTACGGACAGTGTGTTTGCGATCTGGTGGAACCCTCCTTCTGTCTGAAACAATCTCCGGTGGTATCGGACTTCTCGGGCAATCCACCCTCCAAGTCGTCGCGCCTCCGTCTCGACACCCCCCAATGCGTACAGAGTGAGGGTGCCCGGAACCAGATCTACGTGCAGTCGTTCCCCACTCAAGGGGTCTTCAGAGCGTAGTTGGTCCAAGGCGATGTTAGCGGCTTGGTACTGCCCTACGTCAACGGCAATCGCCGGCCGAGGAGAGACTCTGCCGACGTCTATCGGGGTGCCGCCGGCGATCAGGATACCTGAGGTGTTGACGTCCGGCTCCCAGTGCCATGGGTGGTCCAGGGCCAACTTGTTGCAGAGACCCTGCAGGAAGCACACCATGACGTGCCGTGCCCACAGGTCGTGCTCGTCCGTGGTCGGAACGATCCGGCTACCGGAGTTCGGCCTGACCAGTGCCCCGCTCATTGTTCACCTGGTGCCTCTGGGCGTGCAGCGGTACGCGCCCTCTTTCTCTCTCGACGATCCTGTGCACGGGCGATTCGCTTTGCAACGGAAGCGGAGGCGGTGCCCGCCCCGCCAACCAGGGCTCCGGCGGCCCCTAGAGCCACCCGCTTATTCTCGACTGGGAGACTCTTGTAGAGCTTCGTATTCGCGAGTAGGTGTCCAAGGCCTGAGCCCGCCACATAGCCTGCGCCCATACCTGCCGTGATTCCTCCAGCCTCACGAATGATCTGCTTGGCGTGCCTCAGGTTCCTTCTACCGTCGGGGCCGAGTGCGGCCTCCTTCACGGGGCTCTCATCTGGCCTAGCTGAGTCAATCAGCTCTTGCATCTTCTTCGACTGCCCACGGCGGCGCATCCCGTGGGCGGCCGAGAGGCCGCCGGCTACGAGGTCGGGGGCGAGCATGTGTGCTGCGTGGGTGCTCCAGTGCGGGTGGGCCCGGTAGAGCATGGTGGTGGCGGGGGCGATGATTGCTCCCGCGAGCCCTCCTATGCCCGCCCCCTCTGTGGCGGCCTGACGGCGCTGGCCCTTGCCTGCGAAGGCCGCCCCGAGGCCCGCTCCAACGAGAGCTCCGGTGCCGGCGGACTCGACGGTCTCGCCCAGCACTGAGCCTGTCGGACGAGACTGGTCCCAGCTCTTCCGGGCTCCGTAGCCTGCGAGCTGCCCCCAGTTCTTGACGGCCTGGACTGCGTCAGCCTTACCCTCCTTCGTCAGGGCAATGATCTCTTCTCGGAATGCGAAGGTTTCCCACTGCATGATCAGCATCCCTCCAGAGCGCTGAAGAGCCCCTCGAGGCCGGGGGCGACCACGTCGGGGTTCACGGGGTTGCTGAATTGGCGCACCGCTGTGGGGTCCAGGGTCAGCAGGTCGATGCCCACCGGGAGGCAGAACTCGATGTCACCGGGAGTGAGCCGGTGGATCTGGAAGTTCTGTTTGACCGGCGCGCGAACCCGCTCAGTGTAGACCCTGTTGTGCACCATCCAGCGGACATTCTCCAGCTCCACGATCACGTCACGGGGATCGATGGGCGGGAAGAAGATGGTCCAGCCCGTGGAGTTCTCCAACTGGAGCTCACCCACTGGGGGCACGTTCTGGGGCGACTGGGCTGCGGGGGCGATGTTGCAGTAGAACTCGATGGGCCTGTGGTAGCCGCCGGCCCATCCGGTGCCGTAGCAGGACAGGCACTTTGCCTTCACCCGCTGCATGGAGCGGTTGTCCCAGCACTCTGGGCAGCGGGCGCCAGAGGTGCGGCGCTTGAAGAGCCAGCACTTCCTGCCCACCAACTCCTTGAGCAGGATCAGCTCCTGCCTGGTCATCTCGAGCGCGTCCAGGGGAGGCTGGGCACGGATGCTGACGGGAACCTCCGGGTAGAAGGCCTCCGCTCCCGAGGCCCGGTTCACCACCCGGATGCGGTAGTAGAGCTTCGCCCAGTTGTGCAGCAGCCCTGCCTGGGCATCGACGAAGATGTAGGTGTCAACCAGCGGTTGCGGGGAGACCGTGTCCCAGTCCCCGCCGGGGGAGCCCGACCTCTCGATGTAGAAGTCGTAGTCGAGCGGGCTCTCGGACGTGTTCTCCAGCTCCCAGAAGAGCGTCAGGCGATCAAGGTCCAGGGACCGGCACTTGACATCGGTCAGCTGAAGCATGGTAGATCCCTCAGGATCTCTTGAGCAGCTGCCTCACCCTCCATCAGCAGAGAGGCGGTCTTCTCGAAGTCGAGAGCCTCAGTGACCTCGGCGAAGGCGAGCTTGGCCGGCTGGGCCTTCAGTGGCGCCTCGTACTCCTTCTTCGCCCTGTGGCGAGCACGGAGCAGTGCAGCCGTCCCACCTGCCAGGGCGAGGGCTCCCCCGCCTACGGCGAGCTGCTTCCCCGAGGGACGGAAGCGCGACGCCCTGCTTGGCAGAGGCTTCACTGTCGCCGGCTTCCCCACCTCCTTCAGCCCCTCGAAGGCCAGGCGCTCGGGGGAGCTGGTGGCGGTCTTCTCCAGGTTGGAGCCGATGCCGTATCGGAGTCCGAGGTTCACGCGCTGATGGCCTGCAAGGCGGCGTGGACGAAGGCCGTCTTGTAGCCCTTCGACTTCATCAGATCATCGATCTCGGCGTTCGCGTCCTCCCACTCCTTCTGAGAAGTAGCCTGCCCGGCGAAGCGGGACGGGTACTTGTTCTTGGGGGGCGCGGACGTGTGGGACGTCGTGGGCCGGGAGGGTCGACTAGAGTGGTACCCGGAGTAGCTGGACGACCCGCTGGACGGCTTCTTCTTGAAGAGATCCTCAGCGTTGGACAGGTTCTTGTCCCGACTGGACTGTGCCTGTGGGATCGGAGAGGTAGGCCGGGGGGATGCCGATGCCGTCGAGGGGGCTTGCCGGGGACTGAAGGCATCGCCGATGGCGCCGATCAACTCCTTGCGGCGCTCGTGCTTCTCGATCTCAGCTCGGATGGCCTCAGCTCGCTCCTGCTCAGCCTTGTCACGCTTGTGACCGCTGATGAGCTGGTGCATGTGGGAGTCGAGCTTCTTGGAATCTCCCATGAGATCCTTCGTGTCCTGGGTCTCCTGCATGTGCTCCTTGAGGGACCTGGATGCCCGAGAGCCGCGGCTCTTCTTGCCGAGACGGCCTCCGATGCCCGCCCCGCCTTTGCCTCCGAGGTATCCGCCCAGAGCCATGCCTCCGAGAGCACCCAGCGTTCCGCCGAGTTCTCCCCCTGCTCCGTGGCCCAGAGCGGCTCCGCCGATGCCCCCGCCGATCATGCCCGCCGTTCCGCCGAGGAACCCTCCGCCAAAGCGGTCGGCCGCCCGGTGGTGCGCCATCATCCCCTTGTGGGACGGGGCCTTGCGGCCTGCGATCTGCTGCAGAGCGTCCGTGTAGTGCTTGCGGCGGGTCTCCAGGGGGACGCTCTCGTCCATCAGGAAGTCGGGGTCGTAGTCAGCGTTCTGGTAGGCCAGCTTCGCGTACGCCTCCTTCTTGCGGTCCTTGTGCTCCTTGATCTTCTCGCGGATCTTCGCGTGGGCCTCGGAGAGGTCCTTGCCCGTCTGCTCGAAGCCGTGCTGCCCGACATGCCCACCGAGTGCGCCGCCCGCTACTGAGCCCAGCACACCTGCGGGGTTTGCCCCCAGCATGCCTCCCGCGAGAGAGCCGATGGCACCTCCAGCGGCACCACGAATACGCTTGCCCTTGCCCGCGCCTATGGCACCTCCGATGAGGCCCCCCCTGACGTGGTTGGAGGTGTAGTCGTGGCCCGCCGTGTAGACACCGCCGTCTCCTCCGACATTCGGAACGAAAGAGTCGGCCTGACGATGATGACGGGGGCTGTCGAGCAGTCCGCCGATGGCTCCGCCGATGGCTCCGCCGAAGCGACCTCCGCCGACCTTCGCCTGCTTCTCAGTCCCGTCGAAAGGGAGGCGTTGCTCACCCTCCATGGCCTTCGCGAAGGCCTCCTTGGAGGTCTCCTTGGGGTCGGACTCCCGCGCGCTGGTGAGCAGCTTACGGCCTCCGTACGCCCCACCAGCGCTGCCCAGGATTGATCCGAGCGAGCTGAGGTCGTGTGCTCCCGGGCTCTTCTTGCGGAGAGCCTTTGTCAGGGCCGAGCCCACGTGGTCCCCGGCGAGGTGACCGAGGAAGCCTCCCGACGCTCCGCCCGCTCCGCCGGCGGAGCCTCCGATGGCCGCACCGAGAGGGCCGTACACAGCCCCGCCCACTCCAGCGCCGAGAGCCCCCGACCGAGCCTGAAGCTCGTGGTTGCTGTGGCGAGAGCGAATGGCTCCTGCTCGCGAGGCCTGCTTCTGCATCGCCAGCACAAAGGCCTGCTTCTCCCCCGGAGGGCCACCCGCTGCGGGCTCAGCCGCTGGAGGAGCTCCACCGCCAGCTGCCGGATCCATGGGCGGAGCCTTGCGGGGCTCCTGTCCGGGCGGGAAGGTGGGGGGAAGGTTCGGATCGGGCTGGTTGGCCTCAGCGGCCTGACCTTCCAGATCCTGCTGGGCCTGCGCCTCCTGGTCCTGGGCCATGGCCTCCTCCTCGGCCATGGCTGCCTGCTCCGCCTCGCGGTCCTTGACGACCTTGAGGGCGGCACCGACGGCTGCGCCGATGTCCTCGGGCGTGGCGCCGGAGCTGCCATCGACCTTCGGGGGTCCGGGAGGGGTGGGAGCCGTCACGGCGGCGAGCTTGAACAGCTCGGCGTTGGACATGCGATCCAGGCCCAAGTCCTTGGCAGCTCGGCGGTCCGATGCCTGCTTCTCACGCTCCTGGCCGACTTCGAGGAGAAACTTGTCCAACATGATCTAATCCTGGCTCTGCGCGGCTCGAGCCGCACGGGTGAATGATTTGCCGCCTGCGGCGATTGCTTGGATTGCCTTGTTTCCCGCTCGACCTGCCGACAGTCCCGCAAGGGCTCCACCAGCCGCGGCGACATTGGGGTGCTCGCTCGCTCCCTGCCTCATCTTGGTGAGGAAGCGCTCCTTCTTGCTAGCGCCTTCGGGGGCGTCGGGCACATCGCCCAGGCCCTTGGCCTTCTTGCGGGCCAAGGCACCGCCAACAGCGAGGCCAGCCGTATCCCGGCCGAGTTCTGCCAAGGTGAAGGCGTCCTTCTCCATCCAGTGCTGCGCCAACTTCGGCAAGAAGCTGGGGCCGGGGGAGACGTCCTTCTGCAGGAAGTCGAGGACCTTCCGGCCACCCTTCTTCCCGGCCTCCAGTGCAGCCTTGCCCTTGCCCTTGGCCGCTTCGGCGGGGATCTTGGCCGTTTGCTTGGCGAAGTTGCCCCCCATGTCCTCGATGCGGCCGACGATGGGGTTCAGGGTCTCTTTGCCTGTCTCCCCCCAGCTCTTGGCGTAGTCACGCGCCTTCTGGTCCGCCTTCGCGAGCCCTTCTCGAGCTTGGGGCCCGGCGTGGCGGGCCACTTCCAGAGCACCTCGACCTGCCGCGGCTCCACCGGCGGTGCCAGCGGCAAGGCCCATGAGGCGGCGTCGCTGCCGCTTCTTGTAGGTGGCCTTGTCCATGTTGCCGGTGTCGTGCATCAGCCGGTCGGTGAAGCGGCCACGGCGCTGCGCCATGGCAGTCCCCGCCAGGCCGACTCCTGCGCCAGCGATGCCTGAGAGAGCGTTGGGGGAGAGAGCGGCCATCTTGGGTGCCGCGGCTACGCCTCCGCCTCCGCCGCCTGGGTAGGCCTTGGACATGGCAGCGCCTGGGGACATGCCCGCGGACATGTTCGCCTTGACCTTGTTGAGGTTGGCCTCCTTCTTCAGGAGTCCCTCTACGGTGGATGGGTGCATAGCCGCCTTCGATCGGCCGAAGGGAGACTTCGACCGGGCAAGGTGCTTCACCGCATCCCTGCCCCGCTTGTCCGACTCGGCATGAAGAGAGGCCACATAGTCTCGCGTCCTCGAGCCGAGGGAACCGGCAACATGGGGGCCGCGTAGGACAGCCTCAGCCATGGCAAGGGGGGTGTCCCTGTGGGCTACTTGAGCCCATCTGGCGGACTTGTCCTTGGCCACCTCATGGGCCTTCAAGGCACTGGACCTCCGGCCCTTGCCCGCCAACAGACCCGCCCCTCCGCCGATCACCGCGCCCCCAAGTGCACGCTTCTTGGCAGCCTCCAAACGCTCACCCTTCGGCTTGCGGAGGGAGGAGAGAGCCCCGACTCCGGCCCCAACGCCGGCGCCCGTCAACCCCTCTACGATGGCGGGGTGCATGGCCTCCTTGTTCTGCATCTTCTCGTGCAGCTTCCGGGTCAGCTCTGCTTTGGTGGAGGGATCGGGTTCGGGCATGTCCTGCCCGCGAGTGATCAGGTCGGTCACGCCGTTGGCGGGGTCACTGGCTCCGGCGGAGAGTCCAGCGACCCCGAGAAAAGGGTCCGGGTCCGCCGTCTTGGGGAAGATGGCGCCACTGGCGCTCAGATCCTTGAACTTCTTCCAGAGGCCCCCGGCCCCGGACTTCGAGGCCTTCGCGGCCTTCGCGGCAGCCTGCTCCTTGAGCCACTTCTCCCTCGCCGGGTTGGTGATGGCGGCCGCCTTCTCGTGCTCATCCTCTGGGTGGGGGCCGCCCCACTTCTCAGCGTCCCATGTCTTGCCTGGCCCCCCTCCCTTCTTCTGGGAGTGACTCCAGAAGGCGAGGTTGTGCTCGATGGCGTGGTGGTCTCCACCAGACAAGTGGGTGTTGTGGGCGTCGTCAGCAGCGAAGCTGTGGTCCAGCTGGTAGTGGTCCGCCAGAGCCTTGACCTTGTGATCCTCCATCGGGGGGTGTGCCGGTGCAGCGGCTTGAGGGGCCTTCTTGCCGAACCCGAACATCGCCGCCTTGGCGAAGGCCATCTTCGGGGCGTGCATGCCAGAGTCGGACATCTCGTGGCGATGGAACTCCCGCGCCTTCATGGGCGTGGAGCGTTCGACGCCGATCCCGAGAGACTTGAGCTTCATGGCCGCTGCCG
>Ga0255047_10001572_pt1 | contig 16348 bp, 15 predicted proteins | sample JV7_2_1_MG_FD_183640 | JGI IMG/M metagenome (GOLD analysis project Ga0255047, IMG submission 183640) | Seawater microbial communities from Jervis Inlet, British Columbia, Canada - JV7_2_1 | ecosystem: Environmental > Aquatic > Marine > Inlet | place: Canada: British Columbia | collected 2016-10-06
ATGCTCTGCCCAGCCGCACCGCATCCAATGTCGCTTCCGTACCCGAATTGGAGAACCGGACCTTGGGAAGGCGGAACCGGCGCGACAGTTCCTGTGCTACCCGCACGGCGCTGGCGTTGGGTGCCGCGAAGTGAGTCCCTTTGGGGGCGGTCGCGGCGATGGCCGCGGCAATGGTGGGATGGGCGTGCCCCACGACCATCACCCCGAACCCATTGTGGAAGTCGCTGTATTCGTTGCCATCGAGGTCAACGACCTTGGAACCATGGCCTTCGACAATGTAGATGGGGTGGGGCGCCTGATCCTGGAATGACGAAGCCACGCCACTCGGCAGAACCTGCCTCGCCTCCGCCACGAACTCGCCCGACTTAGCGGTCCGGAGGCGGAGCGATTCCTCCATCGACTTGGTCAACTCCGCTATCCGGTCTGGACCAATGCTGTTCGGCATCACCTATCCGATCGCTCGTCAACGCAGCTGGCAACTCAGATTGCACTATTGATAGCATGAGATTCGAGCAATTTGCAAGTGAATCCGGTAGTTTGCAATCGAAATCGCAAACGCCCATCCACTCGAGCTGAGAGGTGTGACGTGTCAAAGGATCGCCCCAACGGGATTCCGGCCGAGGCCATGGCCACCGCCGAGCGCGAACTGGACGACATCGATCTGCAGATCATTGCCGCCCTCCAGATCAACGGGCGTGCCAACTTCGCCGAGTTGGCGACGGGCATCGCCCTCAGCCAGGCCGCCATCCGCCTGCGGGTCAACCGGTTGCTGGAGTCGGGGGTTCTCGAGATCGTGGCCATCACCGACCCCCTCAGCATCGGTTTCACGGTACAGGCCATGATCGGATTGACAGTGGATGGCGACATCGAGGGTCTCAGTGAGGAGATCGGAGCGCGCGAGTACGCCGTCTACGTGGTACTGACCGCCGGCCGCTTTGACCTCTTGGTCGAGGTGCTGTGCGCCGACAACGACCACCTGCTGGAAGTGATGAGCGACCTACGGGCACTCGACGGGGTTTCCTCGGTTGAAGCCCACACTTATCTGAGGCTGACCAAGCAGACCTATGCGTGGGGCATCCCCCCTCGACGAGCTTCGGAGTCCACAGCCGTCCATTAGTCCCGAGGGAACCCGCCCGGGAAGATCAGCCTGGGCCGGCGCCCGGGAGATACACCCGGTCACCAGCCCGTACCGTGATCCGATCATGGGTCGGGTCCAGCACCAGTAGGAATCCCCTCCGTCCGTTGCCGAGGAACCGGAGTATTTCTCCCTGTCGGCGCCCCGATAGCTCGCCGTCGGGAAGCTGCACGCAGAATCGGCTGAACTCCACGCAGGGAGCGGCGAAGCTGACGAGTTTGAAACCGGCCATCTCCCCCGAGTCTTGATTCTCGACTATCAGCCCCTTCTCCAGATTTCCGGGCCAGACCTCGCCGGGGTGATCGATGATGATGTTCTCGCCGGCGACACCATCAACCATGTGAGATCCGAACTCGCTCCGCATGGCGCGGTAGTGGGCGGTAAAGCCGACGGATACAAGATCGTCATCGTCGTAGCCCTTGCCAGGGTGATCCAGGTGATGAATGTCCAGCACCCGGTTTCCGCCGAGTAGTACGGCTTCGATCCCACGCGGGGTGATTTCCAGCCGGTCGACCTCGACGCGGCGGCCGGCGTCGTAGATAGATCGGATCACAGATGACTCCGGGGCAGCAACTATCAGGCCATCGGGTTGCAGCTGAACCAGACTCACACGGCCGAGGGATCGTAACTGGTCGGAGGCATCCTTCATCAGTGCGAGCATACGTCCCCACCACTCCCGGGTCTGACCACCCGACAACTACAGTTTCCGAGGCCGGCCCGTTCACCGGGCATCGGCACGACCGCCGGGTAGCGGCGGAACACCCGGAGAGGAACCGCAATGTCGTGGAAGGCGTCCGACATCCCGGACCAGAGTGGGCGGGTGGCTGTGGTCACCGGTGCCAATGGCGGGCTTGGGCTGGAAACGGCTCGCGAGTTATCCCGTCGCGGCGCCCGGGTCGTGATGGCCGCCCGCAACCTCGACAAGGCGGCCCGGGCTGAGTCGGAGATCAAGGGCCAGATTCCTGATGCAACTCTGGAGGTCCGGGCACTCGACCTGAGCAGCCTGGCCTCAATCAACCAGTTCGCCACGGAAGTCCTGGCTGTCTACGAACGGATCGACATCCTGGTCAACAACGCCGGAGTGATGGGTACCCCTCGCCGGGAGACCGTCGACGGGTTCGAGCTGCAGTTCGGCACTAATCACCTCGGCCACTTCGCGCTGACCGCATTGCTGATGCCGGCCCTGCTGCAAGCCGGAGGCGCCAGAGTGGTGACGGTGACCAGCACGGGACGATTCTTCCGCGGCAAGCTCAACGCCGAAGACCCGCACCTGACTAACAACTACGGCCCCTGGCGGGCCTATGGGCAATCCAAGCGGGCCAATGCCCACTTCGCGCTCGAACTGGACCGCCGACTGCGAACTGCCGGAGCTACCGTCGCCAGCCTGGTGGCCGACCCCGGCTACACCAATACGGACTTGCAGGCCCAAAGCGTTCGCACCAGCGAGGGCAGCGGGCGCTCGCAGCGGTTCTTCCACCTGTGGGTGCAACGGGTGGGCGTCAGCCCGGCCGCCGGCGCCCTCCCCCAGCTGCGAGCCGCCACTGATCCCGCCGCCGGCGGTGGCGAGCTCTATGCGCCACGCTGGGTCAGCGCCGGGTCTCCGGTGCGATTTCCGATGCTCCCGCCGTCGCGCAAGACCCTCGAGAGGCTATGGCAGGTCTCCGAGCGAGAAACCGGCATCGACTTCGTGATTAGCGGCTGATCGGCAGACGGGATCAGGCGTCGGCCACCACCGGGATCCGCTCCATCGCCGCAGCCACCTTGTCGGCCGGGTACTCGTAGTCGGTGAGAGCGCCGTTCAGGTAGGCCTCGTACGAGCGGAGATCGAAGTGGCCGTGGCCGCACAGTGCCGTCAGGATGGTCTTCTTTTCTCCCGATTCGCGGCAACGAATCGCCTCCCGAATCATGGATGCGATCGCATGAGTCGGCTCCGGGGCCGGAACGATGCCCTCGGTCCTGGCGAACTTCATGGCGCCGTCGAAGCACTCCGTCTGGTGAATCGCTTCTGCCTCCAGCAACCCGAGCTCGTAGATGTGGGATACCAGCGGCGCCATCCCGTGATAACGGAGTCCGCCGGCATGGATGGGATCGGGGATGAAATCATGCCCAAGGGTGTGCATCTTCACCAGAGGTGTCATCCCGATGGTGTCGCCGAAGTCATACCGATACTCGCCCTTGGTCAGGCTGGGGCACGAGGCCGGCTCGACACAGCGGATGGTCGGGTTGATCTTGCCCGCCAACTTCTCCCGCAGGAAAGGGAAAGAGAGTCCACCGAAGTTGGAACCGCCTCCGGTGCAACCGACCAGCAAGTCGGGCATCTCGCCGACCTTCTCCATTTGCTTGAGTGCCTCCTCGCCGATAACGGTCTGGTGCATCAGGACATGGTTCAGCACCGAGCCGAGGGCGTACTTGGCATCAGGATCGGGAGCAGCCCGCATCACGGCCTCCGAGATGGCGATTCCGAGGCTTCCCGGTGAGTTGGGATCGAGAGCCAGAATCTGGCGGCCGGCCTCGGTGATCTCTGAGGGGCTGGGGTGGACGGTGGCCCCCCACACTTTCATCATCGTCCTGCGATCCGGCTTCTGGTCGTAGGAGGCCCGTACCTGCCACACCTCACACTCCAGCCCGAATTGAGCGCAAGCGAAGGCGAGGGCGGATCCCCACTGGCCGGCACCGGTTTCCGTGGTGAGCTTCTTCACCCCTTGCTTGGCGTTGTAGAAGGCCTGGGGCACGGCGGTGTTGGGCTTGTGGGAACCGGCCGGACTTGTTCCCTCGTACTTGTAGAAGATTTTGGCCGGCGTGTCGAGCAGTTTCTCGAGGCGGCGAGCCCGAAACAACGGGGTAGGCCGCCACAGCCGGTAGACGTCCATCACTTCACCCGGAATATCGATATAGCGCTCCTGGCTCACCTCTTGCCCGATCAGCTCCATCGGAAAGAGCGGAGCCAGATCGTCGGGCCCGATCGGTTCGTGGGTGCCGGGGTGGAGCGGGGGTGGCGGCGGGGACGGCAGGTCCGGGATGATGTTGTACCACTGTTCGGGAATCTCCGACTCGTCCAGTGTGATCTTCGTGTACTTCGCCATCACGCCTCCCTTTTCAAACCGGATGACGAGGCTACCGGCCGGGACCCGGACTTGCACGATCCGCCCAAAGCGTCGGGACTTTCGACTCTATACCTATAGTCTCTCTATTTTTAGAGTGTCTATAGGAAAGGTATCCATATGACCGGGCTCAGGGAACGCAAGAAGCAGCAAACCAGGGAGCGTCTGGTCGCCGCCGCCGGGCGATTGTTCACGCGCGACGGGTTCCAGGCCACCACGATGGAGGAGATCGCGGACGCAGCCGAGGTCTCAGTCGCCACGCTCTACAACTATTACGGCACCAAGAACACCCTCCTGCTCGCCCACATCTCCTCCCGGGTAGCCACGATGATGGAAGACGGGCAGAAGATCCTGGCAGCCCCTCCCCCGCACCCTGCCGAGGCGGTGCAAGCACTGGCCGGCGCCTACCTCGACGGCTTCCTGGGACTCGAGCGCGAGCTCTTGCGAGAGACATTCGCCGCCGGGTTCAGCCCGGCGTCCGAAGTCCTGCCGGAGCTGATCGGGATGGACGAACTGCTAGTCGGCCAGCTGGCGGCCCTGCTCGGGCCGTACTACGAATCCGGCCAGCTGAGCGTCGACGCCGCCGCGGCCGTAGTGCTGCTGTATTCGATCCTCGTCACCCAGCTCATCATGTACGTCTCGGCGGAAACCGCGACCTCCGCATCCGTGCGAAAGGCCGTCACCCACCAAATCGAAGTTGCGTTCTCGGGTCTCCGAGCACAGGAAAGGTAGAACCGATGGGTTTGTCGCTCACCAATGTTTGGAAGACCTACGGCGAGGGTCCGACCGCGGTCCACGCCCTGGCCGGCATCGACACCGAGATCGCGTCTGGTGAGTTCACCGTGATCCTGGGACCGAGCGGTTCTGGCAAGACGACCCTTCTCAATCTGATCGGTGGAATCGACGAGGCCACCTCTGGAGACCTGATTGTCGAAGACGTGAAGCTCATCGACATGACGGCCGACGAGCGGACCAGCTTCCGGCGTTCGGCCGTCGGGTTCGTGTTTCAGTTCTTCAACTTGATACCAACATTGACGGCCGCCGAGAACGTGGAGCTGGTCGCCAACCTCACCATGCACGATGGAGCCGACCGGGCCAACGAAGTCCTTGACCAGGTTGGACTGGGAGATCGGCTCAACCACTTCCCTTCCATGCTGTCGGGTGGAGAGCAGCAGCGGGTCGCCATCGCCCGGGCGCTCGCCAAATCTCCGCCGATCCTGTTGTGCGACGAGCCGACCGGTGAGCTCGACTTCGAAACCGGCCGGTTGATTCTCGCCCTGCTGCGGCGGGTCAACCGGGAGCAAGGTCAGACTGTTCTCCTCGTCACCCACAACGCAGCCATCGGAGAGATGGCCGACCGCGTTCTTCGCATGCGCTCGGGCCGCATTGTGGAGGACCGGCGCAACCCGCAACCGGTGGCGGCCACGGAGCTGACCTGGTGAGCCCGCTCAGACACAAACTGCTGCGCGACATCCGGGCGCAACGGGCCCAGTTCCTGGCAGTGATCGTCACCATCTTTCTGGGCGTGACCATCTTCGCCGCCTCCTACGACAGCTACCAGAACCTGACCGCCTCTTACGAGACCACGGCTACCGAGTTCCGCTTTGCCAACCTGACGGTGGCGGGAGGCGATGTCGAAGGTTTCGCCACCCTGGCCGCGGCCGAGCCGGGAGTGGAGTCCGTTGAGCTGCGCACCGTCGCCGACGTGCCCATCCAGGTAGGCGACCTCAAGTTGCTCGGTCGGGTGGTCGGGCTCCCGACCGGGGCTCAGCCATCGGTCAACCAGGTGCGGGTAACAGAGGGCACCTACCTCGCAGCCTCCGCTCCGGACCTGGTTCTGGTGGAAGAGCACATGGCCGACCACTTTCAGCTCACACCCGGAGACTCCTTCGAGATCCTCGCACCGGCCGGATGGGTGACCGTGGAAACCGGCGGGGTCGCATCGTCTCCCGAGTACATATGGCCTGCTCGCGATCGGCAGGGCCTGCTCACTTCCCCCGACAACTTCGGGGTTGCCTTCGTCCCCGAATCTCTGGCCCGGGAGATTGCCGGAACCGACGGTTCCAACGAGGCGACCGTCTACTTCGTCAACGGAGCGGAGAACGAGGATCTCGCCGACCTGCTGCTGTCCAAAGCCGCCGCCGGCGGCGCCACCGTCAGTTTCACCCGGGCCGACCAGCCCTCCAACACCGCTCTTTCCGAGGATCTGAAGGGCTTCGAAGAGCTGGCTGTGTTCTTTCCCTTCCTGTTTCTAACCGCGGCCGCTCTCGCCACCTATGTGATGATCAGCCGCCTGGTTCACGCCCAGCGGCCCTACATCGGAGTGATGCTGGCCAACGGGTTCACTCGGCGCCAGATCCTCACCCACTACCTCGGCTACGGCGTGTTGCCGGGCCTGGCAGGCGCCCTCCCGGGGGCCCTGGCAGGGGTGTTGCTGGCGAGAGTCATCACCGGCCTCTACACGAGCATGCTCTCCATCCCCGTGACCCTTGTCCAGTTCTATCCGGCCACGCTGATAGCCGGCGTTGCCTTCGGGTTGGTGACCAGCGTCCTGGCGGCCATCGCCCCCGCCCTGCTGGCCTCGCGCAGCGCGCCGGCAGAGGCGATGCGAGGGAACGTGCCGGTGGGCGGAGGACGACCCAGCATTCCGGAGCGGATCGTTCCCCCGCTGCGCCGCCTACCGATCCCTTGGCGGATGGCGATGCGCGGGATCGAGCGCAACCCCCGCCGCACCGCGTTCACCGTGCTCGGGGTCGTACTGTCGCTGACCCTTGTCCTGGTGTCCTGGGGCATGCTCGACACAATCGTCCGCCTCATGGACCGCCAGTTCGTCGAGATCCAGCAAGAGGACGCGACCGTCTACTTCACCGGACCGGTTGAGTCGGCGGATGTGACCGGCCTCCAATCCGTCCCAGGTGTGGCAGTAGCCGAACCGGTACTGCAGATCCCGGCTGTGCTGACGGCCGGAGGCCGGTACGAAACCACACTTGTCACCTACCAGACCGGCACCACCATGCACCGGTTCTTCGGAGAAGATGGACGCGAGCGCCCGCTCCCCACCGACGGGATCCTGCTCGGCCAGGCCTTGCGAGAATTGCTCAGGATTGAGGAAGGCGGAACCGTGACCCTGAGCGCGGCCGGAACTGCCGTCGACGTGCGGGTGGCCGGCTTCATCGATGAGCCGATCGGGACAATGGCGTACGCCTCCCGCGACTACCTGGAGGAGCTGACGGGACTCGAGTTGCCCGCCACCGCCGCCCTCATTCGATACTCGGAAGGGAGCGATCTGGACAGCGTTCGGGCCGTGCTCGTCGAGCAGGAATCTGTCGCTGCGTTCGAAGATGCCAACGCCCTCTACGACACCGCCCAGGAGTACATGATCTTCTTCTATGTGTTCGTTGGCGTGATGCTGGTGTTCGGTGGGGCGATGGCTTTTGCACTGATCTTCAGTGCAATGTCGGTGAACATCGCCGAACGGACCCGGGAGGTCGCCACTCTGCTGGCAGTGGGGACCGAACGTCGTCAGATCAGCCGGATGATTACCGCCGAGAACATGACAGTCGCTCTCATCGGAGTCCCACTCGGGTTGGGAGCCGGCTACCTGGCCGCCAAACAAGCAATGGCGTCCTTCGAGAGCGACCTCTTCGCCTTCGATCTCTACATACGACCGAGCACGCTGGTGGTCTCGGCCCTCGCCATCCTCGTCGTTGCCCTCCTCTCCCAATGGCCGGGCCTGCGAGCCATCGGCCGCCTCGACATCGCCAAGATCGTCAAAGAGCGGAGCATGTGAGCCACCGGCTCTCAGCAATCAGCCAGAGCGGTGCCCACCTCGTTACTGCCTCCTGCCTATTGCCCCTCAGCAACCGCCATCCTCGATCAACACGAGGAAAGTGGGAATAGGGACTCTCCTCAGTACTGCGCGGGCAGTGACTGTCCTGTTTCCAGGACGCTCTTGAGTCCGGAGACTATATAAGGGAAGCCGCTGGTGAAGTTGGCATACGTCTTGCTTTGGGCGGGAGCGTCGTAGAGCTCGACTGTGAGCTTGGAGGCGCCATTGGCATCCTCCACCAGCCAGACCTCCCGAACCGGGCCCTCGGCGTCTAGATCGGGATCCCAGCGGGCGTGGAAGCTCATTTCCAGACGGTGAGGTGGGTCGATGGCGATCACCGAGCCGTCGGCGACGACCGAGCCGTCCTCTGCCAGATAACGGAGCTCGCTGCCCTCGGACCAGTCGGACTCCACCCGCGTTCCGTAGAAGTAGCGGACGGTGTAGTCGCCGTCGGTAATTGCCTTCCACACCTCTTTCGGCTCGGTGGCGATATAGGCCTGGTAAACATGGTCGGGCATTGTCATTGGTGCGACTCCTTCGAACTGAGCCTTCAGGTCGGCAATGGCGCCAACCGTCGGCTCCGTGTACTTGCTGATCCACCGGTCGTGCACCAGTCGGATCGGGACGGGATTGAGATAGTGGAGCTTGGTTCTCCCCTGTCGGCGGGTCGTGACCAACCCGCCTTCTTCTAGCACCCTCAGGTGGCTCATCACCCCGAACCGTGTCATGCTCGGGAGGTGGGCACACAACTGACCGAGCGTTTGGCCGTCGTCGACAAACAACTTGTCGAGAAGCAGCCGCCTGCTCGGATCGTTCAGGGCTCGAAACACCTCATCCATAGGTCAGGATTATATGTGAGTATTTACTCACATGTCAAGCCCCGGTAACCTCCTGCCTCATGTCCCGGAAGTCACCCCTCTTGGCAGCAGTGGTTCTGCTGGCCGCGTGCAGTTCCACACCCGCCGACCCGGCCACGACCAGCTCGACCACCACGCTCCCCTCTGCCGACAGCGGCACAACCAGCACCACCCGTGATCCACTCGCCCGGCCACCCTTTTGCCAGTCTCCGTGGGAAGCGGACGAGGTGGGAATCGTGGAACCGGCCGAACTCGACGAGATCTCGGGCGCCGCAGCCAGCCGCACTCATCCCGGAGTGATCTGGCTGCACAACGATTCGGGCAACGAGGCGGCTGTGTTTGCCGTCGACACCTCCGGAGCAGAACTGGGACGGGTGGCACTTCCCGATTTGGCGGCCCGCGACTGGGAAGACATGGCGCTGGGACCCGGGCCGGAACCGGGCCGCGACTACCTGTACCTGGCAGACATCGGGGACAACCGCGCCACCCGCGAGGAGGTTCTCATCCACCGCATCCCTGAGCCGGACCCGGCAACCGGCGCGGTCGGCGGCGGTGAGACCCTGCATGTGACCTATCCGTCCGGTCCCGCTGAAGCCGAGACCCTCCTGGTAGACCCGGTGAACGGCGACATGTTGATCCTCGGCAAGGCGCTGTCGGGCCGCACCGAGGTCTACGAACTGGCCGGCTCCCTGGACTGGTCGGTCCCGCACGAGGCCACCCGGGTCGGAGAAGTCGTTCTCGGAACCTTCGCTGTAGCCACCGGTGGGGACGCCGGAGAGGACATGATCGTGGTCCGCACCTACGACGAAGTCTTCGCCTGGGAACGCAGGCCCGGGGAAAGTCTTGCCACCGGGCTGGCCTCCTCCCGATGCCGGGTGGCCTCCGTCGATGAGCCGCAGGGGGAAGCAATCGCTCTCGCCCCCGATCAGCTGTCCTTCTACACCGTTAGCGAAGGCGAACAGCAGCCGATCCTCCAGTTCGCCGACCCGGCCGCCCCTGCTCTGTGACGGGCAGTGCGTCGGCCGGCGCTGCTAGGTTCGAATGGTGTTCATCATCACGGTCGTAGTGCTCGCCTACACATTTGCCGTCGTCGGCGGCTTCTTGCTCGGCCGCTACGGGCTCAACACCAGCCGGCACACCCAGCGGCGCTCCAGCTGACCGGCTACCTCTTCAGCACTCTTTCAGCTCCCCTGTCATAGGTTGGCGGTACCACGAGACAAGGAGGGGTAATGAAGAAGCGCACCAAGCTCATCATCTCAGGCGCTGCTGTCGTCGCTCTCAGCGCGGCGGGTTCGGCTGCTGCGTTCAGCTCGGACGACGATGACGGCACCGAAGTTCCGATTACCGGCGTCGAACTGGAGCAAGCCAGCCGGGTCGCGCTCGAACACACCGGCGGAGGAACAGTCACGGAGACCGAGGTCGGTGATGAGGAGAGCTACTACGAGGTCGAGGTCAAGAGGCTGGACGGCTCCTCGGTCGACGTCCAACTGGACGAGCAATTCAACGTGGTCGAGGTCACGGACGACGATGACAGCGTCGAAGACGACGACTGAAGCGACTCCGCGCTTCCCAGAAGAAACCCGCCCTCAGGGCGGGTTTCCCGCTTTGGGATTGCGTTTGACCACATCTGAATTAGCTCGCAAACCTCACCCGACCCGGTGGAGTCGCCGAGGATCGTCGGACTCACCCGAGAGCATCGACGAGAGCCCCGGCCAGGATGTCGAATCCGATCGCAGTGGGGTGGATGTCCGGGACCGGGTCGAGCATGTGAGTCGTCGATCCAGCCGTCCGCTGCATCGGAGAGAACCCGTCGGCCACGATGACTCCCGACTCCCGGGCCACCCGGGCTGCGAGCTCGTTGAATTCCGATAGCGCCGCGTCGGTAGCTGCCTCCAGGTCCGTTCCCAACCCGAGGCTGAAGGGGTTGTAGGCCGTGAGGAAGACGACTGTGGCGTCCGGAGCCGCCCCGGTGATCTCGTCCAGAATGAACTCGATGTGGGGCCCGTAGCCGTCGAAGGTGGCCTCGAGGCGGCTCTGGCAGTCGGCGTCGGTCAAGGACCGGCTGCATGCTTCCGAACCAAGGTGCCCGAGCAGATCGTTGGCGCCGATGTCGATGGTGACATAGGCAACCCGGTTGGCCCTAATGAAGGCGAGGGCTTCGTCCAGTTGGCCGCCCCTGATCAGCGTGCCACTGGTCTCTCCCGACACCCCCAAGTTCTGTAATCCGTACGCGATGCCATCGTTCTGAGCCACCTGCCGGTGGAACCGCGACACATAGCCATCGCGAGCATCCACCACGCCTACGTTGGCCGCCAGGGAATCCCCCAGCGCCACATAGACCGGACTGCCGGGCACCGAGACCGAGTCGACCACTCCGGGTCCAAGGCGTTCCGGCGGGGGGCTGACCGCGTTCACCGCCGACGAGGCAGCTGCGCTGAGCCCGGTCAGCAGGGTCTGAGACGTGAGCAGGTCGGTCCCGACCTGAGCTCCGGTGATCACCAGGCGATCGTTGCTCAAGTCAATCGACTGCACATCGACGTCGAAGTCCTCCAATGTCTCGTTGAAATCGGCCACCCGCTCCACCAGGTCTTCGAGCGAACTCTGGGCCAGGCCCGGCACATCGAAGGAGCCGACCGAGAGCGCCGCGAGGTCCACCTGCACCCGCCCCTGCTCGAGCGAGACACTCACCGAGCCGCTGGCTCCAATGCCGCCGCCCTTGAACTCTGCTTGGAATTCGAGGCTTCCGGGGCCACCGTTCTCTCCGTCAACAACGTCCAGGGTGACCGACTTCAACGGGTTGTCGGCGACGCCATCGAGCCCGTCGAGCACATAGGCCGTCATCTCTGACTCGGTGAGCTCCAGCTGAAACGCCACTGAGTCCCGTACCCCGGCAACCTTGATATCGGCGGCTGCCAGAGCCACCGGGTCCGCCGGATCGACCGGACCTTCGGTCGTAGTGAATGCGCTCACCAACCGGCTCACACCCACACCGAGGAATCCGCCACCAGCCACGAGGGCTACCAGCACCGCGACCAGCAACCCGCGTGCCACCGCCCGGTCAACCAAAAAGGACGAGACGGCAACGCCCAGGAGCAGGGCGAACGTGAGCAGAGCCGGGACCTCACCAAGCGCCAACAAGACGGCCGCACCCACAACGAGAGCGGCCAGCAAGCTGAAGAGAAAAAGGGCGGGTTTCATCCGTCAGACGAGGGTAATTGAGCTATGTCCCAGGTTGGACATCCCTCGGCCACGTCCTGCATCCCACGAAGCAGTAGGGAGTAAGCAATGACGAGGTGCGCTGAACTCTCTGGCCGATTGCTGATTGCTGAGGGCCGATTGCTATCCGAACCACTCGAAATGGCCGGGGTCGGGGTTGACCCAGAGGTGGCCGGAGGTGAGTCCGGCAGTGAAGAGTGCGACGAGGAGATCGGGATCAGTTGGCGAATAGGGGCCATCGACAGATTCAAAGAAGTTGATGTCGGCGGCCGCCCCGAATGAGTGATGCGAGATCGCCAGGCGGCCGGCGATGAAGCGAGGATTCCAACACCCCTGGAACGCGGCGGAGTTGATGACGGCCCCTCGCCCCGCCTCATCCAGGTCGACCATCGCCTGTCGCAACATGGCCGTGAACTCCCGATGGCAGGTAACGGAGCCGATCAGTGGGATGCTCTCGGTGACGATGTTCTCATCGCGCCAGGCTCGCTCCTGTTCGAACCCCGATCCGGTGGGCCGGATCAGAAACTCCCCGAACCGTTCCTTGAAGGCAACCTGGGAACGGACCGAGTCGCCGTGGCGAAAGACCAATACCTCACCGGGACCGCGGACAGTCACCGGTTCACCCGGAAACCCTGCCACCGCGGTTTCCAGAGCGCCCCGATCACCGTCGAACCAGAACACGGCGTACTTGTCGAGAAATTTGGCCAACACTTCGGGGTCCGGACGGGCGGTGACCACTTCGGCGTCGCCGACGAAGTCGTCGTCGACGATCCCGGCCACTGTCACCGTGTGCCCGGTCGAAAAGGTGATGATGTCCCCGACAGCCAGGCCGCGCAGGGACGCTGAAGTCGATCCAAGCATCACCTCGTCATCTGTCAGCGAAGCCATCGTCTCCGAGCTCGCGGTTGGTACATACCCGGCGTGGGCCGCGGCGTTGACGGCATGCACTTCCACCGGGATGACGAAGCCGTCTGCAGGTTCCTCGATCACCGTTCCATCCGGCCGGGTGGTCTTGGAGATGTGGGCGTCGCCGACCCGAACCATCGATACCGCCGTGACTCCCGGCACTCCGGCGAGCAGGCCGGTGAAGCCCTCAACCAGCGCCGTGGGCTGCCAAGCAAGATGCCAGTTGTCCGGTGCCACCGTGGTGGTAGTCGTGGAGGGCGCAGGCGTCGCGGTAGTCGTTGTCGATGCAGAGGTGGTCGAGGTCGACTCCACGGTGTCGTCTCCCCCGCCCCCGCTGCAGGCGGAGGCGAGCAGGACGAGAGCCAGAAGGATCCTTCGCATCGAGCGACCCTAGCCCTGCGGGGTAGCCAACCGATCGATCCTCTGAAGGGTTACAGTCGGACTAGAAGGGAGATCGGGCATGCGTTCATTCATCGAGGGGATACCCAAGGCCGAGTTGCACCTCCACCTGGAAGGCACCCTGGAACCGGAGCTCAAGTTCCGCCTGGCCTCCCGCAACGAGGTGGCCCTCCCGTACGCAACAGTCGAGGAGATGCGGGCCGCCTACGACTTCGACGACCTTCCCTCGTTCCTGGCGGTCTATTACGAGGGAATGAGTGTCCTGCTCACCGAGGAAGACTTCTTTGACCTCGCCTTCACCTACTTCCAGAAGGCGCACAGCCAGAACGTGATCTATGCGGAGGTGTTCTTCGATCCGCAAGCTCACACCAGCCGGGGGGTCGCCTTCGATACTGTCATCCGTGGCATCCGGCGGGCTCAAGCGCAGGCGGCCGAGGAACTCGGGATCCAGACTCAATTGATCATGTGCTTCCTTCGCGACATGAGCGCCGAATCGGCGATGGAGACGCTGGAGGCGGCCGACGCCTACCGGGATTGGATAGTGGGTGTCGGCCTCGACTCGGATGAAAAGGACAACCCGCCCAACAAGTTTGCCTCAGTATTCGCCGCCGCCCGCGAGCGTGGATATCAGGTGACTGCCCATTGCGACGTCGACCAGGAGGACTCGATAGCAAACCTGTGGCAGTGCCTGAACGAAATCGGCGTTGACAGGATCGATCATGGAGTCAACTCTCTGGACGATCCCGATCTGGTAAGCGAAATTCGCCGGCGTGGCCTGGGCCTCACGATGTGCCCGATTTCGAACAGTTACGTGACAGACGGCTACAAGGCAACCGAGATACGTCGCCTGCTGGAGCTGGGGCTCCTGGTTTGCATAAACTCAGACGACCCCGCCTACTTCCCGGGCTACATGACCGAGAATCTGGCTGCTGCCCAGGAGGCCGCCGAGTTGAGCCGGAGCCATGTTGAGCAGCTGGTTAGGAACGCGTTCGAGATCGCATGGCTGGACGAGCAGGCCCGGGACAGCTTCTTGAGCCGACTCGACGAGTACCTGTCTGAGCATTCCGCCTGAAGCGGTATCGCCACACACGCAATCGCTAACCGCATTACCCTTAGTGGTTGTCTACCACAGAAAGTGGTAGAGACACGTCCCGGGGTGGAGACCACGTGAATCCGAAGAATTGGCGGTACCTGTTCGCCGCCCTCCTGCTGCTCATGACGGTGGCGGCCGCGCCGGCAAAGGCAGCGGCCCCAAAACGAGTGCTCCTGGTGGGCGACTCCATCACCGAAGGCACCGACGGAGATACCGCCTACCGATGCGACCTGTGGAAGGCACTTGGCGGCGCCGTCGACTTCGTCGGCAATCAGGGCGACGTCGGAACTTGCGACGACGGCAGCTTCGATCCCGATCACGACGGACGGGGTGGGGCTACAACTGCCCAGCGCATCACTGAAATGGTCAGCTCGGGCTCCTTCAACCTCAGCTACGAGGCAGCGCTGGTTCACATGGGCACCAACGACAAGAACGGCGTCGATTTCGGCTGGGATCAGGCCTACATCAACACCGTCATAGAGCCCAGTTTCCGCGATCTGATCGCCAAGCTGCGCCAGAACAACCCGAACGTGACCATCTACCTGGCCCAGATCATTCCGTGTGATCTGGCTGCCAATCCCGGCACCGGATTTCTCGGGTGCAACGTCACCCACAACGGCGGCAACGACAACAACGGACAACCTGTTGAGGGCATGAACCAGGTGTGGGCCCGGATCGCCTCCGACTCGACCAATGCGGCCTCACCGATCGTCCTGGTCGATCATCGCAGCGGCTTCAACATCAGTGACCTCAAGGCCGACAAGGTGCATCCCAACGGCAACGGGCGCCTCAAGATCGCCAACAAGTGGAAGCAGGCGCTTACCGGTCAACTGGGCGACGAGGTGCTGCTAGTTACCCCGAATGGGCAGTGGCACATCCGCCGGCCGGGTCAAGCCGATCGCACTTTCTGGTTCGGCAATCCCGGCGACGTCCCGCTGCTTGGGGACTGGAACGGGGACGGTCGCGATACTCCCGGAGCGTGGCGATCCGGCCCGGGTGGAGGGTTCGCGTACGTGACCAACTCACTTCCGGCCGACGGCCAGGTCGGGGTGGCCGACTTCGTCTTCTTCTTTGGTGATCCAGGTGACTCGGTGTTTGTCGGAGACTGGAACGGCGATGGAATAGACACTCTGGGCATCAGCCGGGGCGGTCACATTTTCTTGACCGACACAAACGGCAGCGGCGGGACACCGGTGCCCACCCATTACGACTTCTGGTTCGGCGCCGTCGGCGACCGGCCCTTTGGCGGCGACGGGGATGGCAACGGGAAAGACAGCGTGTTTCTCTACCGGGGCTCAGGCCCCGGAGCCGGGTTCGTTTACTACACCAACCAGACTCCGGCCGGGCCCGGCGCGGTGGCCGGGACTGCCGGCAACTTCTTCTTCGGGCAAAGCTCGGACCGCTTCGTAGCCGGAGACTGGAACGCCGACAACGTGGATTCGGCCGGGATCTTCCGTCCGTCCAATAACACCGTCTACCTCAGCAACTCGAATCCCGGAGGTGGGGCCCCGGCGCCCACCGATGACTCCTACGGATGGGGATCGTCCAGCTGGAGGCCGGTAGCCGGGGTCTGGCAGTAACCGCTAGGCAGGCGCGCCGGCCAGACTCGACCGGTACCGAGTGAACACCACAACCGGGATTGCCACCATTGAAGCCCCGATGAGAGACAGCGAGGCGTAGCTACCGGTCTCCAGAAGAGCACCAGAAGACAGCGCCGCCAGCGCCGCCGAGGTCCACACCACCGAGTCGGCAAGGCCCTGCAACGAAACCCGCGAACCCGGGTCCGCATCTTCGGTGAGCAGAGCCGAAGCA
>Ga0255047_10001573_pt1 | contig 16347 bp, 27 predicted proteins | sample JV7_2_1_MG_FD_183640 | JGI IMG/M metagenome (GOLD analysis project Ga0255047, IMG submission 183640) | Seawater microbial communities from Jervis Inlet, British Columbia, Canada - JV7_2_1 | ecosystem: Environmental > Aquatic > Marine > Inlet | place: Canada: British Columbia | collected 2016-10-06
TTCTACCAGTGCGTGCTCTACATTCAGCACCGTTCTTTTTAAACTCCATATAGAACGCGCGACCGTTTACTACGCCAGATAAATCTGGTACTCCCCTAACCTGCATTGCTTGGTTCACATCGTATTCGCATTTGTCCAGGGTATCTAGCCATGGTCGAACGAACTTATCTCTGAATTTATTCTCAGGTCCTGGTGCCATTACTTTCTATAGACGATTTGCCAAACGTCTTTATCCTCTTTGAAATGGTTGGGTTTAACGATGTGGAGATCGCCAATTGTTTGGTACTTAAGTTTTATTGGTGCAGCTTGTGTGTAGCTCAACCATATACTTTCGCTGCAGTAGTCGGCATCGTTGTTCAGGTTGAACGAGTAGTCATATTCTCTTCCAACTCTACTTCTCATATTCTTTATTGCTTGGTGAATCTGTGTTTGGCGATGAACTTTGGAAGTGAGTGCTAGCACTCTGTATTTACCGACGGTAACTTTGTCTATGGTATTAAAGATGACTCCTGCTCCTACAGCTTCTATAACTTTGTCGTCACCTATATACATGAGAGCATGTTTCCATGTTCCCCAGTTTAGAAGATTGCTCGACTCTCCCCATGTAGTAGTCAGAAGGATGTCGCCAGGTTTGATATGCATTCGCAGCTGCGCTAGATCTAGGACATCAAACTTGGAGACTTTAAGTTTTAGCCTTTGGTGACCAAGCCAAATGACAAAAGGTTTCACCAGTTTTAAGATCCACTTAATCACGCTTCAAAGCCTTCAATTAAGACCTGACCTTTGTGTCTGTAGCCAACAGCATGGCGGATAGTTATCTGTTGTAGGTTGGAGTTATAGACTGGATCGTGAGTAACTCTTAGAGCTGCTTTACCATCAAACATTATCTCATCTATGTTACAAAGATTCACGTTAGTGATCATTCTCTTTGATCCACCCTGGTTAGCAGGTATGTGGGGTGCGAACACAGAGAACAGACTCGCTGCTTGTGTTGCCTTTGCTTGGAGTACTCGACCACGAATAAGATCAACGTCCCAAGGGATCTGGATGTCTATCACTGTTCTTGTGCAGTTATTATCTAATTCAACTTGAGTACCTGCTACAAGTTCAACATCAGCATTGTCATAGAACTTAATTGATGAGACACCTAGGTCAGCACCAGCAGCATCGATGCATACATCAGAGTTTAGAGTTGCAGTTTCGTAGTCCACGCCTAGTGCTTCAAAGTGCCAGCCAGATGTTGTGGCTGCAATTCTAGTCAGTGGTCTACCACTGGTGTCCACCAAAGAAACATTGGCTTCATCTTTGTAGTCGGCTTCGAACTCGGTGACTTCAGCTCCACCGTTCTTTAGAACAGTACACGTAAGCGAAAAGTTCCCATTATGGAGGAAGCAAGTATAGTGTGAGTCATTCTCAATAAAGTTAAGAACACAGACAGTGGCGTCGTAATAGTTTTTAAACTCTAACCAGTCTGCTACTAGTCCTTGACTCATTATGGTTCCTCTTCAAAGCCTTCACATGATAAAAACAAATCAGCGACTGCAGAGATATTGTCCTGAACAAATATTTGGATGGAATCATCTGTCCCGTTCTCTAACTTTAAGATCACGTTCTTGGAAATCAGATCGAAGACTGCTTGGATAAAGTCTCCACCAGCTTGATTGATAATCTTATTATCACTGGCGGTACTGGCGAACCTTGCCAGGATATCGCCAGTATTTTTAAGAAGCGGTAGCGATGTGGTGGTCCCTTCTTGTGTGAACTGCACGAGTAGCCCATTAGCTAATGGGGAGTTGAGACCTAAGAACTTGTCTTGTACTTTTATATTGGTGTCTGTACCAAACAGTTTACACTGCTCGATGAAGATGTCATTTTCTCCAACAGCTTTGGCAGGAATAGAAAAGGTTACGCTTGTGGTGGCACCGTTTACAGTAAGCGAATTGCTTCCACCATTGAGAGCATCAGCAAAGAACAGTTGATCAACTTGTGAACCCTGGATCCGCACTTGTCCACTGATAGACTGCACTCCTAATCTGTGTGGATTAGATGGATCTCTACCGAGACTCGTCTCCTTGGCGCGGGAAATCAGTTTCTCTTGTTCACTGTCAATCTGGAAAGTAGTAGTGCCAGTGGTGGCGATAGCAACATCACCAGAGTTTGGACGCTCGTGAAACTCTCCAGTTAAACTAAACTCTTCACTAGAGATATGAACGATAGCGCGCTTGTCACCAGTGATAGCGTCGGCTTCAATGAACGCAGCTGTAGCACTGGCGTGTGAGTTGAGCCCCATTGCAAAGTTGATAGCAAGTTGCCTCTCATCCCCCACGTCTTCTGCTACCAATGTGTATTGGTAATCGATGGGATCTAAGTCATCATCTGGTGTAGTGGTGTCGTTAGTGGTCCCAGCTATAGTGATGGAAACTGTGTCACCAATTTGTCCAGCAGTCAGAAACTTAAAGTGCGCATCTGGAATCGGATCTTTTCCAAAGGGCACGTTAATGCTGGACACATTCGTGTTTGTTTCGAGCAGATTCCTACCACTAATAGTGATTACATCTACTTGCTTAGTTTCATCTGGTGAGATTATCTTAACAAGATCAACTGAGGGCAGTGATGCCCCCAGTATTAAAAGTGAAGCTAGTCCAAAGAAAAATCCTTGGAGGTATTTTTTATTCATTTAGTTCCTAAGAAGGTAACTCGTTTGCACAAAGAGTGCCGTACATTGGAGTAACCGCGTCTTGGTTTTGTGCTCTAAGAACTAAGTTCTGGATCAGTGTTCCACCAACAGTTGTCACCTTTGGTACACAGGTAAAGTAGAAAGGCTCATCATGAGTGACAAACTTTGCTACCAATGTTTCCGTATCGGTTACACCAACATCGTCGATTGCAACTAATTCCCACTCTGTTTGACGAGAGCTAGAGATCGTTCCACAAATCTTGGAGTAGTTCTGCTCTAAGGTGAGCACCAATGTACAGATATCTTGAAAAGCTGCCTTGTCACCAGCGTGCTCTCCGAAGTCGTCGATTATTGTTCCAGAATCTTCACTGACAACGATTGCGCCTTCATCATTTAGTGAAGGTAGGACAACTGCACCAGTGCTATCTTTAAAAGAAAAGCCTACTAGGCCTTCTTTGTGGGCAGCACCCGCATAGTTAGTTCCTTCTACGAAAGATCCTAACGGGTTAGATTCATCAGATGACTGATCTAGTAAAATATTAAATAGTGATTTTAAACTCATTCTGTTGCTCCTTGAATTAAGTCCATTCTAAAATTTCAACTCTAATTGCACTTCCAGAGGTCTGCATGAAAAGTGTTTGTGCGGCCAGGAGTAAATTCGGCTGTCTTATTTCACCGTCTGCGGGGATGGTTACAAAATCTGTCCCACTCTCCCCAACAGCAAACCCCACTTTCAATTCATTTGCTAGACTCTTGTTTATTATTCTAAACTCTTTTGTCCCGGCAGACAATGCCTGTGAGAACTCGGTGCTTACAAGGACCGGGCTAGTCAAGTTATACACCTCTGGTATTTTCAATGGGATGTGTGCGAGCTCTATAGGGACAGGGTTTGCTGCGTCGTTCCGAACAAAGACATCAAGTGCTCTCTTGGCGATCCCGCCAGGTGAAATGTCCGTGCCCGTAATATACTTGGTTACTTCAATCGCTCTGGCGATTCTATCCGTTGTGGTCTTAACCAGCATTTCAAACGGATTCCTGGGCTTCTCATTACCGCTATCGTTTTCCCAACTCATGCTTGTTCCTCAAGTGTGTCATTCGTTTACTGTATATGCTTTCATGCAGGTTAGTTACCTGCTCCCAGAATGGTCCTACCTTGGCGAGCTCAATGCAATATCTTAGCCCTTCCATACAACTTGAGCAAACTTCTTTTACTCCGCATTGTGGCAGGTCTGCTAGCACTCTTTCGCTAGCGCCTAGCTCCGAACTGCAGATATCACATTTGATTGTGATGGACATCCTACTACCTTATGATTACTACCCCATGACTGCCAAGAATGCTCAACACTACACGTAAGCTTCATCCCGTTATAGGGAATGTAGGTGCTCTCCATTATGTCTACTATGGGGTCAATGATTGCCATTTCTGACTTGTGTATTTCAAATAATAATTCATCATGCACTTGCACCAACATCCTGCTGTGGTTGTTCTCAAGCAGGCGATCTATTTGGACCATGGCATGCTTAACAACGTCCGCGCACCCGCCTTGTATGAGGTGATTTGGAAGTTTGTAAGCGAAATTTGGATTATCAATATAACACCGCCGACCGGTCCAATTGAATATATAACCTCTGTTTCTCCCGGTGCTAACAACCTTCTTAATCCACCTACTAATTGCAGGTAGTTTGTAGAAATACTTATCCCGTAATTCTGAAGCTTGTTGTTTAGAGATTCGCAGTGCTGCTGCAAGCTTTTCTGATCCCATGCCATAGAGTAAGCCGAAATTAATTGTTTTCGCTTGAGACCTTGTAATGCCTCCGATGAGATCTGCTGTGGCATCATGAACATCTTCACCATTTAATATCCTTTCGATAAGTTTTGTTTCACCAGCGTAGTCCGCCATCATTCTATATTCCATCTGATCATAATCGATCATGACAAAGCAGTACCCTTCTCTTGGTACAAAGCATGACCTTACAGTATGATCAGTGGCAGCCTCTTCTTTAGGTACATTCTGCAGGTTAGGTTCAGCGTACGCCATTCTGCCTGTGTCGGTTCCAGCTTGCTTCGCATTGGCGTGTAGTTGGTGATCATCATCAGCCATGTAACTAAAGGTCGAATAATAAGACTGGATATAATCTTCGGATAGCCTAATGTTTCTAACAGTCTTAGCCAGTGGAGAGTCCATCTGAGCGAGAGCCGTCTTATCGAATATAGGATTGCCGGTATCAGGCTTCTTTTTGTAGATCTGCCCCACTTTATCAAACGCTTCTCGCAGGCGGTTAGGTCCCGCTTTAAATGGTAAGCCGCTGATCTTTTCAAATCCTTCATAGAGATTCCTTAGTTTATCGTGCTCCAGATTCCATCCCTTCTCTACGGTAACCGGGGAAGTTTTGATGCCAGCACTTTCCATTTGGTATAAAACCTTGGTGAGTGATTGCTCATTTCTAACCGTACGGTAGAGGGAAGTATGTCTGGTGAAGTAATCCAATTGACTGGCAGCGATCTCAGTTCCAAGCTTGGCATCGTGAATACAATACGGTGCTATCAGATCGAAGGGAACTTTATCAAAGTGCAATCGCTTTTCTTTTTTCTTCTTGCCAGGTATTTCTACATTGGTCCAGAGCTTCTGATCCTTGATGAACTCCATCACCCTATCGTCTTTACCTAAACCTCTGCGTTTAGCGCAAGCATCCAGGGAATAAGACATGTAGTTATTGCGAACAATCCGCTCCATCGCCATAGTACAATGGACTAGCCCGTTAAACATGGCGCCTTCTCGACCGAGCTTATGCATTTCAAACTTGGCGTTGTGGGCCACCATAATGGAGTCACGTCTACCGAATAGAACATTCAAGATCTTTATGTAGTGGTAAGGAAGAACGTATTTTTTATCCAGAAAGGGATACTCTTTAAAGTTAAAGTAATAGTCTCCGCAATCAGCTGCGATAGCGAACGAGAAAAGTCTATCGTCGTATCTTAAACCGTATGTTTCACAGTCTAGACCGTAGATCTTTTCACCCATTAACTTCAGAGCTACCTTTTTAAAGGACTCTGTGTCTACGATCATTTTGTCTGGCGTACGCGCTTGCGTTCAAGGTCTACCAGGTTGTTCACATACTGAGTAAGTGATACCCCTGCTTTCTTCGCTTGCTTAGTTAACCAGGTGTGGTTGAGTTTACTTACTCGCCTAGCATATAGCACTACTGTTTTATCATCTTTAGCTGCCATCTCTATTCCTCGTGATCAGTATTGTCTGTTGGTAATTCAAAATCTCTTGGGTATTTATTAAAAGAAATGATGGACAATAGCAATACGCTATCGTCCATCAGCAAGCGAACAATTGGAGAGTTAAAACTGCCCATCTTCTTGGAGTGGTTCAGTAATAGTTTCTTCAGTCTTAGTAACCTCATTCGGATCACCAACTGTATTGTACCATGAGTAAGCATTCTTTCGAATGTCGTCTGAAGTATCTTCACTTGGAGAGATATCAAATCCCCACCATGTGTTCTTATCATTTTTAAATAGCTTGGCGGATAGATGGAATGATTTATTCCATGAAGCTTCACCCTTTCTGGCCATAGTCATGAGGAACTTGCTTAGCTTCTGGGCAGTCTTGAGACCACTGCTAGACAAGGTGATTCTATAAGGAAGCTCTACCTGCTCATCCATCTGGTTCTTTATTAGCACCAAGAAGGCATGAGTATAGATGTTTTCTTCACCGTTTGGTCCTGTCCAGGGGAAATCATCCCTGGTTTTAGCAGGTGTTCTGCCCGTGTGATTATCATTGGCGTCTTTATGCATCCAATACTTGTAGCTCTTTAGCACTACGATATCCACGCCCTTGTCTTTGTAGCCAAAGACTTCACCGGTTTCACGGTCAACGATTTCACCCTGCTTATTCTTATCTTCTTTCACCAAATCACTGGCAGCATTTAGTACGCCAAGGTAGGAAAGTTTAACATCCCCCACGTCGACCTCTGATCCTGCTCCTAATACATTGGGGTCATACTCTGCTACCCCGTTACCTGTTGATTTGATCACTCCGCTCTCTTGTTCCATTTATTTACTCCTTGTGTATTGTCCACCAGTTTACAAGCCGTCGCCGTAGCCGTAGCCGTTGCCGTAGCCGTTGCCGTTGCCGTCGCCGTCGCCGTTGCCGTCGCCGTCGCCGTTGCCGTCGCCGTAGCCGTTGCCGTTGCCGTAGCCGTTGCCGTCGCCGTCGCCGTAGCCGTCGCCGTTGCCGTAGCCGTAGCCGTAGCCGTTGCCGTCGCCGTTGCCGTAGCCGTTGCCGTCGCCGTCGCCGTTGCCGTCGCCGTTGCCGTCGCCGTCGCCGTCGCCGTAGCTATTGTGATTGTCCTCGAAATTTACAGTTCTTTTTTCCATGCTTCCTCGTTAGCATTTATAGTTGCCACTACTGTAAGGTAGTCAAACTCAACTGTGCCATTGCATGGATCCAGCTTTGTATCAGTCAAAGGACCTTTTTCGGCCAGTTCCCCTAGGCCTTTTTTAGTGCCCCACCGGCGGATAACCTTGGCGTCATCTAGTACACAATCACTTCCATTTTTAGTGAACCTACCAATCATATTCCACCCGCGCTGGAGTATAACAATTCTTATATTACCTTGTTCACTTTTAGGGTAGTAGTCTACCCCGTCTACGTTAATGCTTTTCACCTATTTACTCCTGCGTTTAGAGCATGTCCTAGTAGTTGTCGCTTGTACACCTGGTACTTTAAACTCTAGTCCACCACTCTCTTCGTATATTTCTTCTTGTTCTTTTAAATAACTATTCATTGTCTTGGAGTTAACCGAGATCATTTGATCGAACACTCCCTTGTCTTTTAAGTATCCAAAGAATGCATCTTTTTCCTCTGGTGTCTTTGGAGTTTTGAATGAAGAGCTGTATCTCCAGGTGAATGTTCCTGATTTGGTTTGGTACTTTGCCATCCCTTCATTTTCGAGCAAGTCCATGACTTTAACTTCGAGCTTTTTATACTTTCCATACTCTTCACTGGCCTTAGCTTTGGCGTCTTCATAGATCCGATACTGCTCGAACATAAGGTCAACAGTGTCGTTGAGTTCTTTGACTGTGGCATTCTTTTTGTTCTCCAAATCCTGTTCCTCTTTCGTCTTTAAATAGGCCTGAGCCAATTGTTTTAACATGTTTTATCCTTTGTTTAAATGATTAAACAAACGATAGCACGCTATGATTGCGCAATCAATGCACTGTGTAAAGATTACATCTCTTCTTTGCCTGTTAGTTCATGGTGTATAAACTCAGCCATGCTTAGAGACCCTTCACAAAAACCGTGACCGTAGGTGTTCCTGTGACCATCTTCTCTAATGCTTTTTATCTCTCGCCTTTGGTCTTCTATTTCCTCTTCCAGGTACTCCATAATTTCTAGCATAGTCATATTTTCTCCGGGTCCAATATCATGTCACTTAGCTTTTGTTTTCCTTCAAGGGCAATTCCGACTGTCTCATCGACTGTTCCTCTGGTGATGAGTTCGATTTTTGTGATTTTATCATGTCGCTCAGATCCGCCTCTATGGTTTCTAGCTTCACTTTGTTTCTCTTCACCAAGGCTAAAGTTTCGTGAGTAAACGATGGAGTAGGATGCAGATACAAGGTTAACTCCAATGCCTCCAGCCCTTCGATTAGCAATGATGCATCTAATTTCATCTTGCCGCTCAAACGCATCCATTGATTCTTGCTTTCCTGCTGCATTCTGATCTCCAGTTAAAAACACGTGACCGATCTTTAATTTCTCACAGATATCACCGAGCTGTTTGTAATTATGCTTGAAGCTACACCACACTATCACTTTATGATTAGGGGTCAACTGCTCGAGCAGATCTTTGGTGGCTTCAAGTCTGGGGATCATCCCTAGGTCTATGAGCTCACCCTCTTCAGTGGTAACAAAACCGCAAACGATCTGCATCAGGCGTAGCGCTTTAGTTAGAGCAATTGTTGCGACAACCGCTTGCGGCTCTGTTTTCTTTGATTCAACCCATGTAATAAAATCTCTTTTCATTTCTTTGTAAAGCCGCGCCTGCTCAGGCGATAGCGCGATATCAAGAGTTTCTTTAATCAGAGGTGGCAGGTCTAAACATTCTTCCTTGGTTTTTCTCATTGCCTTGGCGTAAATCTTTTCACTCAGCTCTTTCGCCATGTCGTCGCGCTCTTCCCATTTTGGAAAATGACCAGGGCGTCCACTCCATTTAGCATTGGCATCGAAAAAATAAGTCATACGGAATTTCCAAAAACTCTTTCCAAACGTAGCGCCACCATCAAGTATTCTAAATTGCATGAATAAATCTGCGGTAGAATTTAAAATTGGGGTACCGGTTAACGCATATCGGTACTTACAGATGTCAGCAATTTTGACTGCATTTTTCGCGCGCACCGACTTATAATTTTTAAACAGGTGTGATTCGTCGACTACAAGGATGGTGGGTGCATACTCAAGGATGAGTTCGACGAATGTTTTTCTCTGCATAGATTCATGATTAGTAATGATAACCATGGGACGGGTGAGATCTCTAGTAGCTTCAATTAAATTCTTTTCTTTTACCTTACCAGATTTGTTCAACACCAAAATATCTTTCTCTGGTATCGTCGAGTGCATGGCAAATTCGCGCTTCCAATTTTCCAGAGTGATAAGAGGGGATAGTATCAACGTCTTAAGTAGCGACCCCGCACTATAATAACGCTGCCTAAGAATGTTGATACATCCCCCGGTCTTACCCGTGCCCATTTCCCAGAAAAGCGCGTAGTCAGTCACAGCATCACTTGTAACCGACAGCGCTTCTAGTTGATGAGCATATGGTTTTAATTTAAATTTCAATACCTCTCCGAGTTGCGAACCTAGAGGATCATCCCTGCTAGCGCAAGCAGCAGCGCCTCTACAAATTCTGCTTGACATGGACAAGCGCTCGATCTTAGCCTAATCATCCTTGGAGAAAATCAATGATCCGAATTATAAAAATACGTTTCAACGAAACGAAAGCGAAAAAGTATTCTGTTTTAACCAAACAAAAAGCAGATAGTATTGCCCATCTGTTCAAATTTATTGACTCTTACCTGGAAAACATCCCAGAAAGTGAAAGATACGATCTGCATTATTCACTAGCAGAATGGGAAGATGCGAGCAGAACATTTGTTGAACAACACGTTATTCCAATTGACATAGATGATATTGACTTAGAGAGAATTGACGAGTACCACCAGCACGTTCAGAAAGCTTTTGGTATTGATCTGGACCGGACCGCTATCGTTTGTTCTGGTAACGGTCTTCATTATCTCATTGGACTAGAGGATCCCATAACGGATCCAACTTTTTTCGAACGCAATCGCGAAAATTATAAATACCTCATGTTCAAATTAAATAATGCATTAGAAATAGCAGGGCTTGCCGGCCATGGTGATGCGGGACCGTTTAGGGACAAAGCGACCTTGCGACTTCCCAACACCTTGAATATCAAAAAGGGAATTGAGAAAAAGTGTTACTTTATCGAGTCACATCTATTTCCCCAAGGCTTTTCTCTTGGCGATAGCGCCGGGAGTCCTGTTTTAAACACTGGTGATTACATGCCCGATAGCGCCCTTAAGCGCTATCCAAAACCAGATACTAGGAGCGTTATTGATGAATGCTTATTCGTTCAGCACTGTAGAGATAACCAGGACACGGTTAGTGAACCTGCATGGTATGCCATGCTTAGTGTTGTCGGCAGACTTGAGAAGGGTAGATCTCTCTGTCACCAATATAGCTCTAGCTTTAAGGGCTATGATCAACAAGAGACGGACATCAAGATCGATCAAGCGATAGCGTCTAGTGGTCCTAGAACATGTCAAAATATTGGTACACTTTGGGACGGCTGCCCTGGATGCAAACATGCAGATCAGATAAAGTCTCCTGTTCTTATTAAGGGTAAAGACTTTATAGCCACCAAGGAAACTGGCTTTCACTTCGTAGAAGATGACGCCCAAGGTAACCCCAAAGTTAAACAGCCTGATTATGAGGGATTGCGAAAGCACTTTGAACAAGAGCATCAGTATATGGTGCTATCAGATACCAGGATCATGTACACGTTTAACGGTACACACTGGGAATTTTATAGTGATGTAGAGATCGAAGCGTTTGCTGAAAGAAACTTCGACCCTGATCCTAACATCGCCAAGGTAAAAGAATTTAAAGCAAAATTATATAGGACACAGCTGCGCCATTCCAATTGGTTGAGCTCCAGTATTGAAGGCAAGATGAACTTCAAAAATGGTGTGCTGGATATGCACACATTGGGGCTCACACCTCATTCAGTTGAGCATGGGTTCCAGTATGTTCTAGATTACGATTACGAACCCACCGCAGACTGCCCAAGATTTGATAAATTCATGCAAGAGATATCGTGTAACCGCGAAGAGCTGGCGGAAATAATGCTGCAATTCTCTGGATATGCTTTTGCCAATCATGAGTGTAATCCGCCCAAAGCGATGGTCTTACTTGGTGAAGGGCAAAACGGTAAATCAACTTTCATGAAAGTGCTGCAAAAGCTGGCAGGTAAGAAAACTTACTCCGCGCTAACGCTTGCAGAACTAAAAAGTGATGTCTACCGCTACCAGCTCCAGGGCAAACTGTTCAACATGGCAGAAGAGACACCAACCAAGTCACTCATGGACTCATCCACGTTTAAAAACCTAGTAAGTGGCGGGGAAACAACAGTCAAAATGCTGTACAAGCAGCCGTATCTCTTCCAAAACAGAGCAAAACTCATGTTCGCATGTAATGAGCTGCCCACAGTCACCGATGCCACTAAAGGTATGTTTAGGCGCTTAATACTCATACCTTTTGACGCCTGCTTTGATGGTCAGAAAGAAGATATGAATATTGAAGCTAAGCTTTATAGTGAGCTACCAGGAATATTTAACCGCATCATTGACGCCTACCAGCGCTTTAGAATAACTCAAAGATTCCCGCAAAGTGATTCATCAGATCAGGCAATAGAAGAGTATCGTCAAGAAGTTGACACTGTTTATCTTTGGAAGGAAGAGTGCTTACACTTAAAACCATTAATCGAAGATGATAAGAATGATTTTATCGTAAATGCTAAACTATTCCAGCATTACAGACACTACACAGAGGGTAGAAAAAAACAGCCGATATCGGATCTAAAGTTCTACCATAGGTTGTCCAAAATGATCAATAAGGATAGAAAAGGCAGAGTTACGATCAGGCACAAAAAGGTTGGCGTGTATAAGTGTGTTGAGCTATTCGAAGATATGGATTATCAAGCGGTTTACTAATCCAACACACTTAATTTCGTAGCAACATTTACCATGTCATCAGGGTATCCGCCAGTGTGGACGGCAATTGGAGTATTTGTTTCAGCATCAACAAGCATGCCGCCAGATGAGCCGTAGTAAGAATCACAAGTATGATAGACACGGTTTGCATTTTTCCTCCAGTAAGAACAATTTGGTGATATCAGGATCTCGCCTTCTTGTTGGTGCAGCAAGTACGCCTCTCTTCTTTCCTTGGCGTACATCATAACAGACGATTTACTAAATTGATGAGTATCCCTGCAGATATCCCACACAGAACAATCTGAAAAATATAGTTCCAAGGTTTCATTACCAACTTGCAGGCGAGCTCTCCCGCTATCAGGCAAGCAATGGCCAGCAGTATATACACTATTGTCATATACCCACCCAGTACAACGACTCCCTCCTGCATATAAAACCCCTACGTTTTGCGCTAGCGCGTATTCAGCAGACTCTGGATCCAGTTCACTCACTGGTTTCCAATCCACTTCCCCTATTATTAGACTTATTCCTACTACCATTTCTTTTAGCATCTTCTGTTTCCTTTATAGACTTTCCAAGGGCTTGCTTAAGCTCTGATACCTCGTCCTTTAAATCTCTTTGATCTAGTAAAAGCCTTAGATACTCTTTATCCACAGCACTCACCAGTGCATAAGAAGAGTCTCTTCCTTTGCGGAACCCATCCTCAAAGCCCCACTTAAAATAGAAATCCACACTATTCCCACAATGACACTTCATCATTTCTTCCCCAACATCTTCGCAACATCATCACTGGTGGTCTCTTTTTCATACAATACATTGACCGATGAAGAGCTGCTCATTCTCATACCTTTGATAATTCTATGCATTTCCAGCTCTGAAGCCAGGCAATTCCATACCCGGTCCGTCACAACCCAAAGCAAAATAAGTGGGCGACCGTTGAGGCGACCCTTCCATATTTCACACATGTGGTTTTCAAATATTTTATTCATTGGTTCATTTCTTGCCATTATTTAATCCCCGTTCTGTATTTGTTCTTTAAGTTCATCCACAACTTCGCCATACTTATGGGATAGTACCCAGTACTTTTCAGCCAATTCATCATACTTTTTCTGCTGTTCTTCTCTTTCTTTCAAGAGAATAGCTTCTCTTTCCATGGAATTTCGAAGTATTTCTCGGAGCTTCTCTAGTTGTATCTTACTATTCATCTTTTCTCCCATTCATATTCTTTACGCTCACCAAGTCTGTGGTTTTCAATAACACCAGTCATCTGAACGCCTTTGCCTTCGATAGAGCGCCAAAACCACTGGGGCTCTTTTTCCACCACTGTCTTGGCATCGTGATAGCGGACCCCGTCGACAATCAGATTATACTTCAGCATTTTCTGATCAATATAAACACGGCGATAAAAGTCCGCCTTTGCCTTCTTTCTTTCAAGGCTTGTGCTCCTGGTGGTCACTTATAGTCCTTCAGATACGCATCTATGCGGTCTCTATGCCCTTTGCATTCGCCAAACTCATGGTCGATAACTTCTCTGCAGTAATCGATTAACTCATTAGCCTTGGCGAGTTGCTGCTCAAGTTTCTTGTTCTTATCTTTCAAGAAGTCACTGTGCTTATATGCAGTACAAAGGTAGCAGTCATCATCCGCCTCGTCTTTATACCCACCACAGTGATTACAATCAACAATCACTTCCACCCATCACCTCCGATAGCTCATATTTACAACAATCAAATAGTTTGTCGCCAAGCTTCAACCATTCATCCAAATAGCCATAAATACCGCACTCCGTGCAGATGATAAAGTCACGAAGCGAATCATCGCTATCACGATAGCATGCCATGCGTCCACGGGTGTCGCGCATCACCAGGATATCATCGTTGAGCTCTAATTCATGGGCGAACTTGAACACTTTGCAGTGATTATTGGTGACATAGGTACGAAGGGTATTACCGGCAAGGAGGAATTCTCTGGGAGTGAAGTTGTTTAGGTTCATTTGTTTTTAAGTATATCCCAATAAGGTATTTCAAACTTATTGGTCACTTCTTTAGCTTGCGATAGGACAGCTTTCACTTTCATCGCTGTTTCATCTGTGTCATACATTATTGTGGCATCTACTCGTCTTAATAAGTGTTGATAGAACTCAGAAAACCTCTTGTAGTGGTCTAGCTCTTTCCAGTCGGCATGCAGAACGTACGGATCATCGGTAAACCTAGAAAAAGCGAACCCCGTTAATAAACCTATGAAGAAAATAGACACTTCCATAAACCCTCCTGTGATATCGTGCTATCATAGCGCTATCGGAGAGTCAAATAAACCAGGACAGCAAGAATAACAAGGGAAGTAAACAACTGATAGCGCACGACAGAGCGAACATCACCAATAGAATGAGACTGATTCGCCAAGGTTAATGCCACTGCTTTGTCGATCACAACCTGCTGCTTTTCATTTATTCTTAATTGCAATTTGGCAAGGTTTTCACTTATATAGGAGGCACGCTGCTCGAGCTTATCGATCTCCCGCTCCTGCATTTCAATAGTTTTAAGCGCATGCTCAAGTGGTGTTGGTTCTTTAGGTTCGGTCATTATCTTCATCCCAGTTAGGTTCAAGGCACGCCAGGAAGTTTTTCAAAACAACCACGTCCTTTTTTGTTAGGTACACATACGAGTCACAATCATTAATATCTGGCGCCTGAAGCTGTATACACTTCTTGCCATTCATAGTTGCTTCATCACTAACTGAAAACTTCTCATTTTGAAATATCATTAGGGAACTCCAAGTCAAATTCAGGTTGGCGTTTGTTCTTCCATCTAGTAAAATCACTGAAATCATGGGGAGAGAATATAGTGGTTTTTAAGCACTCTGGATGATAACCATCGTCCACAAGTATCCACTCATAAGCATAGAGCTTTTTAACCTCTGGTTTTTTGATAACCCATTCAGGCATAGGGGTACCATCCTTCACTTCTTTCCCAAGCTTATTTAAGTAGTCCTTGTGTACTGCTAGGGGGTGGTCGTGCCTTCTCAAGAATCCTGAATGAGTGAAATACACATCACCAAACTCATCCACTAACTCTTTAAGTGTTTTTAATCTCATAATCTTCCTAAGTTTATATAATCCAAGTATATATTGGACTTATACGCGTACTCTACAACATTCCAGACATATAATGTGTTTAGAACTGGGCAGTAATAAATGTACTCAATGAACATGTATGAAGGGTTTGTTACCATCCCAAGGTGCTATCACGCTAGCGGGTGAGTGTCAAAAATAAACCCGGCCCCGTCACATGTAGGTGGAAATTCTCCAGAAAGGGAAAAAACTTGGGCCCGTCACATGTGTGGGGATCTGAAATATTACAGAATTTTGTAACTACTTGAAAAGTAAAAGCCCGTGAGCACTGAAATTGAACGGGGATACAAGGTGAGTGATAGCGCGATAGCGTGATAGCTGCAATACCAGGAGCGTTCAATGCGGATAATCAAGGGACTATTTAGGTTGTAATTTGTTTATAGGTGAAAAAAAGCGCACCAGATAGGCACGCTCGGCACTTGAAAATGTTAGAGGGGTTTAGCTCCAGAGCTCCAGCTTGTGGCTCCCTATTATATACATGGAACTGGTATCTCTAAAAGGTATCACGATAATCATTTCACCAGATCTCTTGTATATTCGGAGCTCTAGGTTGTCCAAAATGGCGGTGTCTAGGTGGTTGACGATGTAGCGGAAAAACACACGAGGTTGTATTGAGGGACCGTGTGAAGTCGTTGTGAATGCTTGCGCTATCATCGGCATACGCTACCCTACCGTGTTTTTCACGCCAGTAGTGGCATTATAAAGAGCGGCGAGCACAAGTTCTTCTTCACGACTGATTGCCATTAGATCGCCTTGGTCGCTGTAATAGTCCTCAAGGGAGTTGTGTATAAAAGTAAGGATGGATACCAGGCACTCTCGTTCTGAGTGTTGCATGATTAAAGTCTCAATTTCTTTTAGTTTAGTTGGTGGGATCATTCTTCACTCCAGTGGTTATCCATATAATTACAGAAAATATTAAATGTTTCACTCCAGTTATCTTCATTTAATTCATTATATATGCGCGCTATCTCGTAGTTCTCATCGTCAGGGTGCCATTGCACTTCAAAATCAATCTTTGGTGGTCTAGTCAGCTTGTACTCACCGATTATTTTACTTAATGCTGCATATTTATCGCAAAATTGTCCCATGTAGTTGTGGGATAACCAGTAATTTAGAGCGATAGCGTGGTCGAACGCTTCGGATTTATCTTGGATCATTGGTTTTCATTTTTTACTCCAATTAAAATAATAGTTGTTGGCATATATTGTCTATTAGTTCTCTTTTAGCACGACCACGGTCG
>Ga0255047_10001575_pt1 | contig 16340 bp, 27 predicted proteins | sample JV7_2_1_MG_FD_183640 | JGI IMG/M metagenome (GOLD analysis project Ga0255047, IMG submission 183640) | Seawater microbial communities from Jervis Inlet, British Columbia, Canada - JV7_2_1 | ecosystem: Environmental > Aquatic > Marine > Inlet | place: Canada: British Columbia | collected 2016-10-06
ACTAAATGGATTTGTTACTGTTTCTCCATGAGAATAATGTTCTCCATTAAACCATTTTGGTAGTTCTTTTGTTTTAGTCTTCATGTCTCAATTCTTTCTCGTTTTCTAATTCCTCTTGCCATTCATCATATTCATCCGCTAATCTGTCTTCTATATAACAGTCTTCGAATAAATCATCATCTATATAAACACTCTCTCCTTCTTGTAGTTTTTCAACTACTAGATCACAGAATTCGTGGTCATAATAATGTATATCCCTATTAACATAGGTATTCTTATCGGTAGCATACTTTGCTACAAATACCTCGTAACCATCACAGGTTTCTTCTCTATAAATTTGAAAATCGGCGTTTTCTTGATCACTGTAGTTAGTATACAAATTTGTATCTAAATGCTCAAGATAAGCTTTCATTTTCTTATCATTATCCATATTTATTTTTTAATTGTTAAAAAAACATTCCCCCCATTTCAAGTCCCACTGATCTTTTGGATCGGTTTTAGACATGCACATGAGTGAATGTATTGTACTCATTCTTAAATCTGTATAAAATTCATTAGATTTAAGACCTTCAACCACCGCGTCAACAGATACTTTATATTCGTTTCTATTACCCAATAATCTATCTTTCACTTTAGGTTTTAACCTTTGATATAAGTTCTTCATAATATTTAATTTAGCGGTTAGTGGAGGAATCGAACCTCCATTGTTTTCAACTCGAGCGCAACCGAGTTTCCTGTGTGCTTTCGCAGTAGATTTAACTACCCAACACCTAACCGTCTTAAAGTGTGTTCTCATTCAGAAATCAGCCCAACTTTATTTGAAGTAAAAGAGGAATTGAACCTCTTACGCTTCGCGCTCTTCCCAACATGGCAGAGTCTAATCTTACACCACATTGAAACCAGATTACTTATCCAGCTGCTATAGACAGCATTTGCTAGTAATTCGAGGGTGATTCCGTGTTAACCTTTTTCAGTCATCTACGTTAACTACTCTCCTCTACTCGTCTAGCTCACTGACGACTGACTGCTACTTTAGGTAAAAACCCTGAGCAGTTCAGGATCAGTGGATGGTACAATTACCATCATGATTGTGGCTCATTAGTTTTAAGCTAGCTACCACAATATTTTTATTGTTCATTTATATTATCCAAATACATTCGTATTTAGATTGTATTGCAGTCTAGACCGGACTCGAACCGGTGACTTCTTGCGTGACAGGCAAGCGTTCTACCAACTGAACTACTAGACTATTTGTGGAGGCGGGCGGAATCGAACCGCCGTTTAAAGCATTTGGACTCGGTAACCTGTTATTTATTCGCTTTACTTACCTTAGCCACCCCCTTATATCTTAGTGTATTTATCACCAACTTTAAAATATCTTTTAGACACTAAATTTAATACAGCCATTGCCAATTGGTTATATAATTTTTCATTTTCGTCTAATGCTACTTGTGGTAATTCCCACTCTAAGTAGCGATCTAAATCTTTTTCAATTTCTTCAGCGATTCCTTGAACCACTTCTTTTGCTTTTTTATTACTTAATTTCATTTTTATAGTTTTTTATATAATATTGTAACATGTAATTTAATCTCGCCATTTGGCTACCAATTAACTCTCTTGCTTGAGAAATCCATTTACTTGTATGTAACTCACCATCTCTCATGTACATCCACCTTTTATTTTGTTTATACACTGGATTTATTTGATAAGGTGACCATGCACCATTTTGTTTTCTAACATAACCACTTTTAAATATAGCCATTCTTAGTTTATCTTTTGGTAATCTATGTATGCCATTCCACTTAATCATTTGTTTACTAAAACAACTCACTGGGAATTCAAATTCTCGTGTGCCATTTTTAGCTTGTATTTGCGTTGTGACTTCTTTTATATTATACTCTACTAGTAGTCGTCTAGCGAAAGCATTTTCTAATGCTTCTCTTTCAAGTCTATAAGGATTGCTCATAATTCTTTATTTAATTTGTTTAAAGCATAAACTTGAGCGTCTATATCAGTTTTACCTAATGTTTCCACTGCAAATTCATACCAGTGTTCTAAAAATCTTGTGTTCATTTTACTTCTATTTTACATATAGAATCCAAAGTCAGTTATTCCTCTAGTTATAGCGAAATACATTCCTCCAATGATTCCATATAGTACTGTTCCAATTAAAGTTGCTTTAACTCCAATTATTATTACTTTATGATGAAATTTTCTATTTTTCATTTCTGTTTATTTATTGTTATACTTTCTTTCCATATCTTTTATATAATTACTATCTTTTGTTATAAAGAATTTTATAACCCACTCCATATCATATTTCGCTTCATCTGGTGCATGTTTATTCCAAGTATCTAATACTTCTTTATCCCATCCACCATTTAAATATATAAATTTGTGAAGTGCATCTTTCGCACCATTCCCCATTTTATACACAGAGTGATCACTACTGTACTTACTAAACCAGTCATGGTTTTGTAGTAGTTCATTTAATATTTTTATGTTAGATTTTTTCATAGTTGTGATTTTTAATAGTGTACCATTCAGTTATATCTTTAGTGTATTTTATTTTATTTAATAAAGTTTTATTATTTAATATAATTTTGTTATTTGGTAAAAATTTAATTGTTTGCATGGTGTTATTATTAATTGTTTTATATACTTATTATCCATAGATAATCGTATTTATATTGTATTATACATTTCCAAGTACCAAAGCGAACCAAGTTAGGAACACTAAGAACAGTAGAAATAATACATTTTCTATAATTTCTTTTAGATTTATATTCATAATTATTTATTTAGTGACTAGGAGAAGAATCGCACTTCTATTCCATTACTAAACTAGTCATTACTCATTCACATTTTTATACTTATAGAAACAAGTGAAACTCAAAGTTGAAATAAAGATTAGTTTTTACACTAATTCTTTATCTCTTAATATTACTGGAATATTAGTTGTAGAAGTATAACTTTTATACTTTAACCAACATGGTAAAGTTTCTAGTGTTTTCTTCATTATATTGAAAACTACATCATGATTATACTTAATTTTGTCACCTTTTTTAGTAGTGAAAACTATTGTTTGATTCTTTCCTACTAGTGATTTTCTCACTACGAATCTTTTACTTAAAATACTCATTTTTATTTATTTAAGAGTTGAACATTTATTTATTATCTTTTATACTTATATTATCCATTTGACTTCGTATTTACATTGTATGTAAGTGTAACATTGTTTATTGTATAATATTGTTTTAATAGTATTCCGCAATGTGTCATTGTGTCATACAGACATTTTGTCATAATGTCATATTGTCATAGTGACAAGTTGTCATAGTTTAGAGGTGATATCCTCATAGAGTAGATCTTGAATCCACTCGTTGTATTTCTCTCTATCCATCCTAATATCGTAGGGATATTGGGTTTTTAATTGGTGGATGATTGATTTAATTATCGAGTTGTAATACATGGTTGTAATATTTATTGGTTACATCTATATTATCCGAGTGAGATCGTATTTAGATTGTAATACTAAATGGGATGAGGAGGGGGGGAGGGGGAAAACGTGATTAGTTCCTGGGGAAAACGTGAAATATATATGGGTATGTATAAGGAAAAGGTAAACATTTTGCGTTAAAATCAAAACGAAATGGGGGGCCTGGGTAAATCAAAGTCGTTTCTCGTAGCGAGATTGTAGTGAGAGGTGAGGTGTTACACACTACTATATTATATATCACACTTTTTTTTTCAAGGGTGACATTAGGCTATATAGTACCTATAATAACAGGCTACTGTCACAAAACATATAAAATTCAAATAGGTAAATTTTCGCTTTAGCATGTGAATATAAATACTAGAGAAATAATATTAAAAAAAGAAATTCATGGCAATAATTTACACCTACCCATCAGCCACACCTAAAGCAACTGATAAGCTAATAGGTACGGTTACAGAAGATGTTGGCGCAGTCAACGTAGTAAAAGGTAATCCTACAAGAAGTTTTACATTATCTGCAGTGCAGTCTTTATTTAATCAAGACGTAGTAAACGTAGTTGTTACAATACAACCAGCTGTATTTAAAACATTGGCAGCGGGTACAGATCTTACCCTACTTGCAGCACCTGGAGCAGGTAAAGCATATGATGTACAAGATATAGTTTGGTACACAAACGGTGGAACTATACCATTTAATACAACAGCTGGTTCTGGTGATATTTATATTGATGGACCGTGGACATCAACTAGTACAGGTATACCACGCGCTACAGTAATTAATGTAACATCAACAAAAATATTATTTCATTTTGCAGATCCTACTAATCCTGGTGGCGCGGACGCTAGTTATATTATGCAACAAAATGTACCATTGGTATTAAACGCAAATGGAACCACAACCACAACAGGAAATGGTATAATATATATAAGTATAACATATAAAATAGTTAATACATCGGCAACGATGGTATAAAACCAAGGAATACAGCGTAAGTGAGATCCGCTATAAACCAAAGTATTTCACATTAACCATAAATACCAATACAATGACGTATTTTTATTACAAGACTAATACGTGGAGTGGTCAACCACAACAACCGAGAATTTCAGATGAAACCATTACATCTTGGAAGCATTTAGCTGAAAAGAAACACTGGAGAATAGTGGAATTACCGAACGGTTTTTATCAAACCGAATACCAAGATCCTAATAACAAAGATACTTGGAGCGACGTAACAAGGCGCGAAACTTTAGAAGGAGCAGAAAAAGCAATTGACGCTTCTATTGAGCATTATGCTAAAAAACTAGAGTTTATCGATGGACCCAAAATCGTGAAAACCTTTAAATAATACACAATAAAATCTAATCTAATTTAATTTAATCATATGGCAGAAGCAATAGTCAAAAATCTGTCCTTTGGCAAAGAAGCCAGGGATAAGATATTTAAAGGTATAACAATACTCACAAATGCTGTTAGCTCTACACTAGGAGCTAGCGGTAAATGTGTGATGTTTGAAGATAGTACAGGAAAACCTGTAATCACCAAAGATGGTGTTACAGTAGCAAACTCAATTATTCTGTTGGATCCAATAGAAAATATGGGCGCTGCGCTTCTTAAAGAAGCAGCTAGACAAACTGTTAAAGAAGCTGGCGATGGAACAACAACGGCTACAGTACTAGCGCGCTCTATATTAGAAGAAGCATATAAAGTAGAGGGTACCAATAGAGAAATAAGGGACGGTATTAATACCGCAGTTAACAAGGTTATAAAGTACCTTGAAAAAGAAACCACAGAAGTAAGTGGTGAAATGATTGATCAAGTAGCTACTATATCATCTAATAATGATACAGAAATTGGTGAAATAATAGCACAAGCTTTTAGAGAAGTGGGTACAGACGGTGTTGTTAGTATGGAAATATCAGATGAAGAAGACACGTCGTATGAAGTTGTCGACGGAGCAATACTTGATAAAGGATTAAAAAACTTTCATTTTATAACAAATAAAGAAAAAGGGGTTGCAGTATTAAACAACCCATTAGTTCTTTTAGTTGATACAAAACTTGCTAATGTACGTAAAATACAAAACGTACTAGAGCATGTTATCAAAACAAACAAAGAACTACTTATTATAGCAGACGCTGAAGACCAATTAATATCAGCACTTGCTATGAACAAAGTAAAAGGGAACATTCAAGTTAATATACTTGATGCTCCAGATTTTGGTTTAAGTAGGAAGCAAATGTTTGTTGACCTTAGCTTAATAACCGGTGCAACCGTTATTAATGAAGATCTTGGTGATGATATTGATCTTATAGAACCTGGTCATTTAGGTACATGTGTTAAAGCAACTACAACAGATGTTGAAACGATTATTCAAGTTGATGGTAAATCAAAAGAAGTTGAAGAAGTTATTATTAAATTAAAACAAGAGATCGACAAAGAAACAAAACCTGGTTATAAGATTAGGTTAGAAAAAAGATTGGCTTTTTTAAATGGTAAAATAGGTGTTGTGAAAGTCGGTGCCAATTCAGCCGTTGAATTACAAGAAAAAAGTGATAGAGTAGAGGACGCTATATGTGCCACCCGAGCAGCTATCAAAGAAGGTATAGTACCTGGAGGTGGAATTGCACTTCTAAATGCTAGCAATCAAATTAAAGGTATTAGCAAAGGTGAAACTGCTTTATTAAAAGCAATACAATCCCCATTCACTACTATAATGGATAACGCTGGTTTTGAAGATTATCAGCAACCAAGTGGTAAAGGGAAAGGGTACAATGTGGTTACAGGAAATATGGTAAATATGATTCAGGCTGGAATAATTGATCCTTTGCTAGTAACCAAAAGTGCATTAAAGAACGCCGCTTCAGTTGCAACAACTATACTATCTACAGATTGTGTAATTAATAACTTAAGAGTTGGAGATGAAAGCAATAGGTAAAAATATAGTAATACAACCGATAAAAGAAGGTGCAACAGAAACAAAAGGTGGGTTGATCTTAAGTGATAGCCACAAAAAAGACATTAGATACCGACAAGCAACCGTATACGCGGTTGGTGATGCGGTGGTTGGTATTAAAAAAAATAACACCATATTTTATGACCGGCATGCTGGCCATGGAATAGAAATAAAAAAAGATCGTTACACAATCATAAAAGAAGGTGATGTCGTTATAGTAGTATGAGAAAATTAACTGCGAGTGACATTAAGGAATTAAACCTACTTAAACATTACCGTATTATACGGAAATGGGCGTGTAAAAATAACGAATTAAACGATGCAGATTTAGAGCTGTTGATATATTTAGATTGCTTAAATCTTTTTAGAAAACATGACTTTGAAATCGGTACATACTCATATAGTTGGGACAACAGACGCTGGAACAAGTTATTAACAAATGGTTGGATACTTGTGTGGAGACATAGAAACCGCACAACTCAAAAATACCATATATACAAAGTTTCTTTTAAGTGCAAACAACTAATAAGTAGAATGTACCGTATCATGTTGGGTGATGAAGATATTCCAAGTAGTGGAAGACGAAATAAAATAATCAGTGGTAATAGATATAGTGATAAAGTATTCACTAAAGCTATTCACAATGTAAACAACGATAAAAAACGCTATTAATGCCAAATATAAAAAACTATATAATAGAACCAACTCCATTCAAACTGAGATCACAATCACCATTAAATGATAATTGGGGTGAGGGAATACTATCAAACGAAATTGTTAATGTAAATAAGAAAAAAAATGACGAGAAAGGGTCAACTGGAACCGGAGGAGTAATCGGTATGGAAAAAAACCCTAATTTATTAACTGGTATAAAATTTGGTGATGATCTTCTTAAAAATGCGGAGGTGCTTGATACGGAAAAAGAACAAGAAGCTAAGGGTGGTTATAATAACTATTTACGAAATAGATCACAGAGTGACAATGCTAGAATTGCCGCAAAGTCTAAATTTAAATTAGCTAAAAGAGAAAAAAGACAAGGGGAAAAGGCAATAAAATGGAATAAAAAAACCGATGCTCTCACACTCAGTACTTCACCAGTTGCTTTTATAGGTGCTGGTTTAAATATGCCAACTCAACAAGCGATACAAAAAGCACAACAATTGGGAGCTCAAGCCCAACAATTAGGGGGTGCACAACAAAATCCATTCACACCACAACAACAAGGTTTGATGGGTGGAGTATTTAATCCAACTGGAAATGATATTAACCAATTTCAATCAAATCAAGGATTCAACAAAGATAGATATGACGTGGGATATGGTCAACCCGGAAACGCACTAAACCCTAATACGTTAAATGAACCACCTATTCCAACAGAAGGTGAAACAACAATGAATGATCTTCAAATGGGAAATGCTCCAATGGGGGATGATTTTTCAGGGTTAGATCTTGCAACTGGTGCACCAAGACAAGGTATGGGATCAACACAAACCGGTGGTGTTACAGCAAATGCAACTATAGATACGCGCAGACAACAAAATAGATCAAGAAGACAAAATAATAGAGCTGATAGAAAAACTCAAAGAATATCAAATAGAGAATATAGAAGAACAGGAAATAGACCATTTGGTGGTTAACAGCAAAACAATAATAACATGACATACATACAAAAAAATAGTCCGTTAAAACAACGCGTCAAAGGTCCTTGGCCAGATGATACGGGAGACAAATTAATGAAAGGCATAGGAAGAGTAGGTGATGCAATAAAATCAGGTATTGTATCATATGGCAAACATGTATTATCAGGTGGATCGATAGGTAAAAGTATTAGACATTTGAAGGATAATTACTACCAACAATTTAATACAAAACCTGATCTCCCTACCAGACCACCACAACAACATGAGACACAAAAAATGGGGATGATGATAAAAAAAATACGAAAAATACCCATATCCACTACGCCAGAACTTCAACAACCCACTGAAAAACCCACAATGGGTCTTTTAAATCCTCAACCACCTAAAAAAAGTACATCTGAACTTAAGGTATTAACAGGAACAGATTTATCAAAACATAAACGTGGTCCAGTAGTTGTAAACCAAGGATCAAAAAAAGAAAGACTTAGAACAAAAATAAATCCAGGTGATCCTAGATATATCCCAGCTCCAACAAAAAAGAAAAATAAATAAAACAAATAACTATGCAAGAAGACAAAAAACACACTAAAGCATCAAAGCATAATTCCGTAGGAATTGTAGGTGAATCCCATATTTGGGATGGACCATTGGGTCAAGACGATAGAGAACATGGACCAGGGGCTAGTAATGGTATTAAGGGTATGAAACTTAAGTTAGACGCAGTACCTTATAAGGCGGGTCCTATAAGTAGCATTGCACAAGGGTAAAACTCACTAAAAACAAGTGATATGATAAGTAAGCATATATCGCTTCAAGAAGGTATTAAAAGTATCACAGCTATTAGGTTAGGTATAGACAACTCACCCACTGATGATGATATGGATTCTATGGTAACTTTAGCGAAAAAAATATTTGAACCATTACGATCTTGGGTTGGTGGACCGATAAAAATAAATTCATTTTATCGATCACCAGATCTCAACACAGCTATAGGTGGAAGCCCTAATTCACAGCATTGTAAAGGACAAGCGATGGATATTGATGATATACATGGGTATAAATCAAACGCAGAAATGTTTCAATACATTAAAAAAAATTTGGATTTCGATCAAATAATATGGGAGTTCGGAACAAGGGATAATCCAGATTGGGTGCATGTAAGTTATGTATCACTCAATAAAAATAGAAGAAAGTGTTTATCAGCTATACGACAAGATGGTAAAACACGTTATAAAATAATTTAAACAAAATAAATAAAATGGCAAATTTAGGAACAGCAACGGTTAAAGTAATACCAAGCGATACAATCAACATACCAATTCCAGGTGTAAAACATACTGGCGCTGCGACCAACACAGGCGGTACAGATACAGAGTTAGTACCAGTGGCTGTTGTACCAGCAACAACTTTAAACACTGTAAATGTAGGTGATACGGTATATAATACAACCGCGGCAACAATAGGTTTAGTTACAGGTTTAAATTATACAGGTACAGATATTACATCACTAGATACAAATATTGATTTTGCAGATACCAATGTTTATGAAATATATAATAGTTATAGAGATACTTTAATACCCCCAGCGGTAATTGTTGGTAGTTTATTAGAAGGTGTAGCTACTTTAACGGGATCAATAACAACCAACACAACAGCAGCAACAAATGGTGGACCTACCACAAGAGCATTCACGACAAGTGGTAGTGGTACTGGAGCAACAATACAACTTACAGTTGCGCTTGGCGTAGTAACTGTAGCAACTGTTACAGTTAGTGGATCAGGATATGCTGTTGGAGACACGCTCACATTTGCATCAGGTGTAATTGGTGGTGCTATTGATTTAGTGATAACATTAACAGATGAAGATGTAACGGGTGACGCGACTGACATAACACAAATATTAAGAACACAAACTAGAGGTGGTAAATTGGGAATTTATTCAGCAGCTACAGTAACAATAGCGGGTGTAGATTCAGCTAATCAAACATATACGTATGTTGGGGTTGCTGGAGCAACATTACCATTTTTCTCAAAAAGAGTAAACTCCACAGGTTCAACTATCACAACTCAACTAATTGCATTTATAAATAACGATTAATCATGGGATACATACAACATAACTCACCATTTAAAAAAACCATCTCTGAAATACGAGAAGAACCTGGTAAAAGTAACGCGGGGAAATACCCAGGCGTTAAAGATTTCGCTGGTCCAGATGGAACATACCCGATTGATACAATAGAAAGAGCAAGATCTGCGTTAAAATTAGCGCATAACGCATCAAATCCTGGAGCAATAAAAGCTAAGGTTTATGCTAAGTATCCTGAATTAAAAGATAACTAAACAACAACTTAAAAAACAATACAATGGCTTACAAACAAAAAAGTAGTCCTTTTAATCACGTAAATTCGTGGGAGGAAGAAGATGTTAAAAGAGGTAGAAAATTAGAAAAAGAAGGTAAAAAAGGACATGCACAAGCTTTATTTGATGACGCACATGATAGTAATAGATACCGTGGTGGAAACGATGGATCAGAACCTTTTCGCATGTCAAGAGAATTAACCGATATGCCTATTGATGATGGTAGTATGGGTAATGTCACAGGTGGATCGTGGATGTCTAAGCACTCAAAATCAAGTCCTTTAAATAAAGGTGTTAAAGATGCTGACACAAAGTATATGCCAATAGATGACGATACTATGGGTAACGTAACAAAATAACGGAGACAACCGATTTAAACAATAATTAATAATTAATAATAAATAATAAATAACATGGCAAGATTTATAAAAATAAATGTAACTGCTGCGGGAACTTTATCAAATGGTATACACGCTTTAAACGTGGATGACATTTTTACGGTTTATGCTGCAAGTGCAACTACAACTTTAATACATGCTAATAACATATTAGATATAACTACAGTTACACATGACTCAGTTGGAACAACTCCTTCTGTAAGAGACGCTATAGTAAACGCAATGACTGCTAACCCAGGCGGCGTGAGTGCTACAGTGAATTTACCAAGTGGAATTACAGTTACTGGTATAGCATCTGCGTAGGTTAACAATTAACCAAAGCAATAAAACAAATTGACAAAAACCACGGGATTTATCTCGTGGTAGTCAATTAGTAAAACAAAAGAAATTATGGCATTTAGAATATCACCATTTTATCAATTAGATAACACTCCAATCTACAACGTGGATATGGAAGATGGGGTGATGGGTAAAGCCAATAGAAATGGGTCAATAATAGTATCAAAAGATTTAGATCCAAACGAAACTAAAAAAGTAGTTGATCATGAAAAAATTCATGTGGAGCAAATGAAAAGAGGGGATCTAGATTACGATGATAAAAACGTATACTGGAGAGGAAAAAGATATTCAAGAAAACAAATGCTTGAAGGGGCAAAGAATTTGCCTTGGGAAAAAGAAGCATATAAAAGAGCATAACAATAAAACAAACAATTATGGCATACAAACAAACACCAGGAAGATCACCGTTTTTAAAAACCGGTAGGGATATTCCATTGAACATGACAAGCCCGTTGCACCAACAGAATATACTTTCAAAAATTGGAAGTGGCGTACAACACGGGTGGAATGAATTAAAAAGTTTAGGTAGACGAGTTGCTACATTTAACGAAGGAGGCGTAACACCACCTGAAGGACAGAAAAGTTTTGAGGGTAAGTATGGAGGAACAGCGGTAACTAAAATGGAACAAAGAGAATTTGATTACCAATACAACAAAAAAAAGGCCGCAGAAGAAGCAGCAGCAAAAAAAGTTTCTGGTACTTCTGGTGCTACTAAAGGAATGTAATACCTTCAATGTCTGATAAGAAAAAATTCAAAGATACCAAAGTTGGTAAATTCTTATCTACAGCCGCACCTAGTATTTTAGGGCTTGCTAGTAATTTATTACCAGATGGAGGCACTTTAAATTTAGTAAAAAACCTTATTCAAAAAGATAAAACATTACCGGCTGAAGATAAAGAAACAGCATTAAGGTTGCTAGAACAAGATATGGTTGAAATGCAGGAAGTTTCAAAACGGTGGGAAGCCGATATGAAATCTGATTCTTACCTATCTAAGAATACACGACCGTTGACACTAATATTTTTAACTGTGTCGCTAGTTGTGTTTATATTTTTAGACGGCTTTGATATGGAGTGGACCGTAGATACAGGTTGGATAGACCTTTTGAAATCTCTTTTAATCACTGTATATGTGGCTTACTTTGGATCACGCGGTGCAGAAAAATTTCAGTCAATATCAAAAAAATAAAATTAAATGGCAAAGATAAGTTCATATCCAAAAGACCTAGCCATCCTAAACAACGATGCGTGGATAGGAACTGATAGTTCAAATAGAAGCACAAAACAATTTACTGCTCAAGCAGTTGCTAATTATTTAAATATCAATGCTAAGATACTAATTGGTGGCCAAATGTGGTACAAGTTTGTAACCACTACAGCAGTCACTGGGACTTTAACTGGTCCAGCTAATGAAGCATTATTTTCATCTATAACATCTATAGTTTTAAGTGTTGATGATTTAGCAAAACAACCAGTAAATGATTTTATGGATTATCTAGTTGGTACTGAAATTCTAATCAACCAACAGAATTCAATAAATACATTTGGACATTATAAGTTAGATTCATTTACACCTGATGCTGATGCTCTATTTTATACAGCAGCTCTTACATTAAAAGGTAGTAACGGTTTTATAGATCAATTATCACCTAACAACATATATTCAATCACATCATTCAATCGAGATGGTGATGCAAATGAAACATGGTCACAAACATCAGATTCCCTAGAATGGGAAGTAACTCACACACTAAATAAAAAACCAGCTGTCAGTGTAGTATTGGGATATCCTACTACAGACGACATTGAGGTATACCCGGAAATAGAATACACGAGTAATAGTGCGTTAAAAATAAGGTTTGCAGAAGTGCAAAAGGGTTATGCATATTTAAATTAAAAAGAAATGGCTATAAAATTTGTAAATAACGTAGACTTTGGTTTTTATAACACAGAAGGTTTTGCTTTAGAAAACTTATCATCAGCTCCATCAACAACCGTTGAAGGTGCAATGTATTATAATATTACCAATGACATACTTTATTACAGAGATGCGAGTAGTTGGGTACCATTAACAGAAAATACAGAAGGTGTTAGCACATTCACAAATGCAAATGGTACGTTTATTTCAGCTGGTACCGTAAATACAGCAGCGACAGGTGCTGTCACAATGGGTATTATAGATTTATCAGCAGTAGATGGAACAGCCACTATAGCATCAAGATTTTTAACAAAAGATAATACTTGGTCTACAGCGGGTTATTATATATCATGGGTATTAGAGGGTGATACTGGTGTTTCACAAACTATTATAGATGGTGAAACAGTGGATTTTGCTGGTGGAACTGGTATAAACACAGTGGTAACAACGGCTGGGTCGAATAGTATTTTAACCATAAATAATACGGGTGTTACATCTATTATAGCTGGTACAAATATTTCAGTCGATCAAGCAACTGGACAAGTTACAATAACGTCAACTGATGAATTTGTTGGTACAGTAACTTCAATTAGTACTGGTGCTGGATTAACAGGTGGTACAATAACCACAGCGGGTACTATATTAGTTGATTATCTAAGTACGGATAATATAATTTTAGCAGCAGCTGATGGAACTAGTGCAACATTAACTGCAACAGATAAAATACTCGTATCAACTGGTGATGCAAAATACACTAATTTATCACAAATAAAGACATACATAGCGGGTGTAACTGAAGTTACATCAACTACAACAGATCAATTAACTGTAGCAAATGGTACTACAACTCCAGCTTTAACCATTGTTACTGGCGCAGTAGCAAATAGTGGAACAGCTTTAGCAACTGGAGATCAAATTTATGATTTTGTAATTGGTCAAGGATACCAACCTGGTACAGTAACTTCTATCACAGTAGCTGCTGGAACTGGTTTAACAAGTTCAGGTTCACCAATAACTGTATCTGGAACAATAACATTAGCTCTTGATGTAGTGGGTACAGATAATTATATATTAGCACAAACTACAGCAACAGCAGCTTCAACAGATACAATAAGCTTTAGTGATTCCACTGATAGTGATACGGTAAAAAAATCTACTCTTGCAGATATTCCAATGGTAGCTTTAACAGCTGTAAAAACCTATATTGATGACGCTATAGCTAATGAAGGAACTTTCCAAGGTGGTTACGATGCAGCAACTAATACACCTGATTTAGATAGTAGCCCAAGCGCATCTATTCAACAAGGTTGGTTATGGGCGGTTACAGTTGCGGGGGATTTTTTTAGTGAAGCAGTAACACCAGGTGATTTAATATTTGCAAATCAAGATAATCCAGGTGCTACATTTGGTAATTGGACAGTTGTACAATCTGGTCAAGATATTGCAACAGCAGCAGCTACAGATGGTGCAAGTACAAAAGGTATTGCTGGTTTTGACTCAGCCCATTTTTCAGCTACAGTCAATGGTTGGATACAAGCTAACCTAGCAGACGCAACAGCAACAGGTGTTGCAAGGGTTGCGGCAGGTACAGGTATTGATGTTAGTGTAGCAAGTGGTGTATTTACCGTATCACAAGAAACAGGGAGTGGTAGAAGTAAGAAAGTTGTTCTAGATTCAGGTGATGCTGGTGTTGCAGTCGCAACAGCTGGTGATGTTAGAACATGGACATTAACAGTTGATAATGCAGCTATATTTAATACAGGCGCTTTAAGTGCTAATATTATGGCTGAATGTTATTTAATATCAAATGGTACTACAGCATACCCAGAGGTAGTAAGAGATACAAGTAACACAAACGAATTAGAATTTAATTTTAACATGCCAGTTCTCCCGTCAGATGGAGATTATGTAGTTTTACTGCATAACGTTGCTGGAATATAATATAAGATATGGCTATACAGTTTTTAAATGATCAATATATATCGGGAACCTTACAGGTTGCGGGTGCTGTAACTTTTGATACAGCAGTTAATCCAGGTAGTGATACTGACAAGTTTGCAGTATTAAATGGTTCTGTATTGGGTTTTAGAACTGGAGCAGAGATATTATCAGATATTGGTGCAGCATCGTCTGCAACCTCAGTAACGAGTGTTACTGGTACCCAGCCTATTATTTCTAGTGGAGGACTCACTCCAACTATATCCTTAAATTACACAGGTTCAGATAATTTTATTGAATCAGCCACAGACTTAGAAGGTGTTGCTATAGCAACTACAGATTCTATTATATATAATGATGCTACTGATGGTAACGTTAAAATGGGTTTAGTATCTGATTTACCTTACTCAGCCACAACAGGTACAGTTACGTCAATAACCCCAGGTGCTGATTCAGGCACAGGTACAGCAATAACAACTAGTGGTACAATCACAGTTGCAGGTGGTTCAAATATAACCACATCAGTTTCAGGTACAACAATTACAGTTAACACAGATTTTAATCAATATGGGTGGACTTTATCGGGTGATACTGGATCAAATTCTATACCAAGTGGTTCAACAGTTGATATTCAAGGTGGAACTGGTATAACAACGTCTTTAACTAGTTATACATTAGACGTGGCTATAGATTCATCTGTAATACCAAGTGGTAGTGGTACGAGTGGTAAATTAGCTAAATGGACTGGTACAAACACGTTAGGTGATGGTCCAGTTACTATATCAGGTAGTGATGCAACTTTTGCAGGTAATGTAGTATCTGAAGATACTTTTTATTTAGAAAATGGTAGTGGAAATAGATGGCAAATGCTATTTGATACTAATGATTTTAATTTAAGATATTATAATGGCACTAGTTGGAGTGCAGATGCTTTCGCAATAGACACATCAAATAATGCAACTTTTGCAGGAAGTGTAACAGCTAATACAGGAAGTAAAATAACAAGTTCTTCAGCAGATACTACTTTAAGTATTGAAACAACAACTGGAACAACTATATTCCCAATATTAGATTTTGTTAGTAGTCATAGCACAGTTGGAGGACAGATAAGACAAGGAGGAACTAGTGTAATTGGTTTTGATAAATCACTAAACGCAACTTTTGCAGGAAATGTAGGAATAGGAGGAACTTTAGCCAATAAGAAACTTTATGTTTTAGGAGATACAACTAACTATCAAATATTAGCAGAACAACCATCAGGATATGCAGGTTTAAGTATTAAATCAACTAC
>Ga0255047_10001576_pt1 | contig 16326 bp, 10 predicted proteins | sample JV7_2_1_MG_FD_183640 | JGI IMG/M metagenome (GOLD analysis project Ga0255047, IMG submission 183640) | Seawater microbial communities from Jervis Inlet, British Columbia, Canada - JV7_2_1 | ecosystem: Environmental > Aquatic > Marine > Inlet | place: Canada: British Columbia | collected 2016-10-06
AGCGATGGATATTGAATAACCGCCTCGAGGAAGTGACAGGGTTCCCGATCGAGAAGCGCATGGGGCCAATCAAGGAAGACCTCCTCAACATCGCGTTCTTCCCGGGCGGCAAAGGCGCCGGCATTGCGTGGTGGAGAATGGACCTCATCGGCCGCAAGATCGCAGAGAAGCGTCTTGCGAGCGTCCGGTTCGTCCACGGCGACGCCCCCACCGAATTAGTCATGGGCATCATCGAAAGGGCAGACCTGAGCATCTGGCAAAGCCATTGCTCCGAGGCCGTGAAGATGCTCGCGTCGATGGGTAAAGAGCGATCGTTCCGGATGATCTACGAGTTCGATGACCACCCGATACATCTGTCGCCGTGGTCGGACTGCTACAAGACGCTCGGGACGAGAGAGATCAAGATGCGGGCTGCCGACGGAAGCGAGGTATGGCTCTGGCGGGACGGAGAGAATAACTTCGATCTGGAGAAGAACCGAGAACAGCGACTCCGGCACATGGAAATCATGAGCATGTGCGACGCCGTCACGACAACGACTCAACCGCTCGCTGAATACTTCCGGACAATCAACCCGTCCGTCTATCTTCTGCCGAACTGCATCGACTTTGCTCAGTATCCTCACATGAACGACCTGTTCGAGAGACGGAAAGACGGCCCGGTGAGGATCGGATGGTGGGGTGGCGACAACCACTGGCACGACATTGCGTCCGTGGGCCCGTGGCTCTCCCGCTACGTCAACGATCGCGACGTCAAGCTCGTGCTGATGGGAGCCTTCTACAAGGGCCCGCTCCGTGGCATTGACGAGAACAAGGTCGACGAGAAGCCGTGGGTCCACGTCGAGGCGTTCCCGTGGCGCCTGGCCTGCGCGGGAATGGACATCTCGGTGATCCCGCTCGCCAAATCGACCATGCAGGACATGAAGTTCAACACGTTCAAGAGCAACATCAAGTACCTCGAGGCTGCCGCGCTGAAGATCCCGTCGGTTGTGCAGGGCGACGTCCGGCCCTACGAGTGCTGCGAAGATGGCGTGAACGCTCTGACCTACACGACTGAGGAAGAGTTCCGCGAGAAGATGGACTATCTCGTCAAGGATGCCCAGGCACGCGAGGCTCTGGGGAACGCGGCCTATGATTACGCCCGCGAACATCACGACCTCGACCGGGAGATCGTACGCTGGATGGACTGTTACGAGCGCGTTGTTGCGGGTGCTCAGGACACGTCGAACCAAGAAGCAATCGAGGTGGAGCCGGCGAGGCCCGCCGCCGTCGCGGAGGGTAGTGGATGACCGCACCGATCGTCATTCCCGCAACCACCGGGCAGGTCTATCCTGCTCTCGGATCGATTACTTTCGGCGACATGAAGCAACAGGTCGCCAAAGTCGCAGGCGTACTTGACGATCCGGAGATGGAAGACCTGGCTGGTGAGTTCATACGGGAAATAATTGACGATCTCAACCGCGACCAGACGTGGATGTTCAACCTCGTGACCTCAGCGGACATTACGACGAGTGCTGGTGACAACACCGTTACTGTCCCGGACGACTTCCTGTCCGTTTACTCAATGAGGAAGACGGATGCGATCGACTATCAGGTCACGGTCCTGAGACAGAAGACGTTCGACAGCTTGTTCCCATCCCAGATCGACATCGCGGGATACCCGTTCGTGCTCGTGGTCAAGAACCCGTTCCGCGACGGAACCTTCGAACTGTTCCCGTCCCCAGACGCCGTCTACACCTTCAGGCTGCATTACTTCAAACTCATCTCGAGACCGACTCGCGACGACGAGTTCATCGACCTACCGCGGCAATACGAGACAGTGGTGAAGTACGGCGCCACGGCGATGATGCTTGCAACGGTAAACCAGTTCAAGGCGTCCGAATTCTGGGACGAAAAGTTCAAGTACGGAATGCACACGATGAAGCGGGCCGACGAGGATGCCGGCATCGACGATGACGAGTCGCTCAGATTCATAAACGTCGAGGAGGTGGCGGCGAGGGGGATGAACTATCTCAACCCAGCCGCGCGTCCGAGGGCGTATGACCTTTGGTAGGACTTGACGGCGGCGTTGAGTAGGGACATACTCCCGGCATCAAAAGGGAGGGTGTCATGGAGAAGAAATGCGAGAGTTGCAACAAGAACTACGAACCTCATCGCACGCAGGTTACGCGCCAGCGATACTGCTCCAAGACTTGCGAGCAGACCGCCTATCGACTCGCACGCAGGATCAAGTACGAGGCGGAAGCGAAACGAACCTGCTTGTCGTGTGCCACCGAGTTCATGGCGGCACCAACGCGTGTAAGGGGAAAACTGTCACAGAGATTTTGTTCGGAAAGATGTGCCCGCGATCATCGGAATCAGGGTCGCCGCAAAGGACCGGGATTCAAGAAATCCCAAGAACTCAGTCGTCTCGAAGCGGAGCAATTCGCTGCATCGGTCAAGACAGAGGATGCCGCTTATTTCGCTGGGTTGATCGATGGCGAAGGAACCATAACGACGCACCTCTGCGACAACCGACATGCCCGCGGTCGTGGATTCACGGAAAGAATTCGGGTATCCATTGGGATGACACACGAAGCGGCTATTCGCAGTGTCCACGAGACGTTCAGTGGGCATTTTCGCAAAGAGATAAAAAAGAACACTCGCTGGAACGATGTTTATGTGTGCGAACTGAATGGGTGGCGCGCCTACGCCTGTCTACTTGTCATCTTTCCCTATTTGATCACAAAGAGAGAACAGGCGCATCTCGCCATCGAGTTTCAGCGTATACGCAAAACCGTTACTGGCTCGAGGATGGACTGGCACCCGGAGGTCGCAGCGCAGCGCCGCGACTACCACGACAGAATCCGCAAACTCAACCGCCGCGGCAGACAGGCATAGAGGTCTACGCGGCAGAGGCCGCGTAAATGGCCCGACTTGGCTACCTCGAGAAATGGTTCGCAGATGCGGAAGGAAATGCTCTCGTTGGGCTCACCGTCGAGATCCGGAAACGGGGAGCGAGAGCTAACGGCAATTCCGGCGGAGTGGACTCAACTGCATTCGTCTGTCACCACCCAGGAGAAATCGTCACTGGCGACGACTGCGTCATAGACATTGGCACCTCAGAACAATCCGCAACAGTCAACTCGAAGACGTCCATAACGCTCGGGGGCGCCGGTCTTACTTGGATCGACGGCGAGCGTCTAAGCCCGACGACAGACCTCCCAGCACTCTTCAGCGATGGCGAAAGCGTCGACTCGATCGCGAATCCACTGACAACCGACAGCCGCGGCCGGGTGCAAGCCTATCTCACCTCCGGCTACTACGATATGCGAGTCAGCGGGACAGGGTACACGACAACGCTGATGTTTGACGTCTATGTCCCGCTTGAGAACCCCGGGGACATCAGATACGCAGATCAGTTCGCCTTCACCAACAGCACCACGGAAGGCATTCAGGAAGCGATTGATGATCTACCTGACCCTGACGGAGGGAAGGTCGTACTCAGCGCCAAGACCTACTCGGTAAGCAACACTGTATGGCTCCGCACAGGCGTCCATCTCCAAGGTCAGGGAATTGGCAACACTATCGTTAAGCGGGCGACGGGGAGCATAGCTGATGTAGACGCGAACAATACTGGCGCGACTATTGGTGTGAGTACCGATGGGGCAGGTGGCACCCTGCCGACAATCAGCACAACGCAGACGAACGTATCAATCAGCGACCTTACTGTTGACGGGAACTCCAGCAACTTTGGCGCACTCACAAACGTAAACCTTCATGTTGATGGGATTCGAACCGACTTCGTGGACGGGATCTACATTCATAACGTGAAGTGCCAGAACATTCTCGGAAATGGGTACTACATTCGTCACTACAAGAATCTCGTGATGGATCACGTTCACATGAACAAGTGCGGTCAATGGGGGATTACGGCATCTGCGAACGGAATAAGCCTCTCCACCGACCATATCCTCTGGCGCGGTCCGGCGGTCATAGACAACTTCATCATCACGGAACAGAACGGGTTGACCGCAGAGGCGATTGCTGCTGTCAGTCCCAACGGACTCGCCATCACCAATGGCCGCGTCGATGACTGCGATATGTTCCTGGAGATGGAGGGGTATACGCTGTCGGGCTCAGACGGGGCGGATTCGCAGAACGTGGTGTGCTCCAACGTCACCTGTACGAACATGCTTGATAAGGCGTTTGTGCTGACTACACTTGCCGGAGCGGAGTTCAAGAACGTCGCGATTTCGAATATCTCATTTGAGGGTCATGCCTCCAGTCACGACAACAGGGCGATCATCTTTCAGGCAGGATCATCCACCGAAGGTGCGGACAATGTTCACTTCTCAAACTGTCACTTCAAGAACCTGAATACAAAGGATACCTCCAGCTACAACATGATCGATATACAGCCTCCGACCGGGGAGACTGTCAGCAATCTGTCGTTTACCAACTGTTCATTCAGCGGTAAGTCAGGCAGCACCAGCACGGGGGATACCGGACTGGCGCTACGCGGCGGAATCACCAACTTTCGAATGTCACATGTGTTGTTTAAGGACGTGGCTGGCGTCGGTGTTCAAATCTTCGACAACCTATTCGCTGCAACGATCAGCCAGGTGAAACTTACAGACGTGGTGGTTGACGGCGCCAATGCCGATGGATACAGGGTGCGCGTAGACAACGCCGCCTCCACAATCAAAGAGGTGACATTCTCCGGATGTGTGGCTAAGGATTGCGCCAAGCAGGTCAATGATGCCGGATTCAGAATCCTCGAAGGATTTGCGGGCTCGACCATTCAGCGGATTGTGTACAACAACTGCCGGTCATATAAGACCAGTGGCACTTCACATGAGTATGGATTGCGGGTTGTTCAAGCCGCTGGCACAGTAGACAACATCACCGTAAGTGACTGTGACTTCAGCGACACGCAAACCGACTGGTTCGTCACCAGCGGAACCATCACCAATATGAAATTCCGCGCCCCCTCCGACCGCGGCACCGATATTGCCTCGGCGGCGACTATCGCAATCCCGTCCGACGGCGACGTGTTTCATGTAACCGGCACCACGAACATAACCAACGGAATCACCGTCAACGATTGGGACAACGGCCGGCAGGTGGTCTTGATATTCGACGACGTTCTCACGGTATCCAACACTGGCACATCGAACCTTGCGCAGGATTATACATCCGTCGCAAACTCGGTATTAGCGCTGAAGTGTGACGGCACGAATTGGAACGAAAGTGGAAGTAGCATGGTGTTGTCGTCGGAATCCTACTCCGTGACTAGCTCAACCTTAAGAAGCATTGTTGTCGATGTAGACACCGAAGCACCCGAGGTTGGACGGGTCCTGGCAACACTCATAACCGATCTGCAAGCGATTGGGCTCATACAATGATAAGGAGCCTAAGCTAATGTCCCAGCTTGGCAACTTCGAGAAGTGGTTCGCAGACGCAGAGGGGAACGCCCTTACCGGCCTGACCGTCGAGATCCGGAAGCAGGGCGCCTCCGCCAACGGGACCTCCGGGGGAGGTAACTCGACCGCGTTCGTCTGCCACCACCCGGGGGCCATTGTCACTGGCGACAGCGTCGTTATCGAGACAGCCGCAACCCCCGTCCGAACCTCAACGGTGAACTCGAAAACATCGATCACGCTTAACGGCCTTGGTCACACATGGACCGACAACCAACGACTGAGCCCGACGACGAACCTCCCTACACTCTACAGTGACCGGGAAGGAATCGACTCGGTCGCCAATCCCGCCACGACCGATAGCCGCGGCAGTGTCGATGTCTACCTACAGGGCGGGCTCTACGACGTCAAGATAAGCGGAACTGGTTACACGACGACGCTCATTAGGGACGTCTACGTCCCGTCGTCGAGCGCCACATCCAATGTCTACGATGGGGCGAACGAGGTTGCCCACATCCTCAATTCGGATCGCGATTTAACGACATCAGGCGCGCTGCTATTGAGTGTGCGTAACGACGAGGTAGAGAAGTTCTCAATCGACAAGGACGGAGGATTCTCTGCCGGGGCGACCAGTAGTTCTGCGGGACTCACCCTTAGCGACGACCTGATCTTTAGCCTAGCCGTGTCGCAGATCGTCCCAGGAGTCACAAGTCTATCCCTGCGTAATAACGCCGACGATGCAGACAACCTATTCGTTACCGACGCTGGAGTAGTGACGGTGCGAGCAGGCTTGGCAGTCACGGCAGGAGATCTAACCTTTGGAGCAACAGCATCCCAAATAGTTCCCGGCGCGACGTCCATAGCGCTGCGAAACAATGCAAACGATGCGGACAACCTGAGCATCCTTGACAATGGAAACACGGATGTCCGTGGCACCCTAACAGCGAATCTGGGATTCCGCAGTCTCGTCGGTCCGTTCGGTGAACGAGTGGTCAGTCAGTCTAACACCGATCTGTTTCTGCCAAGCCTAGACCCAGCCGGCCCAGGCTCGGAAGTAACAGGGAAGACGATGCTGCGTGCCGGAGAAGTTACCGGGATCGCGATATGGGCTGTTGGTGTTGCGCCGACTGGAGGAATGGAAGGCATCGTCGAGGTCTACATCAACGGTTCTCCTACTGGCCTCACGACTCAGATCGATGCTTCGAATCCGGTGTCCAATTACACCACGCAGGCAATCGGGTCCGGGGACACATTTAACGCTGGAGACGTGATCCAAGTATGGTTCACCGATACATCGCTGACCAGCGCCAACTCTATCGTTGTAGATGTTGAGATCGTCACGGGATAACAAGTCTCTCATGGTGTGCTACCAGACGAAGCAGTTATAAGGGAAATCAGAGTGAGACCACTCGAAGTCTCTATGGATCAAGGCATCAACCGGGCCGACTCCCCTGACGGCCTGAAGAAGGGAGAACTGCGGATCGGGCGCAACTCCTACTACCGCCCGGAAACCAACGACCTTCGGAAGGTATGGGGACGCACGGTCTTCGGGTCGGTTGCCTCTGCCGCTGTATCCGGGTTGGAGTTCATTCAGTTCAGAACATCCGGAGCGTATCTGATCGCAAAAGCCGGGACTAGCTTGGCTACTGCTCCGGTTGGGACGACAGGGTCATTCTCGTCACGCAAGACTCTGTCATCCGCATCTGGCCGAATGGAAGCGGCCTACTACAACGGCACCGACAGGGCATACATCTTCGATGGGGTTAATACACCGCAGGTCTGGGGTGGCTCCGGCAGCACACGCGACCTCGGACTTAATAGCCCCGGGACGATGTCGGTGGCGGTTCTAGCCAACGCGGCGACGCTATACACCGTTGGGGCGACATTTCAGTACGCTTTCTCTGAGTACGATTCAGTCAACGACGTTGAGAGTGCTCCGTCGATGACAGACGTGGAAGCCGCAACCACGACAGGAGATACATTCAAAGTAACTATTCCCGCTCGAGTCAACAGCGCGGCCGATAAATTTCGGGTCTACAAGACACAGGACGGCGGTGCGGTTCTCTATCACCTTGCCGACATGGACAGCCAAACGGTAGAGAGCTACTACTACGACGGGACGAATACCGACGCAGGCTCTCCGGCCTCGACTAACAACGACACCTGGGGATTCGACTCGGTCGATGACATATTCCTATCGAGCCGGCCGACACTGCCAATGCTCGGATCACCACTACAGGGAAACTACGTCACGACCAACGGGGCGATCCCGAATGGCGACATCATCGCGTTCTTCCAGAACTCGATGCTCGTCTCGGGCGTTAGTACATTCCCTCAAGACATCTACTACAGCAACCCGGATTACCCGGAACAATTCAGCCCTATCTATTTCCTCCGTGAGGAGAATGACAGAGGCGATCCCGTGACCGGGATGGGGATAGCAAACGACCGCCTCATCGCGTTCACGCTAAACAGCATCTTTCGCCACGACAATCTACCAAGAGTAACTGACCCGGGCTTCGGGATCGGACTCTCTTCTCGCCAGCTTATCAGCGATGACCACGGCTGCGTTGCAAAACGAACCGTCGTCAACTTCGGAGTCGGTCTGACGAATAACCGGCTGTTCTATCTGAGCAACCGTGGGCCGATGATGACCGACGGATACGCAACGGTCCCGATCGGGGCAGACCTGAATTGGGATGCGAGCCTTCTCAACTTCTCTGCAATGAACGTGGCGATCGCCAAAACCTTCCCGAAATACTTCATCATCGTGTTAATGGTTCCTTCGCGCTCCTCCACAACGAACGACATCGCATGGATCTACCACTATCATCCCTACCACGCGAAAGCTACCGGTGTTGGAAAGTGGACAGGCCCAATACACATGCGAGCAGGCTCCGCCGCCGTCGTTCATCAGATCAACACCGAGACAAGACTCTACACAGGAGAGACGGCCGGGACCGGGATCGTTTACCTCGAGGACCAGGGCTCGACTGACAACAGCAAGTACGAAAACGCCGACGGACGGATCAAGTGGGAAGTCGAGACCGGGGACCAGGACATCGGGACTCAATCACGCCAGAAACGTATCGGGAGAGTCTTCGTGTCTCTGGAAGGCACCAACGCCGATGCGCCAAAGTTCGAGTACGCCATGAGTAAGCGCGACACGATGCGCCAGTCTGTGTTGACAAATCAGACAAAGAGCTTCTCTGAGAACGAGACGATCGGCACCTCGACGACTGTGCCACGAATCAAGACTCGTACTTATCGGGGTGGTATCTGGAGGGCAGGGACTCACTTGCGCTTCCGTATGTCAGAGAACGTGCCCGGAGTCGATCGGTCTATATCGAGCGTTGAGGTCGAAGCGGAGGAGTGGGGGTTCCAGCGATGACCATGCAGATACGGATCCCGAACCCGCAGCGACAACGCATATCGGACATCACAACCATCGAGGAGATAAACCGCTGGAGCGGCGGGATAGATACAGTAGTGGACGGCATCCTCCGTGCGCTACAAGACATCCAGCGCGCCATAGCTACAGTCACAAAGACGACCGGGACCACTCCTGAGATCGCTCATCACGCACCTCAGCACCTCCCTGACGGTCCAGACGCTCTCAGTACGGCAGCACCAACAACCGCCCTCGGAGGTGAAAGCGCGAATTCCACCGGAACAGCAAATGCCTTCTCTAGGAACAACCATGACCACGACGTAGCGACAGATACGCCGGCGATCGTGCTCGGGGCGTCCGCCTCGGAAGGCGGTGGCAACGCGCTCCTGCGCAACGATGCGACCATTGCGGCGTTCGATACGACGAACCCGGCGCCTCTTGGCGAGTCGGCCAGCCCGGGAGTTATTGCTAAAGCGGCGCGACGCGATCATGTTCACAAAAGGGACGGAATTGCCTATCACATGCGCATGTTCGTTCCCACTGGAACGATCCTCACCGTCCCCACGAAGCATCAGATTATCTGTCACAACGAGTACCTCGTGGAGGGAACCGGGGAACTGGCGCTCGAGGGAACCGGGGAACTCCTCGTTGACGACTTCGACGAGCCGAGCCGCGCAAGCCTCCTGAGCGTCTTGAACCCGGTCAGCTATATCGTGACATCCGACAAGTTCTGGGGATTCGATTCGCCCTCCGGTTCGTCCGGCACATTCTATTTCGGCGGGTTCTACGAACTTGGTGCTACACACGACGACTTCAACCCCTCAATAACCTTCGGCACAATTAACAAGGCCGAGGGCGCGCACTTCTTTGTCGTTGTGGGAATTGATGCCATTGACTCGCTCACTCTGCTTATCAGCGGCGTCAGCATTACAGACGAGGGCGTGTTGAACACGACCGACACCGAGACGATCAGCTTGGCCGGCAAGGTGACCGACGACTATGTGGAGACCACGAAGAAGTGGTTAAGCCAGATCACCATCGCAGTCTCAGGCGGCACCGCGAAGAACTGTAACTACGGCTTCGTGAAGTATTGGGACAACTATAATGCCGACTTCACGGTCAAAGGAATTGAGGCGACGTGGCTTGGCGGGGCGAACGACACCGGGGCCAACCTGCGTGTGTTGCACCATCGACCGACCGGCTGGACATACGTTGCCGGGTCCACCCCAATCGGCCCACCCGCAATCGCCAAGATGGGCAGCGGCGGAGACTATGGCAGCATCTACGATAATGTCCGCAACGGCGAATACGGCGCATGGAAGCGCACGGGTCTTAGCACCGACGTCTCAGGCAGCACAGACGAGGGCACGATAATTCAGGTGGTCACGACGGCCAACAAGGCGTTTGAATTAGGAACGGCACAGATGCAAATTCAGGTGACACAGGCGGCGACTTTGACGTAGGCGGACAAGGCAATGGCAAAAGTAACGCTCGATGAACAGACTACGCCGGCATCCCCAGGTGCAGGCAAGGGGGTTGTCTACGTTAAGGATGACACGCCGAGCGTTCTGAAGTTCGTAGACGACGCTGGGACCGATCACAGCCTGACGTCTGGGCTCTCGCGCGCGTCGTCGCTCGGGGCCGCTCCGTCCTCGTTCACCTTCAAGGTGCTGGACGGCGGTGCAGGAGTGGCAGACATACTTTACGCATCAATGGAATTATCTGACGATACATGGAATTGGGTGGAGGTGGTCCGTGCTCCGTAAATTACTCGCCGCGATTGTTCTGACGTTCCTGCCGTTGACAGCAATGGCTCAGGTGAAGTCCGACCACTATCCGCGGGAACTGGTGCTCGAGCAGTGCGCGGACACAGCCACGGCCGCTACCGTAACGATCAACGGCTGCAACGCTGTCACATTCAGCGATGCCGTGATCGCCGTGGACACGATCAATACCTGCGCGGCGACGGGTCGAATCCTGCGCGTCATCTGTGACGCCAACCTCGTCACGCTCAACGATGCCACCGGTAATCTGCAACTGAACAGCAACTTCACCTGTTCCGGCACAGACATTCTGGAACTGTTCTGCGACGGCACGAACTGGATCGAGCTAACGCGCGGCATCACAGTCGGGTCCGGCGAGGTCAACATACTCGGCAGCCCCGACGTGGGCGTCGAAGTGAATCTTATTAACTCAGTATCCAAGACCGGGTCTACACTCAACCTGACATCACTGGCCGCGAGCGACTTCACCGTCGCAGCGAACATCATCACGGTAGACGACGATAGCCACGCGCACACGACCACCACCGTCAGCGGGCTGGTGGAGGCCGACATTGGAGACCTCGCCCACACGGCAACCGCCATCACTGACGGGTTGATCATTGAACCCGACCTGAGCGAGGACTCCGGCACCCCAACCGATGAGGACGTACTCACATACGACGTCACCGGTACAAACTTCAATTGGGCGGCTCAATCGAGTCTAGCGGCAGGAACGGCAGCCGCCCTGGCAGCTAACGGCGCCAACTGTAGTGCCGGGGAGATTCCTCTCGGTGTTAATGCAGCCGGCGCGGCCGAAGGGTGCTATGAGCCATCCGAATCCGACATCTCCGATCTGGTCCACCTCGCAACGTCCATCACGGACGGACTGATTGTTGAAGCCGACCTGAATGAAGATTCCGGAACTCCGACAGACGCCGATGTTCTCACCTACGATACGACCGGAGCGAACTTCAACTGGCTCGCTCAGAGCGGGATCGCCGCCGGCACCGCCGCCGCCCTGGCTGCGAACGGAGCGAATTGCAGTGCCGGCGAAGTGCCGGCTGGAGTGGATGCTTCTGGTGCAGCAGAGTCCTGTGATGCGACACCGGCCATTGACTGTACCGACTGCACCAATATCCCCGCCGGGTCGTCACACACCGGCACGGTCACATGGGCCGGCACGTCCGTTCTGGAGTCCGGGATAGCCTTTGTCTTTGGCGACGGCACCGACGCAGCTATTACGCATACGGTTGACCTGAGCGGCACTGACGTTGTTCTGGCCTACACCTCCGGCAACCTCGACTTCAACACTCCGATAAGCGCCACATCGTTTACGGCCGACCCCAGCGACACGGCAGCGATGTCGCTGCAAACCCTCACGTCGTCCGCCACGCTGTCCATCGGCATCACGGAAAGCGTGAGCGGCCCTGAATCCATCATGGACTTCAACGTGATGACCGGCGGGACCGAAGAGAATTTCCTGAATATCGACGGTGTGAAGGAGACGTTTGAGTTTCTCAAGCCACTCTATATTCTCGAGCAAGCAGACGCTTCAGCCGACGTTGCTGCTTACGGCCAAATCTGGGTCAATACGGCTGTCCCAAACGAACTATGGTTCACGGATGACGCCGGAACGGATACCCAGCTTGGGGTCGCCGGGGCGGGTGAAGCTAACACGCTCGCCAGTCCGGACGTAGCATCCGAAGTAGACATCATTAACTCGGTGTCAAAGACAGGCACGGCGCTCAACCTTGTATCTCTGGAGGCAGACGATTTCACTGTCACGTCTAACATCGTCACTGTTGACGTTGGGACTACGTCAGGGATACAGGCGTGGGATGCGGACCTGGATGCTATCGCGGCGCTCACTGCAACCTCTGGCAACGTCATGTTTGCTGCTGGGAGTGCGTGGACCTCAGATGCCACTCCGGCTATCGTGGGCACCGACTTTACCGGCACGGCCGCAGGGCTTACTGCTGGGAACGTGACCACCAACGCTAACCTGACAGGCGATATAACGAGCGTCGGGAACGCATCAACTATTGCCACCGGGGTCATCATTGAGCCGGACCTGAATACGGACAACGCCGCGTTGGACGCAGACTATCTCCAGTACGACAGCACCGGCACCAACTTTATATGGCGGGATGCGTCGGAAGTCACCTCTGATCTCAGCCTGGTCATTGGCACCAACACGCAGGCATGGGACGCGGAACTGGATACCATTGCGGCTCTCACGGAAACCAATGGTGGCGTGATGTTCGTCGCGGGTGGCGTGTGGACGACCGACACCACTCCGGCTATCGACTGTACGGATTGCACCAATATCCCCGCTGCGGCCAATCTTACCGATATAGGGGATGTCACGTTATCCACTCCAGCAGACGGCGGAGTTCTTTGTTTCACTGGCACCGCAAGCGCAAGCGTGGATTGCACTGTTGGCGGCGATCTAACAGCCACGGAAGATGCCGGTACATGGACCGCCGCGGTCGTGGACGACTCTCACAACCACATCATCACCAACATCGACGCATTCACGGCCGCGCAGCTACAAACGCAGACCTCCGACGTGACCACGTTCTATACGGAGGATACGGTCGTTCCGGACGAGGACGGCGGCACAGGGCAGTCCACCTACACGCAGGGCGATCTGCTGCACGCCTCCGCCACGGACACATTGACTAAGCTGGCTGTTGGTAGCGCGTTCGAGGTTCTTCGCACAAACTCCGCCGGGACGCTTCCGGAATGGTCGCTCCCGACCAAGAGTAAGTCGATCACCGTCGAGGATCCGGCTGACGGTGACCGCCTCGCAATGTGGCTAAACGAATCTGCCATCACGGTGCTAGGTGTGTCGATGGCATCACTGGCCGGAACTAGCGTTCTCTACAATCTGGAGTACGCTACAACCATAGCCTCGGGAACCGTTATTCACACCGACACTGTAGCCTCCAGCACGCCCGAGTGGGATGTGACTCCGAGCGGCACGGCCGCCGTACCGACGGACCAGATCATCCTGCTGGAGATTACCACTGTGACCTCGACCGTGAGTGACCTTGTCGTGACAATTCACTACAGAGAGAACGTGTAATGAAGAACGCCCTCATCACCCTAGCGCTGCTCCTGCTCTGCGCTCCGGCGTGGGCGGCCATCTCGTACATTGATTCAGGTTTGGCCGGTTCAAACAACGGTAACGATGTGACCGCCAACTTCACCGCCCTCGAAGATGACATCGTTATCTGCGTTGGTGCTATTGGAATGAATACCGGCACTGACCTCACGATGGCAATGACGACCTCGGGGTACACCACAGTAGTAGACGAATTTCAGAACGATACTATAGATCTAAACTTCGGTGTGTTCTGGAAGGTGATGGGCGCAACGCCGGATACGACAGCCACTCTTGACGGAGGTGGCGAGGCAACTTCCGGCACGGCCGTAGTCTGCATGGTATTCAGGGGCGTGGACACTACGACGCCAATGGATGTCACGCCGACGACCGCCGGGGGCATTAACACCTTTATCCCGGATCCGCCATCTATCAATTTTGTTGATGCCAATGCCTGGGTTGTTCTCGCGGCCGGGTCTGGACATTCCGCAGCAACTACCACCTACACCTTCCCGACTGGTTATCCGAAGCCTGACGCGCTTGATGATGCAGGTAACGATAACGCCGACTCCACTGCTGGGATTGGTTACAACTCCTCTCCGTCCGACCCGGAAGATCCGGGTACGTTGACTCCCAGCACGTCTGACAATTCTGGCTTTTGCTGGGCTGCCGCGACTCTCGCGCTTCGACCCCAAGGTGCCGCTGCGGCCCGCCGCGTCATGGTGGTGAACTGATGAGGCGTCTACTCATACTTCTCCTGCTGCTACCTATCCCGGTGTTCGGGGCTACCTACCACTTCTCTGACTGCGTGGGCGCAGGTCACGGCACTGACAACGGCTGCTGGGACAACCAGACCATCGGTTCCTGCACGTCACCTGGAAGCGAGAGCAACCCGTACTGTCCCGACGTGGACAACAACGGAACGGTCGAGTTCATCGAGTACCTGATGGACGGATCTGGCGATGAAGTCGCCGCGAACGACACGATCTATCTGTGCGCTGGGGCTTGTGACTCCAGTTCAAGTAGTGGGATTGTCACTATGGGCATGTCGATAACGCCGTTCGTGGACGGACCTATCACCATCACTCGGTTTCCTACAGAGACGGGCGAGCACGGGATAAGCGGTGGGGGTGTCATCGACATCGCCATCAACAATGCCGGCTTAGACCGCACCGATTACACATGGAAGGATCTGGTCATCGAGAAGTATCAGGACGTGTCGGTAGGGAACAACTGCGGCGGCACGGGATCCCCGGATGGCCGGTGCTCAAAGTTCATCAATCTCCAGGGCGGGAACGACGGCTGGGTCATCGACAATGTCGAGTTCCGTTATCTCGGGTTGGTGCAAACTGACATAGGCATCGGCGATGCTTCGTTCGGTGGAGAGTGTTCCGGCGACTCAACTCTTAACGATGCCTATGGGATCTACATCGACTCGCGCCCTGCGGGGTCAACGGTCGAGATCAAGAACTCGTCTTTCCACCACATCTGCAAGTTCGCAATTCGGACGGTGAACAACGAGAACGGCGGCGACTCTCTGACAGTCACGGACACGGAGTTCTACAACCTCGACGCGATCAACAACCCCTTCAATACCGACAACGAAACGTATACTCGCATCACCGCCTATGACACGGACGGCTGGTTCGCTGAGAAGAACACCAACAACATGACGCTCCAGGACAGCACCATCGAGTGCCGTGGCACCTACGACATCACAACAGGTAATGCCGGGTGTAAACAGTGCGTCTTGGTGGATACGACCGGGACGGAAGGCGCGGACAATATCACCGTTCGAAGGAATACCTGCTTTGGCGGCAACGCGGAGGAGGGCTTCGACGACACCCTCCAGGCCGGAATCGGCATGAGAACCAACTGCTCTCCGATATCCAACTGCCCGATCACGAATTCCACCATAGAAAACAACATCATCTATCAGACCGCCCATCACTTTACGGGGCAAGCTGTCACGCGAAGCGGACTGAGTTTCAGGAGTGGCGGTGCCGGGAATGCAATTCAGAACAACACAGTATATAAGTCTACTTACCCGATAACAGTTGAGGGTGCGGCCCACACTATCCGCAACAACCTGTCCTACGATAGCAACACGAACCTTGGAGGAAACAATTACGCGGAGTTGTATCTATTCACATCCGCGCAGAGCTCGACGGTCACGAACAATAACTTCTATGACGACGCGAATGATGTCGTCGTGCAGCAGAGCAGCACAAACTATACGTGTGCCGGGATCGGGTCATTCGGAACTGACAACATCTGTGAGACCACCGTGTTCGTGAACGTGGCCGGCGGGCCGGAGACGTGGGATCTCCATCTCGACGGCACCGACACCAATAACATCGACGCCGGATCCTGCTCCGTCGGGGCAACGGACGACATCGACGAAGACTCTCGGGCGTCGACCTGCGACATCGGTGCCGACGAACGTGTCGCCTCCGCCCCCGGATCGCTGGACGGAGGTGCATTGACCGGCGGCTCCATCGCCAGCCTCGACGACCTGATGATCTGGTCCTGTGAGATGCACGAGAGGTATGGCGTAGGGGCCTGCATCCAGAGAGCCAAGTAGCCAGAAGCAGAAACCGGCCATATACTTAGGAATGAGATGAGCGCACAACCACAACCAGTCGCACGACCTGTCGAGAAGTATCT